>MDSZ01157635.1_pt1 | contig 13187 bp, 13 predicted proteins | sample 811201 | NCBI WGS metagenome assembly MDSZ01 (sample SAMN05326647, study PRJNA326480) | marine metagenome | isolation source: seawater | place: Indian Ocean: North | collected 2010
CATCAGGTGCTTGCAGGGTTCTGCAACTTTCGCCTCAGAAGCTCGAGCAGCTGATCAAGGAACAGCCATTGATGGCTGCGCATCTATATCGGGTGATTGCTCAGAAACTGGCTGTGCAGATTGAGGGGCAGAACGCCTGGACGCATCGACTTCACACCGATCATGCGCCAGTGGAGGCTCTGAGAAAGGGGTTGAGCCTGTTCGCCACCCTTCAGGAACAGGATGTGTTCACGCTGGCACGCCTCGGCCGGGTAAAACGTGTGCCCCCCGAGACGGTGCTGCTGAATCAGGGTGATGAGGTGACGGCTGTTTATTTGGTGTTGAGTGGTGAGGCGGAGGTTCTGTTCACTCTTGACGGCAAAACTCAGCTCGTTGGCAGCTCAAGACGGGGAGAACTTCTGGGCGAAATGTCCCTGCTCCTGAGTCAACAGCAAGGCGCTGCAGCCGGGGTTCGATCAGAGTTGGGAATGGATCTGCTGGCAATTGAGCTCAGTTCTCTGCGCACAGAACTTAGGCACAACCCCGCTCTCGGCTCTCGCTTCTACAGAGGCCTGGCCTGCATGCTCTCTCGACGGAGCCGTGATCAACTTCTGAGCCATCAACGCGCTGCCGAAAGTCAGCGAGCCGAACAGGAATCGATTGATTGGCTCGACGTCAACCAACTTGGCGCTATCACACGCGCTGCTCGTCATTTTGATTGGCTCTGCCAACACTCTCAACGTGGAGAGCTCGCGACACCATGAGATGGAATGCCGGTAGCGATCATCCGTGGCCCTCTGAGCCCTTCCGTATCACGACAGGCGAGCTGTTGCTGGTATCCCATGGCGACCATGCATTCGGTGTGCTGCGTCTGAAGCAGCACATCGTCTACCCAGGGGCGCCGGGTGCAACCAGTGCCCCGATGCGAATCGAGCTCAAGGCCATTCAAGACAGCCAACTAGAGAGCTCCCCTGAGGGTCCCTGTGAGCAAGGTTTGTGCTGGCTCGATGAGCAACTCAGCCAAAACCTCGGAGTGGCCCCTTCCCCAGTGCCAAGCAGCGATCAATGGCTGAACAAATTGACTGTGATCCACCGTCAATTTGAGCAGCATCATCAGGCTCTGCTCGATGGCCATCAACCGCTGAATTCCACTGCCACCAAGACACTTGTTTTGGCCATGGAGCAGGGGCAGCCGTCAGAACAGGTGACAGACGATCCAGTGCTGCGTGCCCTGACCGTGTTGTGTACGAACCATGGAGCAGTGCCACCATTGCCGACGCGTCAGTTGGACCTTGAGCCACGGCGTCGACTGGAGCAATTGCTTTCCCGAACCGATCTCTTCGCCCGTGACGTTCTGATCAACCTTGCTGATCTTCAACAAGACTGTGGAGATCTGATCGGCTTTCTGCAGACGTACTCAGATGATGAGGGTGAGGGTGAGGGTGAGGGTGTGGTGGTATTGCTTCAGTCGACGGCGAAGGGCTATCTCGCCTGGGTGCCGGATGAGATGGCTCATCCTCAGCCGTTGGCACATTGCAATGGTTTTTTGAAACGGCTATCGCCGCGGATGCTCAGTATCAGTCCAGCGTTTCAATCCAAGGACCTCAGCACTCTCGGACTGCTTCGCTTCGCCTACGGCCAGCCCCGAAATACCACCAGTTTTGTGATTGGTGGGCTGCTTATTGGAGTGTCCGTTGGGTTCCTGCTTGCCATCGGTCGGGATGTGGGAGCAGCTCGCTGGATCTTCGGGATGGGTCTGACAGGTCTCCTAACGGGGGCCTGTCTGGGGGTGTTGAGCGGTGGATTCCGCCTTGGAGTTGGCGTCATGCTGATATCGACTCTGCTCTCGTTGTTGACACCTACTTTCAATACGGTGATCACCAATCAGGCTCTTCCCGATCGCGATCTGGGACTGCTGCTGCAAATCAGCTTCATCCTGCTTGCCGCTGGCGTGGCACGAGTCTGTTTTGAATGGATCCAGAACCGCGCGGTGCAGCTCAGTCAGCAACGGGGCGCGGCTCGCTCTCAGCTTGCCGGCATGCATCGACTGCTGCGATTACCGGCTGAATTCTTCCGTCTCCGCAACGTTGGTGATTTACAGCTGAGGTTCGGTGCCCTGGATGAACTGCGTGGTGAAATTCAGCAACTTCTCGAGGGGGGGTTGCTCAGGCTTGTTCTTACCAGCGTCTACATCCTGTTCATGCTTCGCATCAGCGTGAAGCTGACAGCCCTTGCTCTTGTGGTGGCTGCCCTGATTCTGGTACCCACAGCTCTGATTGGTCTGCAGTCAAGACCATTGCAACGTCATCAGGAAGAGGCCCAGGGGCAGGCTCAGAGCCGCAATCTTGAACTTATCGGTTCTGTTTCCAAGTTGCGCCTGGCCGGCGCCGAAACTGCTGCGGCCCGTTGGTGGGGTCAGGAGTTTCAAAAAATCGTCGACTTAGAAAATGCCCTTGATGCCAAGGAAGCAACTGCTGCGCTTCTCAATGGGGTGATGCCGAATCTCGGCACCCTGCTTCTTTACATCGTGATCACCAGGCTGATTGCGGAGGCCGCCAACAGTCCAAGTCTCAATGCTCCGAATGTTGGTCAGCTCCTTGGCTTCTTTTCGGCCTTCGGGACCTTCATCGGAGCAACTGCTGGATTCGCTGGATTGTTGGTTGGGGCTTTTGACATGCCGGTGCTTTATGAGCGAGCCCGTCCCATCCTGGATACCGCTCCCGAGATTATCGACCTGAAGGAAGATGCAGGCGCTCTTGAGGGACAGATCCAGCTTGACCGGGTCAGTTATCGCTACTCCGCAGATCTGCCATTGGTCCTCGATGGCGTCAGCATGGAGGCAAGTGCGGGAGAACATCTCGCCATCGTCGGTCCTTCAGGGTCTGGTAAATCGACGGTGGTACGACTTCTCTTGGGTTTTGCCTCCCCTGAGGATGGAGAAGTCCGATTTGATGGCAAACCTCTAAGCGGAATGCGGCTGGACAGCGTCCGTCGTCAGATCGGTACGGTGCTGCAAACCAACACGTTGTTAACTGGCACTTTGCTGGAGGCGATTGCCGGCGGCAGTGTGGTTGCAGAGGAGGAGGTCTGGCATGCTGCCGAACTGGCCGGCCTCGCCGATGAGATCCGGTCAATGCCAATGGGTTTGCAAACCATGATTCCTGAGGGTGGAGCCACCCTCTCTGGCGGTCAGCGTCAGCGGGTTGCGATTGCCCGGGCGCTGATTCGTAAACCTCGGATTCTGATCTTCGACGAGGCCACCAGCGCCCTAGACAATCGAACCCAGGCCATTGTCACCAGCAGCTTGGAGGCGATGGCCATCACCCGCGTTGTGATTGCTCATCGCCTCAGCACCATTCGTCATGCTGATCGGATCGTCGTCATAGACCAGGGTCAGGTGCGAGAGCAGGGCAGTTGCGAGACCTTGCTGCAGAACGATGGTCTGTTCTTCAGGATGATGCAGCGTCAGATCACATGAGCCTGTTCCGCAAAAACGCACTGGATGCTCTCTCCAGTCCTGAAAAACTGGATCAGCCTCTTCGCCTTCTTCGACCTGGGCAATGGCTGCTTTTGCTGTCACTTGGCGGCTTCTGCCTCACTATTGGCATCTGGTCGGTGTTTGGCCGTTTGCCTGTTCGCATCAGTGGCAAGGGCGTGCTGATCCGATCCAACAGCCTCACGGTGGTGCAAAGCGAGACAGCTGGCAGGATTCTGGAGCTCAACAACGCTATCGGTGACTGCGTAAAGAAAGGCAAGTTGATGGCGAGCATCGATCCTGTATCTCAGGAGTTGAGACGCAAGGAAGCTGAAATACAGCTCGAGCAATTGATCAGTCAGGGCCTTGAGGAAGATGCACTTGGTGCGATCCGCGTCCGTCAACTGAAAAGTCAGATCGCTCGTATCGAGTGGCTAGCCCGTGCTGGAGGCATCGAGATTGACGTTCTCGCCCAACGGCAGCGGGAACTCAGCACCTTGGTGGATAATCTTGGAGCCCGCGACGGGCAGCGCCAACAACAAATCAAGCAGCAGCAGGCCCGTATTAAGGCTCTTAACGAGGAGATCAATCGCACCGCTCAGATCAGGGCACCGATCACTGGCTGCGTGATTGACCGGAACGTCCACCGTGGAGAAGTGGTGCAACCCGGTAGCACCTTGTTCACGTTGGATGCGGGGGTAAGACAAACCGGTTTGGAGAGTCTGGCTTTCTTCTCCCCTGGTGATGGCAAGCGACTGAAGGCGGGTCAGCGGGTCAGGATCAGCCCAAGCAGTACCAAACGGCAACGTCACGGAGGTATTGAGGGGCAGGTTCTCAATATCCGTCGACTACCTGTGAATGATCAGGCCCTGATCAAACGCCTTGGTTTGGAATCGCTTTTGGATGCGGTGCGCCAGCAACCGAAAGGTCCCCTGATCGAAGTCAAGACCTCTTTGAAGCGAGATCCCAGCACTATCAGTGGTTATGACTGGGGTGGTGGCCCCGGGCCGGCCATAGAGATCAGCACAGGCACCCCAACAGAGGTACGGGTTCTTGTCGAGGAACGACGCCCAATCAGCTACGTGATTCCGATTTTGCGCGATCTGACAGGGATCTACTGATGGTACGCACGCCCACGGTGCTGCAGATGGAGAACACCGAATGCGGTGCAGCTTCACTCAGCATTATTCTTCAGCATTACGGCCGCTATGTGCCTCTCCCCCAACTGCGTGAGTTGTGCGGCGTGTCGCGCAATGGCAGTGATGCTGCCAATCTAGTTCTAGCGGCCCGCAGCTTTGGCCTTCAAGCGAAGGGGTTTCAAAAAGGCCTTGAAGCACTCGAACAGCTGAAGCCTCCGGCGATTCTGTTTTGGGAGTTCAACCACTTCCTGGTCTTCGAGGGTTTTCGAGGCGATGCTGTGGCGCTCAACGACCCTGCTTTGGGTCCTCGCACCGTCAGCCGAGAAGAATTCGACCGCAGCTACACGGGCATTGTGCTGACGATGGAACCTGGTCCTGAGTTTCAACGTGGCGGCCGGGCCCCATCGGTGTGGCCGATTGTCTTCGATCGGATCTCCAGCGAGCCAATGGGGGTGGCGTTCATTCTCATCGCTGGATTGCTGCTCATTCTTCCCCAGTTGGTGATGCCGGTTTTTGCCCAGATCTATCTGGATGAAGTGATTGGCAACGCAATGAACAACTGGCTGAAGCCGATGCTCTGGGCCATGGCTCTCACCATTGGCCTTCAAGTGATTCTGCAACACCTGCAGTTGGTAGGAACCCGCAGACTTGAGAAGCGCTTGACACGCCGCTTCGCTATCGGCTTCGAGCATCACATTCTTGGCCTTCCCGAACGTTTTTACAGCCAACGCTATGCGTCTGATATCGCCGGACGCATGGCCACCAACCTCGACATTGCCGAGTTCATCGGCGGGCGTCTGATCCCGATGCTCACGGGGTTAGTCCTGCTTGTTTTTTACCTGATCCTTACCTTTCTCTACAGCCCTTGGCTTGGTCTGTTGATTCTTACAACGACCGGCATCAATGCCGTTGTGGTGCAGTGGAATTTGCGGACTCAGAAAGACGCCAGCCTGACCGTGCAAAAGGATGCCGCCAAGAGTGGTGCCGTGGTGGTCAGCGCAATGCGCGATATCGAAACGATCAAAGCTGCTGCGATTGAACATGATGTGTTTCGCCGTTTTGCTGGATACCAGAGCCGCTTGCTCAACACTCTTCAAGACTTCCAGCTGCGCAACGCCCGCCTACGCCTGGTCCCGAATGGTCTGACCACCTTGAATGAAGTGGCGGTGCTTCTGCTTGGGTTTTTTTTGGTCATCCGGGGAGAGCTCACGCTTGGTATGTTGCTGGCCGCTCAGACCATCGCCTTCAGTCTCAAGGGTCAGATCGAGTCTGCGATCGGCTTCGTGCAGGAACTGCCAAGTTTTTCAGCCGGGGTTCTGCGCCTTGAGGATGTACTTGAACAACCCAAGGATCCCCTTCTTAACAGCGACCAACAGCGCGAGTCCGAATCGGGCCTCATGCGGCTCAGCGGCAGGATTGAAATCAAGGATCTGAGTTACAGCTTTACAGCAATCCAGGCTCCTCTCATCGATGGATTGTCGCTCGAAATCCATCCAGGTATGCGTGTTGCTTTGGTTGGTGGCAGTGGCAGCGGAAAGAGCACGCTGGCCAAGTTATTGGCAGGCCTTCATCAACCCACCGGTGGGTCGATCCTTTTCGATGGCAGAACCTTGCTGGAGTATCCCCGGTCTGTGGTGGTTTCCTCTCTGGCAATGGTGCAGCAGGAGATCCAGCTTTTTGGTTGCAGTGTGCGCGACAACCTCAGCCTGTGGAATCCAGCGATTGATGACAGCGCCTTGGTCGAGGCATGCAGAGAAGCCGAGATTCTCGAGGTTGTGAGCGGACTCCCGGAAGGTCTCGACACCCTCCTCAACGAAGGAGGGCGAAACCTCTCTGGTGGTCAACGTCAAAGGCTGGAACTGGCCAGGTCTCTGGTGTGTAACCCGAGCATCCTGATCATGGATGAAGCAACATCCGCGCTGGATGCAGAGACTGAACGCAAACTGATCGCCAATCTCACTCGTCGTGGTTGTACGCAGGTGGTTGTTGCTCACCGTTTAAGCACGATTCGCGACGCTGATCTGATCCTGGTGATGGATCAAGGACGGGTGATCCAGCAGGGCACCCATGAGAGTCTGTCTCAAGATCCGAAAGGGGCCTATGTTCAGCTCATCAGTGAAATCAATTGAGGTGATCAATGCTTCTGGGTAGATGAATGTCAGCGAAGTTGATTCAGTGCACTCTGAGCAACATCACCGTCCCTCATGAGGCAGTTCATCGCGTCAGGCGCATACCCAAGAGACTGTATGTGGCAGAGGACATGACGTCTACAACTCATCACGATTGACAAGTTGGAAAGTGGATTGAGAAAACGTTCAGCGGGATCCATCATGGCAAGTAGCCGTTCTGCAAACAGAACTTGTAAGCGGAGCTTTGAGCTCGGTTTTTCGCCACTCTTCGCCCCACTGAATGGATGCGATCCCTCGGTTGATGTGTCGTCTCCATAGCCTCCTTCTGCTTTCCGTGCAATGTGGCAGAGACGTTTCAGGGCCTGTTGACGGACCTTCATGTCAGGGATCGATGCAGGGGAGATGCCGAACTCGGAAGGAACAGCTCGATCCAATCCAATCAATCGCACCCAGCTGTGCTGGATATCTCAGGGCTTCGGCGTATGGGAACTTGATCAGAAGACAGTTTGTTCGAGTGGACCGTTGCAATTCCCTCAGGAGCTTTCCCTGTGCTCAGAGCGAGCCCAGCGATACAGAGCCTTGCTGCGATCGGTAATCTCGCTGAGATCGGCATAAACGAAGTTCTCCCAACCTTCAGCAGGCAAGCCTGCGAACAACATCAGATTCAGCGGGTACATCTCGGAATCGGTGCAACGACGGAAGTCGTCACGGAACAGGAATGTGGGTTTGCCCAGAGCAATGGCGGCACCCAGTTCCACCATTACGCCTTCATCCGGCGGCGTGCCATTGACAATCGCGAATAATGCATCGGCATCACGCACGTCCTGCAGATCGCATTGCGCGACGCGATAAGCCCAACCTGGCGTCGCCATGTCAACCTGACCATTGCGCTCAAACGGTTCCCAAACTTCCAAACCGAGCGACTCAAGAGCCGCAGTGAACTCCGGCAACAGCAAGCGCTTCCACTGGGCCGCGAAACCATAGGGCGAAGCTAGATAAATCCTGCGTCGGGTCATCGGCTACCCCGGTGTGAAGCACGGTAAGCCTGCTCGTCGGCCTTGGCCTGCGCTGCGTTCTCCCAGGGGAAGAGCAACCATGCAGCCTGATCTGCGACCTCGGCTGCATGCCACCACAAAGGCGGTCGTTTGCTTACCCAAACAGCAAAGCCAGCATGGGGGAAACGAGCCTTCAAAGCCTGCAGGGTCCGACCAGATTCGTAGACATCGTCGACGATCAGGGCTTCCGGGTTCGGTTCGGACAGCAGTGGTTGTTGCATGGCATGGCTGAGGGCCACTGCAAGACATAGGCCTCCACGAGGAACCCCGTAGATCCCGTTCGTCGGTCTTGCGGCGAGCCGTTTAGCCAGAACAGCGACAGCCTGATCGAACTGCATCCAACTGAGCTCCTTCATGGTCAGGAGAATGTCATGCGCTGAACCCGTTCCAGCATGCCAAGTAGGTTGTCAGCACGGTGTCACTGATGCTTGGAACTGAGATTCAAGGAGGGGGGTGCTCCGTGGACCCTGACACAACAGAGCCGAGGTGCAACGAATGGCCAAGCTTTCAAACGCATTGCCTGCTTTGGTCTTGGCGGCAGCAGGTTGCTTTAATCCAGTTTCTGCCAGTCCGACCGAGGCATGGTTTGAACTGTTGATCGACAAGATGTGCGAACTCACCGCAGAGAAGGGGCAAGTCAGTGAGGTTGGGACAGAGTCGCTGGATTATGTGCTCCAACAAGGGTATGGACCTGAGTTCACCGCATATGCCTTGTCGGTTGACGATGAAGGTCTTGGTGAGGCAATAGCGAAAGGCCTTCTTGCTACCTGCCCAGAGTTGTATCGATAAAAAGCCTTGGAGATCTGGTATCTGCCTGATGGTCTTTGAGGTGCTTAAGCTCGTTGTATGGGGCAAATCCCATTAATTCCTTTGGTATGCCGACTTCATCAATGCCGAATAAGGACCATCTGATCGTTGACCGCTCATAAATACTGAATGACCCACCAAAATAATCCGAGAGTTCATTTTTGATGAGCCTGAAATACAACATCGCTTCCCTGGTTGCTGGAACATTGATTAGTGCTCCATTGGGCTCATCGGCCCAGCTTCAATACCCCTATACATGCGTCTGGAACAGTCAGATCAACTCCAACGCCAAGATCCAATTCACCTCTACTAACGGTATCGGTGGTTTCCAGGGCGCTGTCTATTACGGCGGTATGTTGGTCATTAACTTCCGTGAGGGTAATTACCAGGGCTACGGCAGTAACTGGTGGACACCGACAGTGCAGGGAGCAAACAATCCTGGTGGAGGCGAAATCATTATTTTCAAAGATGGTGAACCTTCTCGTAGCACTGCCAGTCGGCAACAGATATCTGAAATCAAACTGCTCACTGTCGGACTTGGGAGCATGCTTTATTACGGTGGTCATCGCGACAAGATGGCACTGATCCAAGCCGCAGAGGGCTTTTGGGTTCCCAGTAAAGGATGCCGACACATCGACGGGAGGTATTGATAGTCCACCTGTTTGTGTTGTCCGCCTCTGTGGTTACGGTTAGCAGCAACCCTTTCACAAGGGCAGCGATGAAGACGGTGGCGGAGAAAATTCCATGCATGGTGCTCTCCCATCTGGATATACCATTCCTGATTCGATTGATAGATCAGTGAGCGACATTACAGTCCAAGTTGACATGAATCACAAAAAAATAAATGAATATCCTCATTCTGAAAAGGTTATCGCATGAGCTTTGGCAAGTACAATTGCATTTTTATCATGCAGCGAATTCAATCCAACGCAAAACTGTTTGACTAAACACATCGAAACAAAAAAATCAGCCGAAATCAATGTGCTTGAGGATCCCTAATATGTTAATGAGTCAATTTGGGTAAGAGGTTTGATCCAGAATGGATGCAAGATTTGGGAGGGCGCCTCGGATGAGGATTAATCATTGGCAATCAGGAAAGAACAAATTTTATTTATGCCAAATGGGGTGATGATAATATTGCTGGTGGAGACTGTATTGATCGCATCATTGCTGGACCAGGCTCGAATACCTAATGGTGGGAGGGGATGCTAATCGTTTTGTTCTGGGCAAGTTTGAAAAGACAGCAATCTTAGATTTTGAAAAAGGTGTTGACAAGCTAATCATCTCAACTGGCATTGGACACTACAACTCCAAAGATGTTGTTGAGCCGGGTGAGCTGACTGGTATCAAAGTCAAGAAGGGAGTTGCCGCAGCAGATACCGTTCTTGAGGCTTATATTGAAGGAAGTCTCAGTTGTTTCTATCTTTTGAGTACAGCGTTCGAAACTGTAGTAAATTGGAACCATCTTGATATTTATCTGCTAGGAGGCATGATAGGTGATGGAACTGAATATTTAATCCCACTTGGTTAGTTAATTCCCAAATCAAGGCCGCGCTCTCAGGAGTGGGGCCTTGATTGCCTGTAAGGACCGGAAAACAGAAGGGAAATGTCTGTAAACTCAGGGATTTGATAAGTGGGTCTTTACGCCTGCAATTCTGGGCAGAAGCTGGTCAGGTCAGCTGGTTGCTGAGCGGGGTGAGCTGCCTTATAGACGCCGAGCGTGAAGCAAGCAGCGCCGAAACTGGCGATTAGAGCGAGGTGATCTGAGGTGCTGAATATGAGCCTGCTGCTAGTAAGCAAACATTAAGCAACTCATTGCGGAATGCAAAGCGGATGTCCGTAACCGCTTTCGCTGCCCGCGCTGTCGGGGTCCATCTGGACAGTCACCAGGCCGGGACCATGCCGCTTGGGCGCAGCCCAGGCGCAGCAGGTGGGCTGAAATGCCGAGTTCGGGGTCTATGGAATCGGTCCAACTGATCAATGGTGGATACAGAAGCAAGGGCGCCTAGCTGTGGAAAAATCATTGGCAATAATCTTCGAGAAGATAATTAAAAAAAAACGATGTGTACCCCCTTGCGACTTCGAATAGATTTATATTTCTCTTAAATTGTGATATTGATGCCCAGATCTGCAGGTCTCTATTCTGACAGTAGTGGCTTAGGCCCATTCAGTCATTTTCTCGATATAAATGGTATCAGGATTGTCTCCCTGGGTGATACTGCCGGACAGAAAAGTGTCGGTAAAGGATTTGTGCTTAAGGTTGCTCGTATTCTCCAAGAAATGCTCTCCAGTAAAGATGTGGGCATTGACGCTGATAAGCAGCAAGAATTGATCTTATATTTGTCTGCCAATGACGTCATTCAGCGTGTAGGAGTTTCCTCTTATGATAGCTACAGGCCTGATCTCAGTAATGAGCCCGGATGGAACGAGCTCATGGACTCCACGTTGAACACTGATTTCATATGGCAGCGTGATGATGAATCTGGAAAAACGCAAGCTACGGAAGTAATTGAGCACATTCTGCATACCATTACCAGGTTTGGTTTGTCTGGTATATACGATAATGAATTTAATTATGGCTCCTCAAAAAGCTTGGTCAGCAGAGCTTTTGAAGAGGCAAAGAAAAATGGTGTATTTAGTGCTGAAGATTATTGCGGATGCGGACAGAGTGATTCGGATTTTCAAACGATGCTTAAGCAAGAATATTTGTATTGCTTGATTTATGCTAATTGGGGAATGATAGGAAGTCATGTAGAAGGTGGATCTCTCGCTCCTGATTGGTCCGACTCTCACTTGAGCGTCGAATCAATTGCTCAAGACAATCCACTCGGGCAAGAGATTTTTGACAAATACATTAGCGCTGTCATCTCGAAGCCAAGCGTTGATGTTATTGACTTTCAGTTTAAAGATTTTGGCGGTGGGGTTGATGTTTATACTCCGGATGGAATTGAGTTGATAGGTAGTAACTCTTCTGATTATTTAAAGGGGGATAATGGAAAAGATGTTATTACTGGAGAGTCTGGAGATGATACTTTGATTGCCTATCGCGGTGCTGATTCTCTCAGTGGCGGCAACGGAAGTGATGAACTAAGGGCTGGTAACGGGCGTGACATTATTTCCGGTGGGGCCGGCGGTGACACTATGTATGGTGGCTTTGGCTTGAATACCTTTGAGGATGAGCTGGATGGTGAGATCGATCGGCTGTATTTTCGAAGCGATCATTGGGTTGAGAACTACCTTTATGGAAAGGCTGGCAATAGCCCCAATGGAGAGAAAGCAGACAAGATTGAACTGCTCGATGAATTTGATGAGATCTATGTACAGGGTGTTCAGTCCTCCCAGCTGAGCTATAGAGCAGTGACCCACGCAAGCAACCTTGGGGAAGCTCTGAGCGGTATTGGGATTTATGCTTCAGGAGTGCTTGAGGCGGTTTATGTGGGAGATAACTTGAGTATTAGCCAATTAGCGTCAATGACTCAGGGCATTGTCTAATTAATATGTGTTGTGGCTAAATGGCAAACATCCTTGCGGCTGATTCTCTGCTCGAAAGCAGTGCCTCTCTATGTCTTGATTCCCATGTGAGCAACATCACACCCATTTATGAGGCAGGTCATCAAGTCAGGCGCTGAACCCGGAGATGGTGTGTGAGTCGAGAGGGAACAACCCTCCACCATACCTACAAACCAATGACCAACACCGAACTCACTCTTGACCAGCTACAAACGATTGCTGGGGGTGGAAAAGAAGAACGCCAAGCGCGTCGTGCTGCACGCAAAGCAAAGCGTGAAGATAGAAAGATTTTGAGGCAGCATAAAAAGCGGGTTAAAAGAGGAGAATTCGAAAATGTAGTTTGGTGTTCTCCCAACGGACCATGCCTCTGAGCCAGGCGTGATACATCTAATTAACCTCGCAACGAGCGGGGTTTTTTCATTGCTTGTCAGCACTTGAGCTAAGTCCTGCCACCTCCTAAAGCCTCTCCAACAGTGACCGATGGCTGCTTGTGTTTGACGCCTTCACCAGCCGCTGCCATCAGCTGGTGGATGCACCAACAGAGCATTTCCTGACGATCAAGCCCAGTGGCATCAACGTCTTCGCGGACTTCAGTCCATGCTGTTTTCAGCACGCGGTACGACTGACGACGGCTTAACCCTCACTCCAGTTCCGCTTGTTCGACTCAGGTGCTGTTGCTGCTGCCACTGAAGATCAAAGTCTTCAGCGCAGCAATCCGGGTTTTCATCGTGGCTTTGCTTGCTTTGCCCATGGCCAATAACCCTGCAAATCCGCTGGGCTATCCAGCCTGAGGAGCCTCCCAACGCTGGGCCGTTTTACGCACGTTTGATGTCATTCAAGACGAAAGGGTTCTCACTATCTCTGAAAACCCCTACTGCGTCTGACGCCCCCTGATGGATTCGAACCATCGACCGACTGCTTAGAAGGCAGTAATTGAGCCCAGTGCTGACGGGCGTTTTTCAGTCAGGGACTGGTTTTTCGTCGATCCCCGCAAGCTGTTGCAATCCTTTGCAGTCAGGGTTGGACGCAAAAGTGAGCACAATGTGCTCACCTGATTGGAGTCGGTCTTCAGGACTTTGCCGGTCTTTGCAGG
>MDSZ01179464.1_pt1 | contig 13187 bp, 13 predicted proteins | sample 811201 | NCBI WGS metagenome assembly MDSZ01 (sample SAMN05326647, study PRJNA326480) | marine metagenome | isolation source: seawater | place: Indian Ocean: North | collected 2010
GTTTCTTTGTTCCATGGCTCAATGAGGCATGTCTTTTGGAGCAAGAAGGTGTTGCTAACGCCGCTCAAATTGATGCAATTGCATGTAAGGCTTTCCGCATTGGTCTAGGTCCATTTGGTCTGATGAATCTAACAGGCCCACCAATTGCTCTTCACTCCACAGATTATCTAGCAGAACAATTAGCAGTTCCACGTTATGATGGTGCGGCAAACTTACGAGAATTGGTAGGCGCTAACAAGATGTGGGAGATTGCTGAGGTAAGCGATTACTCAGAGGAACAATACAATATAGTGTCGAGAAGATTATTTGGAGTAGTATTTGGTGTGGCAGCGCAAATTGTTGATGAAGGAGTTTGTTCAATGGAAGATGTTGACAGAGGAGCTAAAGTTGGTCTGCGTTGGGCTAAAGGTCCTTTTGAGATGATGAATAAAATTGGTGTACAACAATCTCATGACATGGCGGTGGAATATCAAAAATTATGTCTAGATGATGCTGGAAAATCTACTTGGCAAGTTTCTGAATTCTTCGCCAAGCAAGCAAGTAGTAATACTCAATGGGATTTCAGTTATGTCGATACCTCGATAGCCGATAACGTAGCGACAATCACCATCAATCGTCCAGAAGCAATGAATGCACTGAATGAAACCGTTATCAAGCAACTTGGTCAAGCAGTTGAGGCAGTAAATGCTAATTCTGCAGTCCATACTATGGTATTAGATGGTGCAGGAAAAGCCTTTGTTGCTGGAGCAGATGTCAAATTCTTTGTCGATAAGATTAGATCTAATTCGATAGGAGATATTGTAGAATTTACTAGCAATGGTCATAAAGTGCTCAATGCGATTGAGAATTCTAGTAAAACAACGGTCGCACTAACCACAGGACTTGCTCTTGGTGGTGGGCTTGAACTTGCTTTGTGCTGTGATTACCGAATCGGCACTAGAAGAACTCAATTTAGATTCCCAGAAACCTCAATTGGTATCTATCCGGGTCTTGGTGGCTCCCAAAGACCAGCAAGAATCTCTGGCATCCCACTAGCCAGATGGGCAGTACTTGGTGGAAATTTCATGAATTCTCAAATTGCTTATGATATTGGATTATTGACTCACTTAGTTGATTTATCGGAAGTTGATGTAGCGGTAAGGCAATGTTCACAATCAGGTAAGCCAGCCAATAAGTACCCGGGTAAGCCAAGCAATAATGCGAGTCCAGTGGTTAAATTCGCATTAGACTTCTACAGCGATAACAACCTTTCCACATTACTTTCAGGTGGTTGTCCAGAAGGTTATGATGTTGAAGAAAAAACCATTTCTCGGCAATTAAAGAATCTGAAATACACCGCACCAATCGCACTCTCGATGGCAAGTGAATTGATTGATATCACCAGCAATACATCACTGAGTGAAGGACTGGATTCAGAATTGTCTAAATTAACTGATATATTTTCTACTAAAGATGCTCTTGAAGGTTTATCTGCCCTAATTGAAGGACGCAGACCAACTTACAATAATAATTGATAACTATATGGAAGTCAGATAAATGACCGACCAAATAAAACCAATTCTGTACAGTTTTCGTCGTTGCCCATATGCAATGCGTGCTAGAATGTCAATTGTAAGAGCAGGACTAGTTTGTGAGCATAGAGAAGTTGTTCTCCGGGATCGTCCAGAACATATGATGGAAATTTCACCAAAAGGCACAGTTCCAGTTATGCTGTTGCCTAATGGTAAGGTTATCGAAGAGAGTTTAGAGATAATGCAATACGCGGCAAACTGGACATTAACTGACCTTGACAACCATTGGGTCAATCGCAACGACAATGAATTCAAGTTCCATCTTGACCGGTACAAATATCCTAATCGTTATGATGATATTGACGCATTAGAACAAAGGGACTTGGCTAAAAAATACTTAGATGACTTAGACCAACTTTTACTTGAAACGCTATCATATGAGTTGAATGACGCATTATTTCCGTTTGTTCGTCAGTTTGCTAATCATGACAGGGAGTGGTTTGATAGTCAGCAATGGGATAATTTAGGCCAATGGTTAGCAGATAATTTGTCCAGTCAAGAATTTAAGGTCTGTATGAAAAAATACCCACAGTGGTTTAACGGTGATACGCCAGTTGACTTTCCAATTACTGAATAATTGGTAGATGCTTTACTGAAGGCGCAATTCCAAGGTCATCAGGGAAAAACATAGTCGCTTTTGGTATTGGTATTGGAGTAATTTCTTGGCCGACTAAAGCAACTCTACTTGGCTTAGAATCAGACAATATTTTCCTTCCAGTCAGAGGGGCGATTTTGGCTGAGAAATCCATAATGTCATCATGGCTAGGCATGTTTTCAGCGCTGAGGTTTTCCCTGCTATTGCCGACAAAAACATAGCCTTTGTTTTCAATAAAATCAGGGTCAGCTCGATTATCTAATGCAGCAAACTCTCGAATGTGTTGATCGCTCATGTTTATTCCTTTCATCAGAGTATGGCGAGAGACTATTCTAGTATCAAGAGATGGCATCAAATCAATAGTTTTCTCAAACTGTTCCCACGAGCGTTTATTCCATTTTGGTTTACATACCTCATTGAACACTTTCTTATTTGGTGCATCAACTGAAACATATAATTGAGTTGGCAGTGGGTCCAGTCGTTCAAGTACCTTGGGAAATGTTCCATTGGTCACTAGCATAGTAGTCATACCATGCTTGTGACACAGATCGATATATTCTCCAAGCCTGGTATAGAGTGTTGGCTCTCCATTTAGAGAAATAGCAACGTGCTTAGGATTTTGTGCATCGAGCCATTTTTCTCTTGGCACTTTGGGATTGCCACCAAAACCAGACAGCAATCTTCTTTGTGCTCTAACCGATTCATAGAGTAGTTCAAGAGGGTCTTGGTCGGTCAACTCTAAGGTGTCCATGTGGGGCTCTCTCCAGCAATATGTGCAAGCTAAATTACATTGGTCTACTACTGGTGAAGTTTGCATACAATTATGGCTTGCAATGCCGTAAAATTTGCCTTTGTAGCATTGCCTGTCACGCAGTAAAGACTCTTTGGTCCAATGACAAATTTTTACCCCACCGTGTTCACCTACGATGTGATATCGTTGTTTCTGCAATTTTGCTTTTAATGCTAAATCCATGCCCATGTAAACACGCTCCTAAGCCGTCTGCCTCGGTTCCTTGCGGGGTCGGGTTAGGCTGGGATATCTGGTCGTTAGCCACCTTAGTTATCAAAGAAACTCATCTTTGGCATGATTTTACTAAGCACCTTACATCTGTCAAAATCTAGCAAAACGATATACTAAGAGAGTGTTATAAAATACACTTAATTTTATTATTGCACCTATGTGTTGGCATTTTCACCACTGTTTAATATACTCTAGGTGCATAATATAAACTGTAAGAGGGAAGGAAATGGACCGAGAGTTAGAAACCTATGTTGAACAAGTAATAACAAAGCAAGAATACCGTGATGGTATCTTCTTTAACTGGAAGCAAATGATCTATAGTGCGATGGCAGATTTTAGATTTGGAGCTGATGCAAGAGGAGCACATAGTATCAGAGGTGATGAGTAATGGATGATTATTTAGAAAAGTATGTAGAGCACGCAATTGAACATCAAGTATACAGAAGTGGGATTGAATTTTCCCCTTCCTGGATTAGAAAGATATTTTCTCGTCGAAACAAAGCTTGAGAATGCTAACCTCAATAACAGACGGGCCGATAGCCTGTCATGGTTAGGTGGCTTGTGCAGACTTTGGGGTTGTTGACTCCACTGGTTACCATCATAGGAATATTGGCTGGTGGCTGGTGGACAGCGTCAACCCTGATTCTTGCTCTGGGAATATATCCAATCCTAGACTTATTGTTAGGTGATAGTTCAATAACAGATCCGTTAGAAGAATCCAAGACATTTGATTTCATTGTCCACACACATGGAATATTAGTGCCTGTAGTTATTGCCACACTACTTTATCAAGCATATTTTGAATATAGTTCCTTTATCTGGCTTGCTGCTGCATCTGTGGGCATGTCATCTGGTGCGTCTGGAATAATAACTGCCCATGAATTAGGTCATAGAAGGCCCAAGTCACGTAGTTGGTGGTTATCTAGATTAGATCTAATGTGTGTTTTATACCTTCATTTTACCGTCGAGCACAATTATACTCATCACAAACATTGGGCCAAACCAAGAGACCCAACTTCTTCTCCATGGAAGAGAAATGTCTACGTTCATTTCATCAGGACAATCCCATTACAATTAATGGGAGCATATCGTACTAAACCCAAGGATTTTGCGTACTCTATGTTAGTTCAGTTGACATTACTGGTGGTGTTATTCATCATATCACCGATATTGCTTGGTGTGTTTTTAATTCAAGCCATAGTAGCGATATTTTTACTTGAATTTGTCAATTACTTACAACATCATGGGTTAACACGCGGTGATGACGAGCGGGCTAACGCAAGTCATGCTTGGGAAAGCCGCAACCGATGGTCTCGGTGGACTCTCCTAGAATTGCCCCTACATCCCTCGCACCATTTGAGGTCTAGCACGCCCTATCAAAAGCTAGCAGTTCATGATGATTCTCCGCAGTTGCCAAATGGATATTACGTAATGTTTTGGACTGCGTTAATTCCACCACTATTTCATCATCGTATGAAGAAGAGTTACATCAAGTTTCAAAACAAGTTGGCGGGTAGCAATCCCTAACACTCTTATAAATACCAAGACTTGATGCTGATGACAAGGTAGATTGTTAATGTTAGAAGTAAATGGTCTTACCAAGTCTTTTGGTTTTGGCAGCAATAAGTTGCAAGTTCTGAAGGGAGTTGATTTACAGTTAAAAAAAGGCGAATTGGTCGCTCTGATGGGTCCATCGGGCTGTGGCAAATCAACACTCTTGAACATTATCGGCGGATTGTTGCCAGGTGACGGCGGAGAAATCAATCTCAATGACCGTAAGTATGGTCTAAAAGGCCCATCAAGTGTTGTTGATGTACGCAGAGAATTGGTCGGCTGGATTTTTCAAGACTTTCATTTGTTGAACAATTTAACCGCCCTAGACAATGTTGCTATGGCGCTAGAGTTGTCAGGTGTTAGTTCTTCACAATCCGAAGAAAGAGCAATCGAGGCGCTAACCAAAGTTGGCTTAAGCGACAGAATGCATCATATCCCAGACCAATTATCGGGTGGTCAGCAACAAAGAGTGGCAATAGCAAGAGCAATTGCTGGTAATCGTCCCTTATTATTAGCAGATGAGCCTACTGGAAATTTAGATATTGCTAGCGGTAAAGAAGTATTACAATTGTTCAAAGATTTATGTCATGATGAGGATGACCCAATTTCGATTTTAATGGTCACTCACGATCCAGAATTGGCATTGAATGCCGATCGTATGTTGCTGTTAAAGGATGGAACAACTGAAGCATCCGACATTCGTACAGCATGGGGTCTTGATGAATTGGACGGTGAAGAAGAATGAGCGAGGGTGAAGATAAACTCGACCCATTCGCAGCCTACGTAGTGCCTAAAGTAGGTCGGCTAGAAAGATGGCGTAGACGCATACGGGATGCGCCGGAAAACATACGTTTAGCTTCACAAAGTGCATGGCGAGGTCGAGAAAGAGGTCTAGCTGTAGTAGCAGGTGTTTTTTTAGCATCACTTGTCATAACCACGGTACTGTCTTACGGAATTGGATTATCTCAGATTTTCTTTGATGAATCGCTTGATGGTGAGCCAATAGATGCTAAAGTAGAATTCAAGAAAGCACCAGCCACGGGGACTTCTGGTTGGACCAATAATACCAGTGTAATGCAAGATGTATGTTCTGAGTTGATGTTAGAGTATAATACTGAATTAGCGGACTGTACGGTAATTTTTGGCCGCCAAGGAATTCATAGTGGTGGATTTTTCAATGAAGATTTCCTATTCGCTCAACCACTAGAGATGCGCTCAATAACCGATAGTGATAATCCATATTGGCTCAATACTACTTGGAAATATCCTGAATTACGAGAAGAGGGGCCACCAATTTCTGATTACCGGTCAATTCGATTTATGGGTCCAGAGGCTTTTGATGGAGAGTTTGCTAAACGATTTGGTGCTAATATTATTCAGGGGCAGGGCGAATGGCCATCACCAGAGAATATGACACAGCAAAGAGGTGTAATCTTGCCGTCAAATATTGCTTCAGAGGCAAGGGCAGAAGTCGGCGATGTACTTGACGAAATCACCTTTGTCTATGTTATTGACAGTGAATTCTTTGATTCGGGTGGGGTAGATTTAGTCGAGAATTGTCCGGGTATTGCCTCTGCTTCTGAAAACGGCAAAATCTACTGTAGGATGCCAATGACAATCACCGATATGACCGTACTTGGAATCTATCAACCATGGGATTTAGGCAATCCTACACTTGGGCCTAATCCAATATTTACTACTTGGACGGTATTATCTGATGATCAAGCAGGAACTTTGATGGAAAAAGATCACGTCTACCTTGGTCTTGCAATTGACCGTTCCCAATTACCAACTAGTTCAACAGCAGATGCTACTGAATGGTTGGATAATTTGAAAGCAGATATCATGAACGACAACTACACTTCCAGTGAGATCGAGTTGTTTTACACTGACATTGTTGGTGGGACAATAACCTTCCTCAATATTTTCCTTGCCTTGATTCAAATCTTTGATTATATCGTTATGGTGCCAATTGTCGTCATGTCATTGGCAGTTTTGGTTTACGGTTTGATTTTATCACTGGAACAAAGGCGTAAAGAAATAAGCATACATCGGGTTATCGGTGGAGATAGTAAAGGATTACAAGGCATGGTATTACTCGAATTAGCAGTATTTGCATCAGTAGCATGGCTAGTTGGCTATCTTCTTGCCATGTTTACAGTCGAGATTGTACTATCTGCGGTCGGCTTTATGGAGTTCAAAAAAGGTGACTACAGTATAGACCCAGCATTGTCATTCGGCTCTACCATGTTTACCGCATTAAGCACTCTTGGTTTGGCTTTATTATTCGGTCGAAAACGTGCTAAAAATTTCATTGAATTAGAGATTGAAGATGGAGTCAAAACCTCATTAGAAAAGGTGGAACCAAAATACTGGCTACACTGGACCTGTTTCTTGATTGGCCTAATCTCAGTAATTGATACTTGGATGGAAATGAATGGCAGTGAGTATGGGCTAGTTCGAAATTTCTTCTTTGAAGGGTTACTAGGAATATTTGGCCCTTTCTTATTTTGGATTGGTGGGGCTCTAATTCTTGGAAGAGTTGGGGCCAAAGGTCCACAAATTATGCAGTTAATATTTGGCCGAACAAAGTTACTCAGCGATGTTAAGCGTGGATTGAAAGGTTCGGGTTCAGCAGAATCAGTTAACCGACTTGCAGTAATCATGTTGCTGACTTTATCTATCGTAACTCTTGCCGCAGTGCAAGGCTATACTGGGACTTTGGTCGATGAAAGAACGGTTGATGCAACTGTCGGTTCAGACCTTCAAATCACCTTCGAAGATTCACTTAATGAAAGCACGGCCATGGCAATTTTTGACGAGCTTTATGATGGTGATAAAACAGTTACAGCAACTACAATACCTAGTTTAGTGTTACGAGGTCCAGATAATGATTTGATACAGACATACGTAATTTTGGACCAGTCTCCAGAAGTTCTCAACTGGAATGAACAATCAATTCCAGGTGAGGATTTGTCGGCAGCCTTTGACCGCTATGCTGGCAATGGTTTTACCGCTGGAGAAGATTCAGCCTATACGCTAGACTTAGCGGGCGCTTCAATAGGTAAAGATTCTAATTTAGACGATATTTTAATCAGTGAATCTGATGAAAGAAGTAAAACCATAACTATGACTTATGAAGAGAGAAGTTTTCGAAATATTAGCGGCGGACTCTCTTGGGAAAATTTGTCTAATATATCGCAAATAAATCAAAATATGGAGCAGATTTTGATTCTTCAAATAATGTATTCAGAAATGATGGATATCGATTTGTCAGAGGTTGACTTCTCTAGTCAGGATATAAGTTTCCGTGACTTTGGTAAAACAGACTTCACTAGCGCAGATCTATCACAAGCCAATCTTGTAGGGGCAAACCTCAGTGAATCGCTGATGTTGACAGTCGATTTGACTGACGCTAATTTATCCGGGGCTAATCTATCAAATGCTGTGTTCTTTGAATTCGGTGAAGGAAGCCTAGCAGGTGCCGATTTATCAAATGCGAATTTAACTGGCATCTTTGGTGATATTGACCTATCAGTTGCTAATGTGGACAACGCAACTTGTCCAGATGGTACTACTGCTAACTCTACTGGGTGTCATTACAAGTATAACCCAAGTCCTACACCGTTACTGGAACCACTATTTCTGCTTGGAACGGAAATAGAATTTATCACTACACCTTCAAATGTTTCAATTGAGTATATGGGGCTACATGAATACATTCCAGGACTCTCCTCAGCATTAATTGCTGATTCAGTTATTATCGGTGAATCTACATGGCGCAGTTTCATTGGTAATGATACAGCAGACAGACATAATTCAACGAATTGGATTTATCAAATAGACGGTTTGAGTGGTGATGCTCTGCAGGCATTAGGCTCTAGAATCGAAGCAGATTCAAGGGTAGCAGAAGTAAAGGATTGGACTAGCGAACATGAAGCTGTAGAGAGAAATGGTGGCCTAATTTTCGGCACTCCAGGTTTACTTTCATTGCAGTTTGTAGTAGCAAGTATCGCTGCAGTAGCATCAAGTTTCGTATTCCTTTCATTAGTTTTGAATCAGCGCAAGAAAGAATTAGCAGTCTTGCAAGCCATCGGTGCTAGTCCAGCCCAAATTTTGCGACTTGTACTGTTTGAGATTCTCTCAATAATCATGGTTTCAATGCTTCTAGGGCTTGTTTTGGGTATTGGTTTAGCGTTTTCATTCAATGGATTCTTTGACGTATTTGGTTTCATATTCCAATTATTTGGCGGTGCATCAACCAATATAAGTCGTGAATTAGTTTATCCATGGTTTGAATTGACCTTGGTATCACTATCGGTATTTGGTGCAGTAGTTGTTGCGTTATTATTGACAACTAGAAGGGCATTAAAATCAGACCTTGCTATGGTCTTGAAGGGGGAATGAAAGTGGTTGATAGTATTCTTGAAGCATCTTCGTTATATCACGTCTATGAATCAAAAGCCGAAGATGGTAATGTAGTAGCACTTCGTGGTATTCATATCGATATTAAAGCGGGTGAAGCAATTGCTGTAGTTGGGCCTAGCGGCTCAGGCAAGTCAACTTTGATGAAGTGTCTTGGTGGTTTGATGAAACCTAGTTCAGGCTCAGTGGTTATGGCTGGTAAGAACATGACAAGGCTAAGTGGTAAAGAACTAGTTCACCTTCGCCAAAAGACAGTTTCTTTTATCTTCCAAGAAGGTAATTTACTACCAGATATGAATGCTAGAGACAACGTTGCACAACCGCTCAGGCATCAAGGAATGTCTTCTCGTAAAGCACTAAAACTTGCAGACGAAATGCTAGATCGTTTAGGTATCTTACCCAGAGCAAAAGCCTTGCCTGCTAAATTAAGTGGTGGAGAACAACAAAGAGTAGCAATTGCTAGGGCTCTTATTACCAATCCTAGATTGATTTTAGCTGATGAGCCAACCGGTGCACTAGACCCTATTACTAGCAGAGAAGTATTGGCATTGTTCAAGGAGTTACACGAAAAAGATGGAGTTTCATTCCTCCTTGTTACTCACTCAAAGGAAGTAGCCTCATTCGCAGACCGTTCCCTAGAACTACGTGATGGAAGATTTGTCGCTGAACATGGTGTTGGTGTTGATGTTGAGGACTTGAGTAGAGACCGTGAATTGATTATTGATGAGACGGGAACGGTGACCTTACCTCCAGACATATTGCTTAGAATTGGAGGTCCGGGTAAATATATGGTCGGAGATATCGACAATGGACATTTGAGTTTAACCGGTGAAAAGATCGCAGCAATTGGTAAATTAGAATTGGCAAAGGTCTGTCCTGCTTGTAAGTATGATTACGGTGACAGCGATGAACAATTATGTCCTGCGTGTGGCTCAAGTAGGCCAATGGTGGAAGTCGGGTCATGAAACAATTAGTATCCATTGTCAGTTACTTAGAAGGCTTCTCTGCTTTGCTGTTATTTTCAGTTGCTATGCCAGTCAAATATATTGGTGGCGATCCAGAATTGGTTTCAATCGTAGGAGCAATTCATGGCGGGCTATTTGTCGCATTTATTGCAATATTAGTAATTGGTATGGGTAAGCATTGGAATCGAGTAGCATTGTTTCACGGATTTGTTGCCGCAGTAGTCCCTGCAGGCCCGTTTTTGTTCGACGGTATGCTAATTAGTGGAGAATATGATATTGATTCAAGCAGCCTTGACACCCTCGGGCCATAGCACTAGAATGAGAGTCTTACCTCTAGTTTTAGGGGTGTGAGTGGTTTCTCTGTTCATCCAGACAATTGATCCTGTGGGGTAGGTGCCATCATCGTCCCAAACTTCGCCTTCAAGCACTAGGTATGCCTCACCACCAGGGTGCATATGTGGCATGAAAGCATCAACAGTAACTTCTGAATCCGCATCATATAGGACGAGTGAGCACTTTTCTTCTCGCTTCAATTTACCCAAGCGAACTCCGGTACCAAAATCTCTCCAAGAAATATTGTCTTCCAACCATTCTTTGTTGATGTTAAATCCAAGCCAGTCTGACATGTCATGAGTGAAGACCATGCTAAGCCTAATGGCAACAACTTGATGATTTCTTCGGATATTTTGCGTAGGTTTGAAGCGTTAAGCATCTATCACAGGTTGAGTACGATGGGAGTACAACCAATCTCTTTCCCGAATTTCCCTCCTGAAGGGCCTTGGGATGCATATGTTTCATTTGTTATTTGGATCCCACTGATATTACGTATTGTCCTCTTACTAAATCCATTTAGAACTGCGATTGCGAAACTCGCTCCACATGCAGGATGGGCATTTCAGCAGATTAGACAATTACCAGTGAAGGGTTTTGGTCTGCTTGCCGCAAATGAGATTCTGGCGATGCTATTTCCGCCAATTATCGTGTTGCTGGTCAGATTACTCTTTGACCCAATAGGGTGGCAAGAATGGGATGAGTTGTCAAATATCGGTGGTGCATTACTGCTACTATTTTTGTTCTTTTGGATATTTTTTGACATCTTTAGAATTGGAAAAATACGTCGCATGCTAAAGGCGGTTGAGAAACACGATGTCAATAAGTTGCGCAAAGTAGCGGATACTGGCTTATCAATTCGAACATGGTTGAGAAATTTCGGGCGTAAGAAGAAAGATTCCCCGGCTAAAGATAATCAGACAATAGTTAAGGAAACTGGAACAAGAGCTCTAAGAACAAGTTTGATGATTTGGGGAGGACGAGCGTTAAGTGCTAGAAAACTAACTCCAGCAGGTTTACTCTCCAGCGTCGCAGTTGGTGCTGCAATAGAGGTTGCGCGCGGGGGTGCGGAGAAAATATCTGATATGGTAGATAAGAAAATGCAAGATGAATTTGATAAGGTTGCAGAGGTAAATACTCGCGGTCTCTTGTTGTTATTTTTACGTGACTTGGTAATGGGTATCGCCCCACTGTTCATTCTATGGTTCATCCCAGTTATTTTGTAAAACTGGCCACTATCTTCTTGTTGAGGCGTCCCTTGGCTTTGATTGAGGGAAACCATTGGCTCTGTTAATTCTGATGCGTCACGGCCAATCTATGTGGAATGCTGCTAAGTTGTTCACCGGTTGGGTTGATGTTCCACTGACCAATGCAGGTATACAAGAGGCCATTGAAGGTGGCAGGCAAATTGCTCACCTAGATATCGATGAAGTTCATGTTTCCACATTGATAAGAGCCCAGATGACTGCAATGATTGCTCTAGCGCAAAACGATCATAACAAGACTCCTGTATTCCAATATAGTCAACCCGAGGGTGGCTTAGGATCAGTTTCTGAAAACGAGGCTAGAATGATTGAGTGGGCTCAAATCAAAGGCGATGCTGGTGGTGCTAATATTCTGCCAGTACATGTTTCATGGCAGTTAAATGAGCGAATGTACGGTGACCTTCAGGGTCTTAACAAAGATGCTACAAGAGAGCAATATGGTGCAGAGCAAGTCCATATTTGGCGCCGGTCTTTTGACGTTCCACCACCTAATGGCGAGTCTTTGGAATTAACTGCACAGCGTACACTACCGTATCTTGAAGAAAATATAATTCCTCAATTATCAAACGGTAATAATTTATTCATTGCAGCACACGGAAATTCGCTTAGAAGCATCATAATGAGTATTGAATCACTGACTACAGAAGAGGTTTTGTCGCTTGAAGTACCAACTGGAGTGCCACTTATCTATCGTTATGAAGCAGGTAAATGGTCCAAGTTGGAATGATACGCCCTTTTTTTAACTATGACTTTGACTTTGCATCGTGAAGAATTTGCTTGGTGGTTTCCCTAAGACGACCAAAATCGTAGTTTTGATACTCCTTATCGCATCACCATGGCTGATTGTTCAAGTTGGAATTTTTGTCCTAGCCCCCGATAAAGAATTTGATGCGATGCCAATTTGCGCTGATGATAGTGGTAATTGTGCACATCTTGGAGGTGGTGATGATTACCGCTTGAATGACCAATATTCATCTGTAATTAATTTGACCGCGGATGTGGTTTATGACAACTTGAACGGTTATCTTGATGACAATGCTTGGGATATTTTGATCGATGAGTCAACTGATGGAGGTCACTATATCCATTTTGTCGAAGTAACGCCATTCTGGCTGTTTCCCGACGACGTGGTTGTATCTATCCAAGACAGCGGGGATAGTTGTATTATCGAAATCCATTCTGAGTCAAGACTAGGTTGGGGCGATATTGGAGTTAATCCAGCAAGGATTGATGAGATATATTCTCAGTTATTGAGTAATGAGTGATTCAAAGCCATATGGTGAATCTTGGTCGTCGATAAAAATCACGTTGATTCCCAAACCAGTTTTGTGAAAGGCGATTAATTGGACCTCATGGATCATATGTCCACTGGGGGCCATGCCAATTACTGGTAGTTGAGTCCCACCAAATATTCGTCGCTTAGTTTGCTGTTTATTTTCTAATACAGCCTCTTTACCAAGA
>MDSZ01022728.1_pt1 | contig 13185 bp, 10 predicted proteins | sample 811201 | NCBI WGS metagenome assembly MDSZ01 (sample SAMN05326647, study PRJNA326480) | marine metagenome | isolation source: seawater | place: Indian Ocean: North | collected 2010
GGAGGAAAAAAACTTTAATTCTGGTGATATATATAAAATCATTGATGAAATTATGTTTAATAAAAAAGATTATTTTGAAAAGAAAAATAACTTAAAGACGTATAGTGAAAATGTGTCTTGGAAAAATATAAATGAAATTATTATTAAATCTTTAAATGAAAATTAGTTTAGGTAAAAAAGAAATAATTCATTTTATTGGCATAGGAGGCATAGGAATGAGTGGCTTAGCACTCATTATGAAAGATTTAGGTTTCAATATAAAAGGCTCAGATCAACAAAATAGTAAAAATATAGAAAGATTGAAAAAGAATAAAATTAAAGTTTTAATTGGTCACAAAAAAACAAATTTATTAAATGCAACAATGGTTGTTGTTTCTTCAGCGATTAAAAAAAATAATCCAGAATATTTACTAGCTAAGAAGAAAAAAATTCCAATTTATAAGAGGGGTGAAATGTTAGCAAATGTAGTATCTCTTTATAAAAATATTGTTGTAGCAGGATCGCATGGCAAAACAACAACTACATCAATCGTATCAACAATTTTTTCTAAATCTAAATTAGATCCAACCACAATTAATGGAGGAGTAATAAATTCTATAGGAAATTCCGCAAAACTTGGAAAAGGAGAATGGTGCATATTAGAATCCGACGAGTCTGATGGCAGCTTTTTACAGCTTCCATTTACATACTCAATTATTACTAACATTGATTATGAACACATAGAGTATTATGGTTCAATCGAAAATTTAAAAAAAAGTTTTGTAAAGTTTGCTGAAAAAACTCCTTCATTTGGAAAAACTTTAATATGTATAGACGATAAAAATAATAGATTAATTTTAAAAAAAATTAAAAATCAAAATGTATTCACTTATGGAATGAACGAAAAATCTAATTTTAGAATTAAAAATATTATTCTTAAAAATAACTTTTCAAAATTTGATTTAGAAATTAATTTACCCAACCAAGAAAAAAAATTAATTAAATCTTTCAAAATTCCTCTTATAGGTATTCATAATATTCAAAATAGTTGTGCATCAATAGCAGTTTCAATCATGATGGGTATATCAATCAGACTGATTAAAAAAGCTATCTTAGACTTTAAAGGGGTGCAAAGAAGATTCAATTTTATTTTTGAATATCAAAAAAGTATTTATTATGATGATTATGCCCATCATCCTACGGAAATTTTTGAACTACTTAGGGCAACTAGAGAAGTGTATAAGTCAAAAAAAATAATATCTATATTTCAACCTCATAGAATTTCTAGGCTTAATTCCTTAAAAGACAATTTCACTAAATGTTTTAAATTTTCAGATCAAGTGATACTTTGTCCAATTTATAAAGCTGGAGAAAATATAAAACTCAAATTCAATTATTATAAATTTGCAAAAGAAATAATAAAAAATTCAAATGTAGACTTATTCATTATAAATAATGAAAATGAACTAGCAAAGTTTGCTAAAAAAAATATATTTGGAGAAAAAATAGTTATTGGTATGGGAGCCGGAACAATATCAAATTGGATTAGAAATTTACCTAACTTAATTAAATGATGCTTGAGGATTTAAAAAAAATTGTATTTTTTGACAATTCACGCTTAAATTTTGATCATGATTTATCCCAATTAAACTGGATAAATATTGGTGGCAAAGCAAAGATTTATTTTTTTGCAAATTCTTTAAAAGATTTATCTTTATTTCTCAAGATATACGATCAACGAGGTAAAATATTTATTTTAGGAGCAGGGTCAAATATTCTTTTTGGAGATGGGATTTTTGAAGGTGCTGTAATTAAATTGGGAAAGAATTTTAATAACATTTCAAAATTAGGCGAGAATTTAGTTGTCTCGGGAAGCTCATGTTTAGATAAAAAAGTATCGGTTTTTGGAATGGAAAATTCTATTGAAGGATTTGAATTTCTTTCTTGTATTCCTGGCTCTATCGGAGGCGGTATAAAAATGAATGCCGGATGCTATGGTATGGAGTTTAAAGATATTATTATTTCAGTTCAAGTCATAGATTTTGGTGGTAACGTTTTTCAAATACCATCAAATGAAATTAATTTTAAATATAGATCATCAGATCTTCCTGAAAATTTAATTATTTTAAGTGGAACATTTAGGGGAAAGACATCAAGTAAAGAAAAAATCAAAATTAAAATTGATGATTTAAAAAACAAAAAAGAAATTACACAGCCAATTAGAGTAAAAACAAGCGGTAGCACTTTTAAAAATCCAATTAATCAAACTAAAAAAAAAGTATGGGAATTAATAAAAGAATCAATTGACATTAATGAGGTCAACAAAATGTTTGGTGATGCTACATTATCAGAAAAACATTGTAATTTTCTTATTAATAAAGAAAAGGCATCAAGTGATGATATGAAAAGCCTTATTAATTTTGTAAAAGATAAAGTATATAAGAAAACAGGAGTTAAACTTGAATTAGAAATAATTTTAACTTCATAATAATGAAGAAAAAAATTCTTATTTTAGCTGGTGGATATTCTAAAGAAAGAGAAATAAGTTTTCAGACTGCAAAGGCTGTTTTCAAACAGATCAAAAAAGATTTTAAATGTAAAATACTTGACCCAAGTAAAGGATTTATTAAAAAAATAAGAAAATTTAAACCAGATATTGTATTTAATGCTCTACACGGAAGATATGGTGAAGATGGTTATATTCAGTCAGTATTAGAAATTGAAAAAATTAAATATACCCATTCAGGTGTATTGGCATCGTCTATTTGCATAAATAAATTAATTTCAAAAAAAATATTTCAAAAAAATAAAATACTTACACCAAAATTTATTATTATTAAGCAAACTTTAAACAGCAATCCAAATAATATTTTTAAATTTGTTAATAAAAAATTTAAATTTCCTGTTGTTATCAAACCTATAAATGAGGGATCAAGTGTAGGAGTTTATATTTGTAATAAAAAAAATTTTATTAGAAATTTAAGAAAACTAAAACCTGAAAAAGAGATTTTAGTGGAAAATTATATTCCAGGAAGAGAAATACAAGTTGCTATAATTGGTAACAAAAAATTGGGGACTATTGAGTTGGTTCCTAAAAGGAAATTTTATGATTATAAAGCTAAATATGATAAAAGTGCAAAAACTAGACATGTAATACCTGTAGATTTACCTCCAAAAAAAATTAAAGAAGTAGAAAATATTGCATTAAAAGCTCACAAAATTACAGGTTGCAAAGGTGTTACTAGAAGTGATTTTAGATTTAATAATAATAAGTTTTATTTATTAGAGGTTAACACTCAACCAGGCATGACTGAACTTTCACTGGTTCCAGAAATAGCAAGGTTTAAAGGAATGAATTTTTACAATTTAATCAAATGGATTATTAATGATGCATCAATTAACAGGTAAGAAAAAAATTTATTGCTATTTATTTTTAATATTAATTTTAATAAGTTTTCATAATATAAATTTTTCTGATTCAGTTAATAGTTTATTTAAAATTAAAGAATTCAACATACATAGCAATACTAATGAAAGCTTAAATAAAGAGATTTCAGAATCTTTATATCAATTTAGAGATTTAAATATATTTCAAATAAACCCAGATGAAATTAAAAAGATTTTAGAAAGTTTTAATTATATAGGAAATTATAAAATAAAAAAAAAATACCCCTCCCTAATTAATATTGAATATGAAAAAACAAAAATTATTGCTTATTATTTTGAAAATAACCAAAAATTTTATTTAGGTGAAAATGGAAAAAAAATAAAGAAAAAAATAATAGGCGATTCTCTGCCGTTAATTATAGGAGATGTAAAACCCGAAAATTTTTTAGATTTAAGAAAAGAAATAATTTTAAATAAGTTAAATTTTAACGATTTTACAAAGTTTTTCTCATTTAAATCAAATAGATGGGATTTAGAATATAAAAACAATATTATTATTAAATTACCAATTGATAATTTAAATTTATCACTAAATTTATTTAAGGAAATTATTGAGAAATTAGATTTGGAAAATATAAATATTATAGATCTAAGAATAAAAAATAATGTTATTTTATCATGAATAAATTTAGCTCGCCAATTTCAGTTTTAGATTTTGGATCAACTCATCTCGGTTTAGCAATATATGAGAATCAAATTCTAACACAAAGCGTACTTTATGAAGAAAAAATTGATTATACAAAAAATCAAGATTCTTACGCATTACATACTCTCTCAAATATCATAAATAAAGCTGAAAAAAATATTGGGCAACATTTAAACGATATATTGTTACTTGTTGATTCCTCATGTATTTTTTCTTTGGATTTTTCAATAAATAAAAATTTTGAGAAAAAAATAATTACCAAAGATGATATTAATCATTTGATCATAGAAAGCGAAAATATTGTAAGATCAAGTTATAAATCCAATTATATTTTACATACTATTATATCTAAAGTTCTTTTTGATAATAAAATTATAGATAATCTTGAAAATATGAATCATGCGGCCAATTTAGTTTCTGTAGACCTAAAGTTTATATTAATAAGTAAAAAAGCATGTGATGATGTAAAAGATTTATTATTTAAGAAATATATTTCTGTAAATCGAATTTTTTGCACGAGTTATTTTAAATCCTTAGGTTTAATAAAAAAGTTTAGTATATCTGGTTATAATTCATTTATCGATATTGGGCATAAAAAAAGCAGCTTAACTATATTTAATAATGATAAATTTTTATTTATGAATAATACACATATTGGTGGCAATCATATTACAAAAGATATAAGTAAAATATTAAAGATAGATTATAGGATAGCAGAAGCAAAAAAAATAAAATTCTCAAAAAACAAAAATTACAAAAATATAAATAATGAAAATGAGCTTTTAAAAAAAATTATTAACTCTAGATTAGAGGAGATTATAGAGTTATTATTTAATAATTGTCCGCTTGTAACAAATAATGTTTTAAACTCAAAATTGAGTTTATATTTTACAGGCAATGGCTCTAAAGTTTTAAATGAAAACCTACTTTCTTTTGGCCCAGAATTCGATTTTGTTAGCGAAATGTCCACTATGGATGAGTTTAAAAAGGATCTCTTTGATACAACTATTAACTTTCACTCATACAACCAAAAATTACAGCCATCAAAATCTATAATAAAACTAGAAAATAAAGGGTTTTTTGAAAAGTTATTTGAGTATTTTAGCCGTAATTAGCAATTTTCTGTAACATTAGTTGTTTTCCGCAAAAAAAATAAATTTTATATAAGTGGATATGTCAATTTTAACTCAAAAGACAATAAACGAAAAAATTACATTCAAAGGAGTTGGCCTACATACAGGTAAAAGTGTTGAATTAACATTAATACCTTCAAATGCAAACACCGGTATCATATTTAGAAGAACAGACTTAATCAAAAACAATATAATTATTCCAGCATACAATAATGTGGTTGATACTACATTATGTACAACTCTATCAAATAACCATGGAGCAAAGGTTTCAACCATTGAACATTTGATGGGTGCTTTATATGGTCTAGGAATTGATAATTTGATTGTTGAGGTTAATTCACAGGAAATACCAATTTTAGACGGTTCTGCTAAAATATTTGTGGAAAAAATTTTATCTACGGGTTTAAAATCTTTAAATGCTCCAATTAAATTAATAAAGATTGAAAAGAAAATATCTTATCAAGAGGGTAATAAAAAAATATTTATAAATAAATCAAAAGTGGCTTCAGAAATCGATTTTCAAATCAATTTTAATAATAAAGTTATAGGAGTGCAAAGGAACAAAATTAATATTTTTAATGATAACTTAAATTCAATCTTTGAGTCTAGAACTTTTTGTCTGTATGAGGATGTAGAAAAATTAAAAAAAGCTGGATTAGCCCAAGGAGGCAGCTTAGAAAATGCAGTGGTAGTTGGAGATGAAAAAGTATTAAATGATGGTGGATTAAGAAATTCAAATGAATTTGTAAACCATAAAATATTGGATTGTATGGGTGACTTATATTTATCTGGATACAGAATAGTTGGTTCTATAGAAACCAGCCAAGGTGGGCACGGACTTACCAATAAGATTTTAAGGAAACTTTTCTCAGATAAATCAAACTTCACAGTCATAGAAATTAAAGAAAAAACTTTACCCCATCAAATTTTAGACAGAACCTACCTAAAATCTATCGCTTAAAAATAGAAATTTTTTTTATTTCTGTTAATAAATGTGTATGCGAATTTTACTATTTTTTTTTATCATATTTTCACTTTTTTTATCATCATGTGCTCAAAAAAAAACAAATGTAGAAATTATTGAGGAAAAGGAAATTAACTTGCAGATGATAGATGCATATCAAGAAGGACTAGATGCTCTAGCCCGCCAAGATAGCTTGACAGCAGCAAAAAAATTTAGTGAAGCAGAATTATTATTTCCACAATCAGCTTGGGCACCTAGATCAGCGTTGATGGCCGCTTATTCATATTATAACGACGAGTATTACAATGATGCAATTTATGAAATTGAAAGATTTTTAAAAACATACCCAAAACATCCAAGAACAGATTATGCTTATTATCTTTTAGCAATAGCTTACTATGATCAAATTGTAGATGAAACCAAAAACTTAGGATCTATTTCTGAAGCAAAAAAATATTTTGAATATATTTTAAAAAATTATCCAACAACTGATTACGCCATAGACTCAAAATTTAAATTAGAATTAATTAGAGAATTGCTAGCTTCTAAGGAAATGTATCTTGCAAGATATTATTTTAGTAGAGAAAAATGGATACCTGCCGTTAATAGATTTAAAGTAGTTGTAGAGGAATATAATAATACAATTTTTGTTGAGGAAGCACTTCATAGATTAGTTGAAATACATTATAGAATTGGATTAGAAGATGAAGCAAAAAAATATGCTTATCTTTTAGGATATAATTATCAGTCAAGTGATTGGTATGAAAAAACGTACTTAATTTTTAATAAAAATTATAAAAAGAAAATAGTTAGATTAAAAAAAGAAAAAAAAAAATCTAACTTAATAGATAAAATTAAATCAAAAATATTCTAATGGAAAAGACCACATCGATAAAAAAAAAATATGTCGATAAAATTAAAAATTTAAAAAAACATAATCAATTATATTATGCAAAAGAAAAGCCACAAATTTCAGATAAAGAATATGATGAATTAAAGAAAAGCATTTTAGATTTGGAAAAAAAATATAAATATTTAAATCATCAAGATTCTCCATCAAAATCAGTTGGATATAAACCATCGAGAAATTTCAAAAAAAAAGAACATAAAGTCCCTATGCTCTCACTATCAAATATCTTCAATAGAGAAGATTTAATTAATTTTGAAAAAAAAATTAAAAATTATTTAAATTTAAATCCTAATTATAATTTTGAATATAGTGTTGAGCCAAAGATTGATGGTATTTCTGCATCATTAACTTATAAAAATGGAAATTTAGAAACTGGTCTATCAAGAGGAGATGGTTATGAAGGTGAATTGATAACTGAAAATTTAAAAACAATTAAAGATATTCCAAAAAAAATACTTACCATGGACTTCCCTGAAAATATTGAAATAAGAGGTGAAGTTTATATAGAAAAAAAGGATTTTAATAACTTAAAAGATAAATTTGCAAACCCAAGAAATGCAGCATCTGGATCTTTGAGACAAAAAGAATCTTCAGAGACAAAAAAAATTCCTTTAAAATTTATTGCTTATACGTTTGGTTTTTTTGAAAAAAATAATTTTAATACTCAGTCAGAGTTTTTAAAATCTCTAAAAAAATGGGGCTTCAAAACAAGTGATTTCAATAATGTAATTTCAAAAGTAGATGATTTAATAGATAATCATCAAAAATTTGAAAACAAAAGATATGAATTAGAATATGATGTTGACGGACTTGTATATAAGATAAATGACCTTAATCTTCAAAATAGATTAGGTTTTGTCGGTAACGCTCCAAGGTGGGCAGCTGCTCACAAATTTTCGGCAGCATCATCGTTTTCTAAAATAATAAATATTGAGGTACAGGTTGGAAGAACAGGTGCACTAACTCCTGTAGCAAAAATAGAACCAGTAAATATTGGTGGCGTAATAGTTTCCAATGCTACTTTACATAATGAGGATGAAATAAATAAAAAAGATATAAGGATAGGCGATATAGTTAAAATCGAAAGAGCAGGAGATGTAATACCACATGTAGTTTCTGTTGACTTTAATAAAAGAAATTCAAAATTAACAAAATATAAATTTCCTGATAAATGTCCATCTTGTGGCTCTAAAGTTGAAAAGGAATTTAATAAACAAACAAAAAAATATGATGCAGTTAAAAGATGTTCTTCAGACGGTTTTCGTTGCGAAAAAATAGCAATTGAAAAAATTAAACATTTTGTTTCAAAAGATGCATTAAATATAGAAGGACTAGGAAAAAAAGTTATCGAAAAATTTTGGGAAAAAAAAATTATACGTTTTCCCCAAGATATTTTTAAATTGGATTTTAAGAAAATCGAAAATCTTGAAGGCTGGGGTTTACAGTCTATATCAAATTTAAAATTTTCAATAAAAAATTCAAAAAAAATTTCTTTAAACAAGTTTATATTTTCTCTTGGAATTCGCCATATTGGTCAGGAAAATGCAAAATTAATTGCAAAAAATCTTCAAAAAAAAAATAACTTTATCGAAATTGATAAAAACTATAATTTTGACTCTTTTAAAAATATAGATGGTATTGGAGAAATTCAAATTTCTTCATTGAAAAAATTTTTTTCCATAAATGAAAATCTTAAAGCAGTAAAAGATCTATCAACTTTTTTAAATATACAAAACGAGATTACTAATGATTCTGGTAAATTTAAAAATTTGAGTTTTATGATTACTGGTAAACTGGAAAAAATGAGTAGAGCAGAAGCGAAAACTATTATAGAAAAAAACTCAGGCAAAATATTAAGTTCAGTCAATAAAAAACTAAATTACTTAATTGTAGGAGATAAGCCCACAAATAAAAAAGTAAATCAAGCTAAAGATTATAATATAAAAATAATAAACCAGGAAGAATTCAATCAGTTATTGACTTGAATTAATTAACCAAACTCTCTCTTTTTTATTTAGATATTTTGAAAGATTATTATAAATTTCCATATTGTAACTCAACAAATATTCTAATTCTTTAGAATTCAAAAGTTTTTTATTTATTAAATCATTATCTAAAGGTGCCATAGTAAGATTTTCAAATTTTAACTTATTTTTTACTTTCTTAACGTATATTAAATTTTCAATTCTTACCCCGAATTTTCCTTCTTCATAGTACCCTGGTTCATTGCTTACAATCATACCTTCTTTTAGCTCAATAGAATTAAATTTTGATATTGATTGAGGCCCTTCATGAACATTAGAAAAAAAACCAACTCCATGACCCGTACCATGACCGTAATCTAAATTTATTTCTTTTAAAGGCTTTCTAGCTTTTTTATCTATTAAATATCCTTTTTTTGATTTATTTAGGTCATTCAATGCAACAGCAATATGACCCTTAAGAACTCTAGTATAAATATTTTTTACTCTATTGGAAGGTTTTGAAAAACATACAGTTCTTGTAACATCTGTTGTTCCATATTTATATTGACCTCCAGAATCACATAGAAAAATATCTTTTTTTCGAATTTTTCTATTTGTATTTTTAGAAGACCTATAATGGATAATTGCACTGTTAGGTCCAGATCCTGCTATAGTATTAAAACTTGGATAGATATAATCTTTGCTTCTCTTTCTTAAAGATTCTAATTTTTTCTCTAAATAGAATTCGTCAAATCCAAAATTTTTTTCCTGTTTAATCCAATATAAGAATTTGGTAAGCGCAACTCCATCTTTAATATGAGCAGACCTCATATTTTGTATTTCAACTGCATTCTTTATTGCTTTTAAATAATAAATTGGATCAGTATAACATTTAATTTTGAATTTTGATTTTATTAAACTTTCATAATATATCGAACACGTTAATTCATCTATTGTAAAAAATTTACCGTCTATTTTTGATAATACTTCGTAAAATCTTTCGAAAGAAAAAAACTTTATTTTTTTATAAATAATTTTTTTTCTTATAATATTAATTTTCTTTAAATTACTAAAAAAATATACATTCTTATTTTTACAAATTATAACCCTTGAATTAGGAATTGGGCTGTTTGGATTATCTTTTCCTCTTATGTTAAGTAACCAAGCAACATTTTCTGGGGCAGAAATAAAAATACTATCACATTTGTTTTTTTTTATAATTCTACAAAGTCTACCAATTTTTGAATTTACACTTTCACCTACAACCTTATCTTTAATAACAAAGAATGGATCTTCTTTCTTCTCTTTTTCAAGCAAAACATTATCCACCAAGTTTTTTTTTATTGGTATTAATTGATATTTATTTGCAAAATATCTTCTAAGTGTTAAGGAAGTAAAGAGCTTTGGGTCGTATCCAATTCTTTTAAATTTATCAAGATCCAAAATATTTTTTGGATAAGTATATGGGATTTCAACTATTTTAAATTTTTTTCCACTTTCAATTTTGCTTTGGATTAGATATCTACCATCAACAAATAAATAATTTTCGGAATTTGTTACTATTGAAAATCCAGCTGATCCAGAAAAATTAGACACAGTTTTCAATCTATTTGGGAAAGCATACTCACCAAAAAACTCATCATTTTTTGGAATTATGTATGCATCTAAATAGTGTTTTTTTAAAAGCGTTTTTAATCTATTAATTTTTATCACGATTTTATTCTTTTTTGATATCTAAGCCAACCTGGGCTTTTTATTTCACTTTCATAATCTATATCTTGATTAAAATCAAAATCATCTTTTTCATCTTGTAAAAATTGGTTATTTTTTTCTAAAAATTTTTCTGGTAATTCGTCGATGAATCTTGATGAAATGCTATCTATCCAGTCACCTTGGTAAAATCTATTCATTGAGAAAGAGACATGAGCAATCTTCTTTGCTCTAGTTATTCCAACATAAGCTAATCTTCTCTCTTCTTCTAAACCATTTTGTCCTTTTTCTTCCATAGATTTTTGATGAGGAAATAATCCCTCTTCCCAGCCTGGCAAAAACACAACATCAAATTCTAAACCTTTGGACGAGTGCATCGTCATTAAGTTTACTTTTTGACCTTCCCAATCTTGATCAATGGAAGTTGCAAGCGCCACATGCTCTAAAAAACTTTCAAGATTATCAAACTCTTTCATTGCATTTAATAGCTCTTTAATATTTTCGAGTCTATTTTCGTTTTCCAAATCTTTCTTATCTTTCAGCATTTGACTGTATCCAGACTCATCTAAAATTAATTGTAATAATTTTACGTGATTAGTTTTTTTTCTTAAATCAAATCTCCATTTATCTATTAGATTTAAAATTGAATTTAACCCCAATTTAGTTTTTGGCTTAATTAAATTTAATTCAATCATTTTTTTTGAACCTTCCTCAAGAGAATATCCACCTTTTTTTGCAAATTCATAAATACTTTTAATAGTAGTTTCTCCAATTGATCTTTTGGGAACATTAATAATTCTTTCAAAAGATAAATCATCTTTAGATTGATTAACAATCCTTAAGTAAGCAATACAATCTTTGATTTCTGCTCTTTCATAAAATTTTATACCTCCAATAATTCTATAAGGAATTCCTATCTTCAAAAAACGTTCTTCAAATTCTCTTGTTTGAAAAATTGCTCTTACCAAAATAGAAATATTATTTAATTTAAATTTTGATTTAAGTTTTTCAATTTTATCACCTATTCCGATTGCTTCATCTTTTCCAGTTCTATAACTGTCTAAATAAACATATTCTCCTTCTTCACCATCAGTATAAAGAGTTTTTCCAACTCTATTCTCATTATTTGAAATAAGTTCTGATGCAACGGATAAAATATTTTGAGTGGATCTATAATTTTTTTCTAATCTAATTATTTTTGTGTTTTCGTAATTTTTGTCAAATTCCAGAAAGTTTTTTATTTCAGCTCCTCTCCAGCTATATATAGATTGATCATCATCTCCTACACAGCAAATATTTTTATTTTCTTTAGATAAAAGTTCTAACCACTTGCTTTGAATTAAATTTGTATCTTGATATTCATCAACTAAAATATATTTAAAATTTTTCGAATACATTTTTGTAATATCAGGATTTTTTTCAAAAATTTTAATACAATGAAGAATTAAATCATTAAAATCACATGCGTTTAAATCAATCAACTTTGATTGATAAATATTGTAAATTTTAAGAAAAGATGCTTCTAAAGTTTCATTTTTTTTTAAAACTACATCATTTGGGTACCAACCTTTGTTCTTCCATCTTTCAATTACGTTTAGTATGTAATTTGGTGATATTTTTTTTGTATCTACGTTTTCTGATTTACAAATATTTTTTATCAATTTTTTTTGGTCATCTTGATCTAAAATCGTAAAATTATAATTTAAATCAACAGCACGAGCATGCTTTCTAAGAATTTTTACGCAAATTGAGTGAAAAGTACCAACCCAGGGCATTCCAAATTTTTTCTTTTTTAAATTAAATAGAATTCTACTAAGCATTTCGTTGGCTGCTTTATTGGTAAAAGTAACAGCTAAAACTTCATTGGGAGTTGCCTTGCTGTTTAGTATAATATGACAAATCCTAGAGGTTAATACTTTAGTTTTGCCAGATCCTGCTCCAGCCACAATTAATAAAGGCCCATTTAAATAAGTAACAGCCTCTTTTTGTTTATCATTCAAATTATTTAAATAATCAAAATTTAACATTTCAAATTTAAGTTGTATAAGTATTTTTTAAAATAATGAAAAAATTTCCATTCACAATTCCTTTTAAAAGTAATTTTTTTAAAGAACAAGATCCTTTTCATCTAGTTTTGGTATTTTTTATTATCTTTTTTGGTACTGCGGTCTTTTTTTCAATACCAACTTTTTATGATTATAAAAAATACAACCAACAAATAGAAAATACAATAAATACTGATTTAAAAATTAATATGATGAATTTACAAAATATTAGTTTTAAGTTCATACCATCCCCACATTTATTGATCAAGAAAGGTGATTTAAAAATAAAACATGATGAAAATGATGTAATCTCAGAACTTCAAAATGTAAAAGTTTATATTTCAATAACCGATCTTTATAAAAACGATAAATTTAAAATAAAAAAAA
>MDSZ01058878.1_pt1 | contig 13182 bp, 10 predicted proteins | sample 811201 | NCBI WGS metagenome assembly MDSZ01 (sample SAMN05326647, study PRJNA326480) | marine metagenome | isolation source: seawater | place: Indian Ocean: North | collected 2010
ATAAGGCCTTCGCGGTGAAATTCATTGCGGACCGCACTGGCAGCATCAAGCGAGCCAACCGCAGGGAGGTCAACTTTAACAATGTCGGCGTATTTCAGCCACGCCGCTTGAGCTTCATCGCCAGTGAAATCGTCGACGGCAATGCGGAAGCCTTGCTGTTTCAGGCGAATAACGGCATTTATGTTCTTGTCTGTCGCTGGGATATGTTCCAGTAGCTCAATCACCATCTCGTCTGGTGACAGCGGCAGGTCGATGCTCAGGAAGTCTGCTGTGAAGTTAACGAAGGCAGGCCTTCCTCCCGTGACAAGTGCCATGCCAATCTCATGAATCGCACCAATTACGACTTCGGTGGTCGCGCTGTTGCCATGTGCGTCTTGCCAGGCCTCTGTTGCATCAGGAATTGGCCTGCACAGTAGCTCGTAGGCATAAATAGCTTTGTCTCTGTCCAGAATGGGCTGTCGGGCCAGTAGTGGGCGGTCTTGCATGCGTAGTCCTGACTGTTTTATTGCGCCTTATCGACACCTGTCGCGCCGGAGCGCACGTTTGTCCGGTAATTAAAGTAAGTGTAGCTGGTATTTTGTTCTGCGTTTTGGTGATGCTTGACTACACTTTTCTGAGTAACGAAGTCCGGAGTAGATTATGAGCAACGTACTCAGCAGTGTTGACGCCCGAACCCAGCTCGTTGGGCAGAACAGGCTGGAACTACTGCTGTTCCATTTGGGTGGCCAGCAATACTTTGCAATCAATGTGTTCAAGGTTCAAGAGGTCATGCGCCTGCCCGACCTGACTAAGATTCCGGACAGCCATCCATGTATTCGCGGTGTCTGCCATGTCAGAGGCCAGACGGTGCCGGTAGTTGATCTCAGGGCGGCGGTGAAAATGGGCCCGATGACAGGGGATACCAGCAACTGCAATATTATTGTTACTGAATACAACATGACCATTCAGGCGTTTCTTGTGGGGGGGGTCGACCGCATTGTAAACATGAACTGGAATGAGATTCTGCCTCCCCCCGGAGGAGCGGGCCGCCAGCACTACCTGACTGCTATTACCCGGATTGATGAACGCATTGTTGAGATTATTGACGTCGAGAAAGTTCTTGCTGAAATCAGCCCTTACGAGCTGGAGTTGACCGAAGATGCGTATGATCGCGACCTGCTTGAGCAGGTGCGTGGTAAAGACATCCTGATCGTTGATGACTCGAATGTTGCTCTGGAGCAGATGAAAAATGTGATCGCGCCGATGGGCCTCAATATTGTTCAGGCAAGGAATGGTCTGGAAGCCTATCAGACACTGATGCACTGGAAGCAGGAGGGGCGTGATATACGCGACCGCCTGTTGATGATTATTACGGACGCAGAGATGCCCGAAATGGATGGGTATATGCTGACGACTGAAATACGCCAGGACCCTGAGTTAAAAGATACCTTTGTGATTCTACACACGTCGCTGTCCGGTAACTTTAATAAAGCCATGGTCGAGAAAGTCGGTTGTGATGGCTTTCTATCGAAATTCAAACCGCACAGTCTGGCCGAAGAAGTGCAGAAACTGATTCGTATGAAAGTCGAGCAATCCAGCGCTGGTTAACGGCATATACCTGTCAGAATCCGACGTATACACTACAGGGCTCTAAGGAGCCCTTATGAAAATTTCCCGCCTGTTTGTTTATCCCGTTAAGTCCTGTGCCGGAATTGAGGTCGACGCGTTGAGCTTCGATGAAAATGGCCCCCAGGGGGATCGACGTTTTGTTATAGCGTCCCCTGAAGGTGACTTTCTCACCCAGCGTGAACTGCCAGCCATGGCGCGTATTCAACCTCGGTTCGAGCGCGATGAACTCGTACTTTCTTACCCTGAGAGGGCAGAGATTCGTGTATCAATGAAGTCATCGTCAGAGCCACAGCGTGTCCGTATATGGAGCGATGAAGTAACAGGCGTTGATTGTGGGGATAATGTTAGTGTCTGGTTGACCGATATTCTGGGGCAGACAGTTCGGTTATTCATGCTTCCTGACAACAACCCTCGCCGGGCAGATAGCCAATACGCGCCGAAGGATACGGCTGTTGGGTACGCCGATGGTTTTCCGCTTCTCATTGTTACTCAGGAGAGCCTGGATGCCCTAAGCGAGCTTGCAAAGTTGCCGGTCGATGTCCGGCGTTTTCGCCCGAATGTGGTGATTGAGGGAGCCGCTTCAGCATTTGATGAACGTGAATGGGCGGCGCTGATGACACCTGAGGGAAACCGGTTACCACTAGTTAAGCCTTGCGAACGATGTGTTATCCCAACGCGTGATCCGGACACGCTGGAGCGCAGTCCCGAGGTGATGAGCGCACTTAAAACCCTCTGCAGGCTGGATGGGAAAATAATATTTGGGCAGAACGCGCTGTTCAATGGTCAGCGCCTCAGTGTTGGTGAGGCGCTTTCGGTAGTATCAGAATAGTTCGATGTCGTCATCGGTACCGAAGGTATCGTCCATCGGCTTGTTGAAGTGGTGATGATAGATTTCCAGTGCTTCTGCGATGGAGCGGCCCGCGAGGATGTGCTCGAACATAATACGCTCAGCTTCCATGGTGTAGTTGGCTTTGATTTCGGTTTGCAGCTGAACCCATTCTTTTTCGATATAGCGCCCTTTAGGGTCGCTTATCAGGTGGCCCATCTTTTCAAGGCTTTCACCAACGTGTTCCATGCGCTGTGACAGACGGTCGTAAAACTGGAAGGCGACCACCGCTTTGCCGACTTCCTGATGAATGATTTCAGCAGCGTCTTTAATGTCTTGCGGAGCGTCCGGGTCTACCTTTGCGAAATGATCCAGCAGCAGGCGCGATTTGCTGGCGATCGAGGTGAAGCTGTGCGTCAGCGTATCCACTGAGTCATTGCCTTCCTTCATCGAGGTGTCGATCTGTGCAACGGCAAGTGCCAGTAAGGTAAGTGTCTCGCCTATCTGGCTCCAGTTCAGCTGGTCGTCCGGGACGGAGCGGCTGAGAGAATGTCGTTCAAGTTGCGCCATGGAGTTCGCATCCGGAAAAGGTTTGAACTTAGCTTAGTACAAGTACGCACCGGAGCCAGTCATAACAGTGTAAGTCATGCAATAGTCAGGTTCTGTGTCCTTCTGGCTCTTGCTTTTATTCGCGCTTCTGTAGTCGTAAAAGCAGGGATGACGTGTCTTTATGGCCGTTGCCATCCGATTCGAGTTGTTGGTAATAGCTATCCACAATCTCGGTGATGGGCAGAGAAACGCCTTCAGCTCTGGCTTCGTGGAGGCAGATTTGCAGGTCCTTGTGCATTAGCGAGACAGCAAATCCGTGGTCGTAGTCGCCGTCTATCATGGTTTGGTGGCGGTTGATCAGTTGCCAGCTACTGGCGGCGCCTTGCCCGACAAGCTCCATGACCTTCTTTGGATCAAGGCCGCTTTCCTGAGCGAAGTGGATCCCTTCGGCCAGAGACTGAATCAGTCCGGCGACACAGATCTGATTGACCATCTTGGTCTTCTGGCCACAGCCCGGATCGCCCATGTGCGCAATGGCTTTGGTGTATGGTGCTGTGAGATCTACCAGTCGCTCGTAGGCGTTGGAATCACATCCCGCCATAAGTGATAACTGACCATTCTGAGCACCTTGCTGACCGCCTGATACGGGAACATCACAGAAATATACGCCATTCTCTGAGGCTTCGGCGGCCATCCGTTCGGCCAGGCCTGCACTCGTGGTGCTGTGATCGACGATCAGTGCACCCGGCTTGAGTTGATTTATTATACCGTTATCTATCAGCCACTCTTCGACGTCTTCATCCCGGCTCACGCAGAGTATGACAGCGTCCGTCTGCACGGGGAGGGTAGAGGGCGTTGCTAATGCCTGCCCCTGGTTGCTGGCGAGCCACTGGGCAACCTTGGCAGGGCTGCGGTTTGCTACGGTCAGGGAGTGGCCTGCGCTGGCGAGGTGCGCAGCCATGGGGGCGCCCATATTGCCAAGGCCGATAAAGAGAATATTCACGGGGTATCCTTATGTGCAGTTTTTCGAGGCGAAAAAAAAAGCCGCTGGTCAGCGGCTTTTCTTATCCCTGGCGTTAGCCTGGGTAGTCACGCTTAGCGTAACCAGTGTACAGCTGACGCGGGCGACCGATACGGTAGTTGCCGCTGATCATTTCGTTCCAGTGTGCAATCCAGCCCGGAGTACGGCCAGTTGCAAAGATCACAGTGAACATCTCAGTCGGGATGCCGATGGCTTTCAGGATGATACCCGAGTAGAAGTCAACGTTAGGATACAGACCACGTTTAATGAAGTACTCGTCTTCAGTCGCAATCTTCTCCAGCTTCATCGCGATCTTCAGCAGTGGATCATCTTCCATACCGAGCTCAGCCAGAACTTCGTCACAGGTCTGCTTCATGACTTTAGCGCGTGGGTCGAAGTTCTTGTAAACGCGGTGACCGAAGCCCATCAGACGGAATGGATCTTCTTTGTCTTTCGCTTTTGCAACGAACTTGTCGATGTTTGACTCGTCGCCGATCTCATTCAGCATGTTCAGAACGGCTTCGTTTGCACCACCGTGGGCGGGGCCCCAGAGTGCAGCGATACCAGACGCAATACATGCGAACGGGTTGGCGCCAGTAGAGCCAGCCAGGCGTACGGTTGAGGTCGATGCATTCTGTTCGTGGTCAGCGTGCAACAGGAAGATACGGTCCATTGCTTTTGCCAGAACCGGACTTACTTTCTTCTCTTCACATGGCGTGTTGAACATCATGTGCAGGAAGTTTTCTGCGTAGCTCAGGTCGTTGCGCGGGTACATGAACGGCTGGCCGATACTGTACTTGTAAACCATTGCAGCGAGTGTCGGCATTTTCGCGATCAGACGGTGTGCAGATACCATGCGGGAATGCTCGTCATGGATATCCAGTGAGTCGTGATAGAACGCAGAGAGTGCACCAACAACACCACACATAACAGCCATCGGGTGAGCATCACGTCGGAAGCCGTTGAAGAAATGGCTCAGCTGCTCATGAACCATAGTGTGGTTCTTAATGGTGCTGACGAATGTTTCTTTTTGCTCTGCATCAGGCAGCTCGCCGTGCAGCAGCAGGTAGCAGGTTTCCAGGTAGTCTGACTTCTCAGCCAGTTGATCAATTGGGTAACCGCGGTGAAGCAGTACGCCAGCTGCGCCGTCGATGTATGTAATCGCAGATTCGGTTGCTGCGGTTGATACAAAGCCAGGGTCGTATGTAAACAGGCCTTTGCCAGTCAGACTGCGAACGTCGACGACATCAGGTCCTACGGTGCCTTCGTATACCGGCAGTTCTAATGTTTCTTCTACGCCATCGACTTTCAGTGTTGCTTTCTTGTCAGCCATGAAATGAGGCCTCCTGCTATCTGATTAATACCCCAGAGAACATTGTAAGTTCTCCAACTCTCCCGGTCGCTGTGCTTTTTACAGCTGCGAAATTCAGCCTGGTCAGCCAGAATTTCAGCACAGGAGAGAACACTTTTTAAGGTGTTACCCCCAAACAAAGGGGCACAACTATAGATTGTGGAGCTGGTTTGTCAATTGTCGCCAGGGCAATGATAAGTTTCTGGTTCGAGTCAAGTATAGATGGTTCAGATTGTTAACCCGGAGCCTGCGACTAATGTCTGACGTTGGAGCCGGGATTTGCTGGTGCTGCGGTTACTGCTCGCATCATCAGGGATACCTCAACCAGTCAACAGTGTAGATATACGGGGTGAAATTGCCGAATGCTCTGTCATAAGGCTGTCATGCCATTTGTAAAACACGGTTACGCTGCTTATAATTTGTCGCGGCGACAAACTTGTGCAAGACTTGTACAGGGGGATCGTCAACCTTCGTGAGCCTGTGCCCGGGGCCAGTCTGAGTGATTTCGGACAGGAGTTTCGGGCCCATATAAGAGTGTAATAGAGCCGTGAATAGCAATAGACCTAAAAATCTGGATCTGACTACTATTGAGCTCCCACTTCCTGCCAAGGCGTCCATCCTGCACCGTATTTCTGGCTTTGCTCTGTTTTTTGCAGTGGCCTTCATGCTCCGTGCACTTGGAGCTTCGCTGGAGTCTGAGCAATCTTTCAATGAGCTGAAAGAAGTAATGAATGGTGGCCTGGCCAAGTTCATCACCTGGGGCATTCTGTCTGCTTTGGGTTATCACTTTGTGGCGGGTGTAAAACACCTGTTGATGGACATGGGAATTGGTGAAACCAAAGAAAGCGGTCGTACCGGCGCAATCATTACTTTGATTGCCGGTGTCGTAGTGATCGTTCTGGCGGGAGTCTGGGTATGGTAAACAGTGTTACAAACTTTGGCCGTAGTGGCCTTTACGATTGGGTGATTCAGCGTCTGTCAGCTGTCATTCTTGCTATTTACACTCTGTTCCTGTTTGGATTCGTAGTCGCTACTCCGGACCTGACTTTTGCTGAGTGGCACGGTCTTTTTTCTCAGGTGTGGATGAAAGTATTCAGCCTGGCGGCACTGATCTCTATCTGTGCTCACGCCTGGGTTGGTATGTGGACAATTTCCACTGACTACATCACCGGGTCGACGTCTCTTCGTTTTATTTTCCAGCTGGTAATGGCAGGTTTCCTGTTCACGTACCTGGTCTGGGGCATCGATATTCTCTGGAGCGTGTAAGTCATGAGCAGCAAAATCAGAACTATGTCGTTTGACGCCATCGTAATCGGTGGTGGTGGTGCGGGCATGCGCGCTGCACTGCAGCTGACTGAGTCAGGCATCAAAACCGCGTGTGTTACTAAAGTATTCCCAACCCGTTCGCACACTGTATCTGCCCAGGGCGGTATCACGTGCGCAATCGCGTCTGCTGATCCGAACGATGATTGGCGCTGGCACATGTACGATACCGTCAAGGGTTCCGATTACATCGGTGACCAGGACGCTATCGAGTACATGTGCTCAGTCGGCCCGCAGGCTGTATTCGAGCTTGAGCATATGGGTCTTCCTTTCTCACGTACCGAAGAAGGTCGTATTTATCAGCGTCCGTTCGGTGGTCAGTCGAAAGGCCCTAACGATCCTACTCAGGCAGCTCGTACTTGTGCAGCGGCTGACCGTACAGGTCACGCGCTTCTTCACGCTCTGTACCAAGGCAACCTGAAAGGCGGTACTACCTTCCTGAACGAATGGTATGCCGTTGATCTGGTTAAAAACGCAAACGGTCAGGTGGCTGGTGTTATCGCTATCGACATCGAGTCGGGCGAAACCGTATACATCAAAGCCAAGGCTACTGTTCTGGCAACGGGTGGTGCTGGTCGTATCTATCAGTCTACTACCAACGCTCTGATCAATACCGGTGACGGTGTTGGTATGGCGGTTCGTGCTGGCGTTCCTATGCAAGACATGGAAATGTGGCAGTTCCACCCAACAGGTATTGCTGGTGCAGGTACGCTGGTGACTGAAGGCTGTCGTGGAGAAGGTGGTTACCTGATCAACAAAGACGGTGAGCGTTTCATGGAGCGTTATGCACCTAACGCGAAAGACCTTGCAGGTCGCGACGTTGTTGCACGCTCCATGGTTATGGAAATTCTTGAAGGTCGCGGTTGCGGCGAAGATGGCGACCACGTGTTCCTGAAACTGGATCACCTGGGTGAAGAAACTCTGAACGCTAAGCTTCCGGGTATTCTTGAGCTGTCTCGTACGTTTGCCCACGCTGACCCTGTTAAAGAACCAATCCCTGTTGTTCCTACCTGTCACTATATGATGGGCGGTGTTCCGACGAATATTGGCGGTCAGGCACTGACCGTTGATGCAGACGGCAACGATGTCGTTGTTGAAGGTCTGTATGCTGCCGGTGAGATTGCTTGTGTATCTGTACACGGTGCCAACCGCCTTGGTGGTAACTCACTGCTTGACCTGGTTGTATTTGGTCGCGCAGTGGGTCTGCAGGTTGAACAGAACTTCAAAGACGGTTTCGACTTTGTTGATCCAACCGAGGAAGATATCGAGCGTGCAATGGCTCGTCTGAATCGTCTGAATACTCAGACTTCCGGCGATAGCGTTGCTGCTGTTCGTGCTGATCTTCAGAAAACCATGCAGTTGTACTTCGGTGTATTCCGTGAAGGCCCAAGCATGGAAAAAGGTCTGGAAATGCTCAAAGAGATCGGTGAGCGTGTTAAGAACACGGTTCTCGGCGATAAGAGCAATGCATTCAATACTGCGCGTATTGAAGCACTTGAACTGGATAACCTTTACGAAACTGCGTACGCAACTGCGGTTGCTGCGATTGAGCGTAAAGAATCGCGTGGTGCTCACGCCCGTAACGACTTCACCGAGCGTGATGACGAAAACTGGCTGTGTCACTCATTGTACTTCCCGGAAACCAAAACGATCGGCAAGCGTGCGGTTAACTTCGCGCCTAAGACCGTTGAGGCCTTCCCACCGAAAGTCCGTACCTACTAAGAGGGGAGTGTTGATATGTTAGTTAGTGTTTATCGTTACAACCCTGAGAAGGATGAAGCGCCATACATGCAGGATTACGAAATTACCATCCCTGGTGGTAAAGATGTAATGGTGCTGGATGTGCTGCACCTGGTGAAGGAACAGGACGTTTCTGTTGCTTACCGTCGCTCATGCCGTGAAGGTGTGTGTGGTTCAGATGGTATGAACATCAATGGTAAGAATGGTCTGGCGTGTATTACTCCGATCTCTGAAGCGACCAAAGGCAAAATGGATAAGCTGGTTCTGCGCCCGCTGCCAGGTATGCCTGTGATTCGTGACCTTGTGATTGACATGTCGCTGTTCTATCAGCAGTACGAGAAGATCAAGCCGTACCTGCACAACGATACTCCAGCACCTGCCATTGAGCGTCTGCAGTCTCCTGAAGAGCGTGCGAAGCTTGATGGTCTGTACGAGTGTATCCTGTGCGCATGTTGTTCAACGTCTTGTCCTTCGTTCTGGTGGAACCCAGACAAGTTCGTTGGTCCAGCAGGTCTTCTTCAGGCATATCGTTTCCTGGCGGACAGCCGTGATACGTCGACTGAAGAGCGATTGGCAGGTTTGAGCGATCCGTTCTCAGTATTCCGTTGCCGAGGAATTATGAACTGTGTCAATGTGTGCCCGAAGGGTTTGAACCCAACGCGCGCCATTGGACACATCCGTAACATGCTGCTGTCACAGCAGGTGTAACGGTACCACTTCCGACTGGTGGTATGAGACGTAAGTCGGGTTGGACATACAACCCGCTTACGTCGACAATTTTATTCGCAATGGAACCCAAAAAGTCCCATTGTTGACTAAGCTAGTTTACAGTTGAGGGAACCGGGCATCCCGGTGCTACCTCAGAGGCCTTGCGATCTATCCGATCGACCCTCTATTTCGCCTTGTGCTAGAGTCGGTGCATGCATCTCTGTGGTGGCATTCCCTTGTTCAGAAATTGACACAGGGTGGTCATACATGCACGAACTGACAATGGAGCAACTATGGAGCACTTCGCAGCTAGCGGGGGGCAATGTTGCTTACATCGAGGAGTTGTTCGAAACTTATCTCCGCGATCCAAACGAAGTGCCAGAAGAGTGGCGCAATTATTTCGACAAACTCCCCCGCGTTGACGAAAACAGCACCGTCGACACCCCGCATAAGCCCATCCGGGATCAATTTCTACTCATTTCGAAAAATCAGCGTCGCGCCAAGCCAATGACGTCTGCGCCAGTGAGCAGCGAGCATGAACGTAAGCAGATGAAAGTCCTGCAGCTGATCAACGCCTATCGTGGTCGTGGTCATCAGCATGCGAAGCTCGACCCACTGGCACTGATGGCGCGTGAGACGGTTCCCGATCTTGACCTTCATTTTCATGGTCTGACGCGCTCTGATCTCGATACTGTGTTCCAGACAGGTAATCTTTTTGTCGGCCAGGATCAGGCAACGCTGAAAGAAATCATCGACGCATTGGAAACGACTTACTGCGGCACTGTCGGTGCGGAGTACATGCATATCGTTAACACCGCGGAGCAGCGTTGGTTCCAACAGCGCCTTGAGAGCGTTCGTTCGCATCCTAAGTACGGTGAAGAGATTAAAATGCACCTGCTGGAGCGCCTGACGGCTGCAGAGGGGTTGGAAAAATATCTTGGTTCACGTTACCCGGGGGTTAAGCGTTTCGGTCTGGAAGGCGGCGAGTCTCTTATTCCATTAATGGACGAGCTGATTCAGCGCAGCGGTACCTATGGCGCCAAAGAGCTTGTGATTGGTATGGCTCACCGGGGTCGTCTGAATACTTTGATCAATACTCTGGGTAAGAAAACGTCTGACCTGTTTGATGAGTTCGATGGTAAGGCAGAGTATGAGTCTCACGGCGATGTGAAGTATCACCAGGGTTTCTCTTCCAATGTGATGACACCGGGGGGCGAAGTTCACCTCGCTCTGGCGTTTAACCCGTCTCACCTTGAAATTGTTTCGCCGGTTGTTGAAGGCTCCGTGCGTGCCCGCCAGGATCGTCGTAACGACCCTGTCGGTGAGAAAGTTGTTCCCGTCAGTATCCACGGCGACTCAGCATTTGCTGGTCAGGGCGTTGTGATGGAAACATTCCAGATGTCCCAGACCCGTGCTTATAAAACCGGCGGCACGGTTCATATCGTTATTAATAACCAGGTTGGGTTTACAACGTCGAAGCGTGAAGATACTCGCTCTACAGAATACTGCACCGACGTAGCCAAAATGGTAGAAGCGCCAATTCTGCACGTTAACGGTGATGATCCTGAAGCGGTACTTTTCGTTACTCAGCTGGCGGTTGATTACCGTAATGAGTTCCGCAAAGACGTGGTAATTGATCTGGTGTGTTATCGCCGTCGTGGTCACAACGAAGCCGACGAGCCGTCTGGCACTCAGCCGTTGATGTATTCCAAGATTAAGAGTCATCCGACAACCCGTACGCTGTATGCCAAGCGTCTGATTGAAGAGGGTGTTCTGACGGAAGACACCAGTAAGCAGCTCGAAGAAGAGTATCGACTGGCCCTGGATAATGGTCTGCACGTTGTAAAGTCACTGGTGAAAGAACCAAACAAAGAGTTGTTCGTTGATTGGAGCCCTTACCTTGGTCATGAGTGGACGACTAAGGCGGACACCAAGTTTGATATGAAGCAGTTGCAGGAGCTCGCGCACCAGCTTCAGGAGCCACCTGAGGGTTTCGCGGTTCAGCGTCAGGTCGGTAAGATCCTTGAGGACCGTCGCAAAATGGCGGCGGGCGCTTTGCCGATCAACTGGGGCTTTGCAGAGACAATGGCGTACGCCACCCTGATTAAGCAAGGCTATGGCATCCGTCTGACTGGTCAGGACGTAGGTCGAGGTACGTTCTCGCATCGTCACGCCGTTCTTCATAACCAGAAAGATGCGGGGACTCATGTGCCACTGCAACATATTGAAGAAGGTCAGCCTAAATTCGACATCTATGACTCTCTGCTCTCTGAAGAAGCGGTGCTGGCATTTGAATACGGTTATGCCACTACAACGCCAGGGACTCTGGTGATCTGGGAAGCGCAGTTCGGTGACTTTGCTAACGGCGCTCAGGTGGTGTTCGATCAGTTTATCTCGTCTGGTGAGCATAAGTGGGGCCGTTTGTGTGGTCTGACTATGCTTCTGCCACATGGCTATGAAGGTCAGGGCCCCGAGCACTCGTCTGCCCGCCTTGAGCGTTATTTGCAGTTGTGTGCAGAACACAATGTTCAGATCTGTGTGCCTTCAACTCCGGCGCAGGTTTACCATATGCTACGCCGTCAGATGATTCGTCCGTTGCGTAAACCTATGGTGGTCATGTCGCCTAAGTCGTTACTGCGCCACAAGTTGGCTACCAGTACGCTGGAGGAACTCGCTGAAGGTCGATTCCGTACCTGTCTCGACGAAATTGATGATATTAATCCGAAAAAAGTCCGCAGAATTTTGCTCTGTTCCGGTAAGGTCTACTACGATTTACTTGAACGCCGCCGCGCGGAAGAGATCGACGATATTGCGATCATTCGGATTGAGCAGATTTATCCGTTCCCTCATACCTTCCTCGGTAAGATTCTTGAGCCTTATAAAGGTGCCAAGGATATCTACTGGGTCCAGGAGGAACCGATGAACATGGGCGCCTGGTACAGCAGCCAGCACCATATGCGTAAAGTAGCGCATGACCTGAATCCTAAATGGCATCTTGAGTATGCAGGCCGAGATCACTCTGCTTCTCCAGCTGCTGGTTACATGGCGCTCCACCTGGAGCAACAGGAAAAATTAATCCGTGACGCTCTGGACCTCCAGGGCTGACGTATCGCAGGAACTCTAAGGAAAATCGAATGAGCATCGAAATTAAGGCACCCACATTTCCTGAATCTGTCGCTGATGGCACTGTGGCGACCTGGCATAAAAAACCGGGTGAACCCATCCAGCGCGACGAGCTTCTGGTGGATATTGAAACGGATAAAGTTGTTCTGGAAGTTGTCGCTCCTGCGGACGGTTCATTGAAAACCGTCCATAAAGAAGAAGGCGACGTCGTTCTCAGTGACGAAGTTCTGGCAATCTTTGAAGAGGGTGCGGTGGATGCTGCGTCTTCTTCAGCGCCTGCTGAAACCGAGTCGGCGCCTGCTGAAACAGCAGATGCGTCTGATGATGGTGACATCATCATGAGCCCGGCTGCGCGTAAGCTGGTCGAAGAAAATGACATTGCTCCGTCATCAATCAAGGCAACTGGCAAAGACGGTCGTGTTACCAAAGAAGATGTCGTTAATCACCTGAAGGGTGGTTCTGCGCTGGCGCCTGCCACTGCTCCAGAACCAAAAGCAGAAGAGCCTAAGTCGGCCCCTGCTGCTCCTGCCGCCGCTGCCCCTATGGCTGATGAAGGTGACCGCATCGAGAAACGTGTTCCGATGACTCGTCTCCGAGCAACTATTGCTCGTCGCTTAGTCGAGGCGCAACAGAACGCTGCCATGCTAACGACCTACAACGAAGTGAATATGGGCCCGGTGATGGAGCTGCGTAAAAAGTACAAAGATACTTTTGAAAAAACGCACGGTGTAAAACTTGGTTTCATGTCTTTCTTCGTGAAAGCAGCTACTGAAGCCCTGAAGCGTTTCCCAGCGGTTAACGCATCTATCGATGGTAACGACATGGTTTACCACGGTTATCAGGATATCGGTGTGGCAGTATCGACTGAACGTGGTCTGGTTGTACCGGTTCTGCGTGATACAGACAGCATGGGTCTGGCAGAAATTGAAAGCA
>MDSZ01145875.1_pt1 | contig 13179 bp, 14 predicted proteins | sample 811201 | NCBI WGS metagenome assembly MDSZ01 (sample SAMN05326647, study PRJNA326480) | marine metagenome | isolation source: seawater | place: Indian Ocean: North | collected 2010
ATAAAGAAATTTTTTTGCCCTTATCTTTTAAATTTTTAATTATTTTCGATAATTCAGATAAATTATATATTTTTTTTCTCATCTTAATTTAATTTTATTCATTCTTTTAATATTAAAAAACAATTCATTTTCTAATGTATTTTTTAACAACTTATTTTCAAATGCAAATTTGAGGTCATTCACGGCATCTGTAATAGTAAATTTTGTTTCAAAATTAAGAACATCTTTTATTTTTTGAGAAGAAATATGATAAGAACGATTATCATCAGAATGAGTTTTTGTAATTTTTACATCATCGCCAATGTTTTGTTTTACAGTTAAAGCTATTTCATCAACAGATTTGTTCTCCCATCCTGCATTAAAAGTCTGGCCATTAATTAAATCAGTTTTTGAATTTATCAATAATTCGTAAGCTCTTATCATGTCTGTTATATGAATATTTGGCCTTAATTGCGATCCCCCAAACACCGAAATTTCTCTTTTATGAAAAGCTAAATTTGACAAAATATTCACAATTACATCTAATCTTTGTCTTCTTGAATAACCACAAACTGTAGCTGGACGGATAACTACTGTTTCAAAGTTCTCACTTTTATAATTAAATAATATTTTCTCACAATCAGCTTTGAACTTAGAATAATCTGTCAAAGGCTCGAGTGTCATTTCTTCGTTTACATTTGGCTCAGATTTAATGCCATAAACACTTGAAGAAGAAGCATATATAAACCTTTTAACTCCACTTTCTAAACTTGCTTTCACCAAAGGTTCAAAAGCATCGTAATTGATAGACTTTCCTAAATCTGGATTTAATTCAAAACTTGGGTCGTTCGAAATACATGCCAAATGAATCACTACATCATGATTTTTGATAGACCTTCTGAGCAACTCAATATTTCTAATATCACCCTCAATTAATTTAATTTTCTCCTTTTCTAAGAAGACATCTTTGCCATACAAAAAAAGATCATACGCAGTAACTTGATAATTTTTTTTTATGAGATAATCTGAAAGCGCAGCCCCAACATATCCTCCGCCACCTGTAATAAAAATTTTTTTCATTTTAAATATTTTGTCCATTCTTTGGTTGCTAATTTGATTTTTTTTGGTGTCCACAAAGGAGCTTTTTCCCAATATCTTATATTTTTGATCACTTCTTTTATTCCATTCTTTAGTGAAATCTTAGGTTTCCATTTAAGATATCTTTTAATCTTACTAATGTTTGCTTCAGTTTTAAAAGGTTCACCTGGTCTCCAAGGTATAAATTTTTTATTATCAGAAATTAATGAAGATAAATAATTGACTGACTCAGCATAACCTCTTCCTAAGTTAAAAATTTCGTTTTTATACTTTGAGATTGCAGCTTTAAAAAAAGCTTCACATACATCACTAATATATAAGAAATCCCTTTTTTGTTTTCCAGACCCAACTATTGTTAATGGATAATTGGATAATTTTTGTTTTAAAAAAACCCCAATTACAGCACCATAAACATTATTTGTTCTAGATCGAGGTCCATAAGCATTAAAAATTCTTATTGATATAATTGGTAATTTATAAACTTTTGACCAATGCAAACAAATTTGTTCACCTGTGTATTTTGAAAATGCATAAGGATGTTCTGTTTTTATTTTATCTTTTTCATTTGTTATTTTATCATTAATTCCATAACAGGAAGATGACGCTGCATATACAAATTTTTTAATATTAAAGTTTTTTCTAACATAATCTAACAAAATAGCTGTTTTTAATGCATTGTTTTTTAAGTATTCTAATGGGTTTTCAATAGAGGGAATTAGTTCACCATGACCAGCAAAATGAAATATATAATCTATTTTTCTTATTTTGTTTTTTTTACAAATTGACTTAATATTTTTTATATCATCTTTTACAAATTTAAAATTTTTGCTTTTAAAGGATTTTTTTAAATTTTTTTTTTTTTCCAGAGACCAAATTATCAACACCAATAACTTTATGTTTTTTGGAAAGTAAAAAATCACACATGTGGCTGCCAATAAATCCTGCACTTCCTGTCACTAATGAAATTTTTTTATTTTCTGTCATTTTCTATCTCTGCTTTTAATTCGTCATATTCAATCATTTTTCTCTTCATAAAATTAAGTGTTAATTTTGTTTTAGTGGCAATTCCTTTTGGGGTTAATAGATAGGTGTAATTTAATTTGTTAGGATTTTTTTTAAAATTATCAATCTTTATTAAACCTTTGTCTTTTAATGACTTAAGACAATAATTTAATTTTCCAACACTAAAACCTAATTCTGAAGCTAATTTTCTTTGTGAATAAAATGGTTTGGACTTAATTTTTCTTAATATTTCTAAATGATCTGAATTATTTTTCATAATGTTCAAAAGTTGAACACTTGTATATATCAAATGGTATTCTGTAAAGAAATATTATTAAGTAAAAATCAATATTTTCTTGTTGCTTAGAAAATACAAGCTATTAATAAGTACAATATGAAAAATTTTACCGTCTTAGGTTTAAATTTTACAGGTGGTCATGACTCTTCAGCTGCCATTATGGTTAATGGAAAATTGATTTCAGCATATGAAGAAGAAAGATTTAATTTGGAAAAACATACTGGAAAATTTCCTATTAACTCAATTAATCAATGTTTGAAAGATGCTAAAATAAGAAAAAAAAATATTGATTTAATTTGTTTAGGTTTTGATCAAAAAAAATTTATTAGAGAAAAATATCTTAGGATGTCATTAAATGATGAAAAGTACTTAAACGTATTAATCAATGATATAGAAGTAATTAAGAAAGCAATTAAAAATCATAATGAAATTTATGATTTTTTTGGAAAAAATTCTAAAATTAAAATTTTTGATCATTATGATTGTCATCATGCAAGTGTTTTTTTTCCAAGTGATCATAAAAAATCTTTATTAGTTTGCTACGATGGTAAAGCTGAGTATGCAACTTCCTCTATTAAAATTGGTGACAAAAATAAAATAAAAAATTTAGGTATTGAAGATTATTATCCAAACTCACTTGGGTATACTTATGCAGCTATTACTTTTTATTTAGGATGGAAATTTTTTTGTGATGAGGGAATAGTAATGGGATTAGCAGCATTAGGTAATCCATATGCCAAAATAAAATCAACTAGATATATTGATGTATTTAGAAAAATTATTCAAATAGATAAAAAAAGAAAAATAAAGATTGATGAAAACTGGATTAGTTATCACTTACAGAGAAATAAATGGGTCAGTGATAAATTTTTAAAATTTTTTGGTAAAAAAAGAGAGTTTGATGGAAAAATAAGTCAAAATCATAAAAATATAGCTGCTGCTTTACAACTCAGATTAGAAGAAGTTATACTTAACCAGTTAAAATTTTATAAAAAAAAATTTAATATTTCTAATCTATGTTTTTCAGGAGGTGTTGCATTAAATTGTTCGTTAAATGGTAAAATTGAAAATAGTAGATTATTTAAAAAGATAGATATTACACCTGCTTCTGGTGATCAGGGACAAGCTATTGGTGCATGTTATCTTGGACATAAAAATAAATACCCAAATTTTAAATTTGATAATTCAAATAATTATTATTTAGGCTCATCTTTTAGCAAAACTTTTATTAAGAAAACGCTATTAAAATTTGAAAAAAAAATTTTATTTGAGGACTTAAAAAATAGAATTTTTGATAAAACTGCAAAATTGATTTCTAATGGTAAAATTATAGCATGGTTTCAAGGTAAAGCAGAGTTTGGGCCAAGAGCACTTGGAAACAGAAGTATACTATGCAAACCATATCCAATAGCAATGAAAGATTATATTAATAAAAGAGTAAAATTTAGAGAACCCTTTAGACCTTTTGCTCCAGCAGTTTTAGAAGAATTTCAAAGTATCTTTTTTGAGTCTAGTAAAAAAACTTTTCACATGTTGTATGCCACAAAAGTAAAAAAAAAATTTAATAAAAAGATTGAAGCTGTCATACACAAAGATTTAACCGCTAGAGTACAAACAGTAAATAAAGAGGTAAATCCACGTTTTTATGAATTAATCAATCAATTTTATAAAATTACTAATACCCCAATTCTTTTAAATACGTCCTTTAATATAAAAGGGCAGCCAATTATAAATAATCCTGAACAAGCGATTGAAAGTTTATTATCAACTAAGATTGATTATTTAGTGATGAATGATTACTTAATCAAAAAAAAATAGATGAATGAGTAAAATTATAAAATTCATTGGAGTAACTATAAGATTTTTTTTTGGAAAAAATTCAGTTAATAAAATTTATTTTTATAAGTTTTTAATTTCAGTTTTTTTTATCACTTTTAAATTGAGGCTTAGTTCTCCTAAATATCTCTTTTGGTCAATAAGGCATGTTGGTATGCTTTATTTACTTTTAAATTTAAAACAATTTCTAATCAAAAATAAGTACGATTTTTTTTTATTTGATGGTGCTTTATTAGGATCTGTCAGACAAGGAGCAATTGCGGGTAGAGGTAAAGATTTAGATATAGCTATTTTAATTGAAAATAAAAATCAAAGAAAAAAACTAATTTCACTATTAAAAAAAAACTTTATAGTAAAAGCAACAGGTCCTGATACTTGTCATATTTTTCTGAGAAATATCAACTTATTCGCAGATTTAATTATATTTTCAAATTCTAGAGATGGTAAAAAAATTTTTTATTTTTCAAAATTTTATAAAAAGAAAATCGAATACAATAAATCATACGTATTTCCACTAAAATTGAACAATTTATATTATCAGAAGTGTTTAGTGCCAAATAAATCAAAAAAAATACTAAAAATTATTTACGGAAGAAATTTTTTAATACCAAACAAAAAAAATCAACTTTATTTGAGGTAATTGAAGTTTAAGTTTTATATATTTAATTTATATTAAAAAAAAGCTTTATTGTTATGAAAAAAAAAGGAAAATTATTTTGGATCGAGGGCTATTCTGGGTCAGGAAAAACATCCATCGCAAAAAGAATAAGATTATCGATAATTAAAAAATATGGACCTACTATTATGATAAATGGAGATGAAGTAAGAAAAATTTTTACATTAAAAGATTATTCAAAAAAAGGAAGATTTGAGGTTTTTAAAAAATATTTGTCTCTTTCAAAATTAATTATAAACCAAAATATAAATGTTATATTTACTGTAGTTGGTTTAAATAAAAAATATAACCAACTTTTAAAAAAAAACTTCAAAAACCCTATAACTATTTTGATTCAAACAAATATTGATCAATTAAGAAAAATTAAAATAAAAAATACTTATAAAGAAAAAAAAAATGTAGTTGGAATTAATATAAAGCCAATTTTTCCAAAATACAAAATAGTTATTAAAAATGATTTAACAAAAAATTTAAATCAGCTAAGCAAAGATTTATTTTTAAAAATCACAAAAATATTACCTCATAAATAATTTTTTAATTTGAATAAAATTTTTGGGTCTTTTTAGATTGTTCATACTTTTATTTTTAATTCTTACTTCTAAAAAATTTGGTCCATCTTTTTTAACAAATTTTAAGAAATTATTTTTTATATTTTTTTGACTATCAATTAAAAAAAAGTTTTTGAATCCTATACTCTTTGATAATTTCTCAAAATTTATTTTTTCTGAATTTGTACTTTGACCTCCTACAGACTCATGAGAATTATTATTTAACAATATATATTTAAAATTTTTTCTACCGTAGTTTGCAACTGTTGTTATAGATCCCATGTGCATCAAAAAAGATCCATCACCATCTAAACAAAATATTTTGCTTTTACTGCTAATTGAGCAACCTAGCGCAACACTCATTGCATGTCCCATTCCTCCAACCATATAAAAATCTCTACCTTTTTTAATTTTATTTTGTGTCCTTAGTTGATTCAATTCTCGAGATGTATATCCAGTTGTAGATATAATTTTATCCTTATGTCCAATATTTTTTAATAGTAGCAAAATAAATGAAGATCTATTTATAGAATATTTAAATCTTTTTTCCTCTGATTTTTTTTCTTTTTCAAAAAGATTTTTTTCAACTAATATTGCCACTGGTACGCTTTTTTTCTTTGAATAATCTATGATTTGAGGAATTCTTTTTAAATCTTTTTTTGATTTTAAAATCATATTCTTTATTTTTAAATTTGATAATAATTTTCTAGTTATTCCTCCTTTTGTCATATGTTGTGGCTCATCATTAGAATTAGGAGAACCTCTCCAGCCTATTAAAAGCACCATAGGTATTGAATACACTTTTTTATCAGCAATAGAGACTAAAGGATTTATTGCATTACCTAATCCTGAGTTTTGCAAATAAACTAATGAAATTTTTTTCGAAACCAAATAATTACCTGTCGCTATTGCGATTGCTGATCCCTCATTAACAGCAGTTAAATTTGTAATTTTTTTTTCTCTTGATAAAAAATAAAGAAAATTTTTTAATAAACTATCTGGAACTCCTGTAAAAAAAGTAATTTTTTTTTTTTTAAATATGTCAATTAAATCTTTTGAATTAAGCATATTATTCTATTAGTTCTAAAATTTCTTTAATTGAGCTTATATCTTTTTCAGTTTCATACGATCTTTCATTTTTAAGAATAATTTTTGCAGTTTTAACCATTGATCTGTAAGATGATCTTAAAAGTTGATTGGCATAAATTACAATTTTAAAACCATTTTTTATTAAATCTTTTTCATAAGTCTTAGAATATGTTGATGGAACGGCAACTAGAGGTTTGCTGTAGTTACTTTTATTAAATAGCTTTGCAAATTTAAATATACTTTGAGGATTCTTGTCCTTTGAATGTATCATTATAAAATCAGCACCAGCCTTACTATAAGCAACAGCTCTTTTTAAGGCGTCATTTACTGATTTTCCCAAAATTAAACTTTCAATTCTTGAAATTACAAAAAAGTCTTCACTAATTGCGGCATCTTTAGCTTTTCTAATTTTTTTGCAAAAACTCTTTATGCTGTCCTGTTTTACATTACTTTGATCTGAGAAAAGTGAATTTTTTTTTAGTCCAACTTTATCTTCCATAATAATTGCTGAAACCCCAGCTCTATCAAGTTTTTTGATTATTATTGGCAAATGCTCTATCTGACCCCCATTATCAATATCAAAAATTAATGGTTTAGTTGTTACATTAAATATGTCTATAACACCGTTTACCCTTGTTGAATAATCAACTGATTGATTATCAGGCATACCTCTAGAGACTGAGTCTGTTAAACTAGAGGACCACATACAGTCAAACTCTTTGATTTTTTTTTCTTCTCTTATATTTAAACTCTCAACAATTAATCCAGCTAATGGAGTATGGCATTCTAAAACTCTTACTAATGATTTTGCATTTATTAATCGACTTAATTTAGATCTTCTTAGATCAGATGTGGCTCCAATTTCTTTTATTTTTTTTTTTATCTGATTTGATGGAATATTTTTTGTATATTTAGGTTCAATTAATTTTCCATTCCATTTTGATAAAACTCGAATAACTTGACTTCTGGTTTTTTTTAAAAATCCTTTTTTCCAATCATCACCGTGAACAACATAATCGGGTTTATATTTCATTAAATTTTCTGTGTGATCAAGAGTATGTTGTGGAACAACTTTAAATACATACTTTATATTCTTAACAACTATCATTCTTTGTTCAAAATTTAAGTAAGGTAATTTTTTGTATGACGCTATTGCCTTATCAGTAAGCAATCCAACTATAACTTTGCCATATTTGCTTGCAGTTTTAATTATATTTATATGGCCTTTGTTTAAGATATCAGCAGATAAAGCTACATAAGAAATTTTTTTCATTTAAAATTTGTAAGTATTTTTTTTAGATTTTTATTTTTTGTTTTTCTTATTAATGAAGCACTTATATCAATAAAATTATCACAATCACAGTCATTTCTAAAAACAATCTTTTTACAAGTTTTACAGTATATTGGGCTTCCACTTTCAATAATTTTGATGTTCAATTTTTTTTCTCTTTTTTTACAAAAATTAAATGAATCAAATGTTTTGTAAAAATCTTTAAAACCTGAATGATCTCTACCAATTATAAATTTTTTACAATTTAAATTTTTTCCAATTAATGCATGAATTGCAGCTTGGCGTGGACCTAAAAGAAAACTTGGTAACTGAATTCTTTGTAAATTTATTTTTTTTGATAAAAGATTTTTCTTTATAAACTTTTTATAAGCAGAAATAGTGGTTTCTGATTTAATTTCTTTATTCTTGGAACTGTCTTCAAAAATATGGATAAGAACATTATCGTGTTTAGTAAAATATTTAATAATTTTTTCATGTCCTTTATGAGGTATATTTCTAGTAGCAAAACCTATGTATTTTTTTTTTTCATTTTTGACAATTTTTTTATCATTAAAATTTTTTGTTTCTATTAAAAAATTACCTGAGTTTTTAACATAATGAAAATATGGATGTTCAAAAAAATTATGATTATTTTTAAAAAGAGTTTCTATAATTTCTTTTTTTTTGAATAATGAAATTGACTCAATATCCAAATTTCCAACAAATTTATTCTCAAAAAATAAATCTACTTTATTCTTTTCAATCTTTTTAAGATCTTCATCAGTTGCTGAAAGGAAAAAAGGTAGAGGAAAAAATTTTTTTTGGAAAGTCATTGTATTCACTGACTCTTTTACCTCATTAAAAGACATAAATTTTTTTAATGGTAATAGAAGATTGCGTTTTATTGAAAGATATGAAAAATAAGTTAGTTTATCTATGTTCATAAAAAACTTATAACAGATGAATTTTAAAAATCTAAATATTATTGGTGGGGGTCCAAATTCAGTATACGCATTAGAAATTTTATTAAAAAAAATTTTAACTAAACAAAAAAAACAAAAAGGTATTATAAGAATTTTCGAAAGATCGGGCTTCATAGGATGTGGAAAAACTCACAGTAAGAAACTTAATAAAAAAATCCTCTTAAACCGTGTTGCTGGACAAATATCGCTAGGTTCATTCCCATTCAATAAATTTCCAAGTTATTTAAAAAAGTATGATTATAATTTCATGGAATGGAAAAATGCACAAAAAATTAGAAACATTAATACTTTAAAATCTACAGATTGGCCCTCAAGATATATTTTTGGACTAGCGTTGGAGCAAAAATTTTTGGATATACTAAAAATATATGCCAATTATACGAATATAGAAATTGAAATTTATTTTGATAATGTAATTTCAATTAATAAATTCAAAAATCATTTTGAGATTAGATCTTCAAATAATAGAAAATTCTTTGCTGATAAAATTCTCGTTGTAACTGGTAATTATATCTCAAGCAATAGATCAACAACTCTTAATAAAAATATTTTAAATCTTACCAAAAAAACAGATTGTTTTTTTGAATATAACTTTCTTGAAAATTTAGATAATCTAAAATATTGGAAAAAATTTAAAAGGAAAAAGATAATCATTTTTGGTACTGGTGTCTCTTCATTAGACGTAATTTCAATGTTAGAAAATAAAAATAACAAAATTTTTCCACTTTCAAGATCTTTTTTATTTCCGTTTGCAAGACCATTGAATCAAAAACTCTCTAATCCAAAAAAACTTGAACATAATGAAATTATTTTTAATAAAAAAATGACAACATTTTTAAAATCTAAAATGTCAAAAAAAAATTTATCAAAAAAAATCACTCTTAAGAATACTCTTTTGCCTTTTTTAAAAGTAGAATTTTATCTGATTTATTTTAAAAAATATTTAAATAAAAAGAATTACTCAATTTTAAAGAATCTTATTAAAATAAAGTTTCATCATAAAAACTTAAATAGAAAATTAAACTTTCAAAATGAAATTTTGTTTATTGATGAATATTTAAGAAGTTTATTGATAAATAAATCCTTTAAAAAAAACTTTTATATTCAAAACTGGTTTTCAAAACAAAAAATAATAGATGGGATAATTTCTAAAAAATTTTGTTTTTTTGATTTTTTTTCAAACCCATTGATTAATGAAAATAAAAATTTTAAAAAAGAATATTTGAAATTTTTAAAATGGGATATAAATGAAGCTCAAAAAGGCAATATTCAGAGCCCATTTAAGCAAGCTTGTGATGGTTTGTGGCGTGATCTAAGACCTCTTATGACTAATTTATTTGATGATACCCCACATAAAAAATTATATAAGGATTTTATAGAAAAAATTCTACCTATCCATAACAGACTTGCTGATGGACCCTCGTTACAAATGATAAAGAAAATTAAAAAACTAATTTCTGATGGTACTATAGATTTCAGCCTTAAGCAAAATTTTAAGATAATAAAAAAGAACAGAAATATTTTTATAGCAAAAGAAAATCAATATAAGAAAATTGATTTCATTTTTTCTGCTATAGCTAATATCTATAAAGAAAATTTTTTAAATGATAAATTATTGACGAGTATGTTAAAAAATAATTTAATTAGTCTTAATAAATCACAAAAGACAGGAAAATCTTTTTTAAATTTAGACATAAATCAATCACCTATAAATAAAAACAACAAAAGGATGGAACAAATTACATTTATTGGTCCCGCATCCGAAGGTCCAAAATTTTTTCATCACACTTTATCTCGTCCAGATAAAAAACAATTTAACATTATTGATTTAGAAAACTGGGCAAATAGACTATAAATCTAAATTTTTAATAATTCTATTATTTAAAATTTTCTTAATTTCAGAGAAATTTAATTTAATCAAACCTAAAAAAAAAATTAAATCATATCCTGGAAATTGTCTTGGAATATAAAAAATTGTATTTTTGAGTTTTTTTTTTCTTAGTCTGTATTTTAACCCACTGCCAATCATTGGATGATTTTTACTAATTAAATATTTTGAAATATATTTATGAGCAAACAAAATTTTCTTTTTATAAAAATTATGCCTCTTAGATATTGAATATAATGCAGCCATACAATTGTACCCTAGAGTATATTTTGATTCTTCATGGCTTTTATAATCCAGCAAGAAATCTGACGATCTTTTTGCTTTAATATTTTTTTTATAACCGATAAAACCCAGTCCTGTTGGTCCAAAAAGCCCTTTACAACTACTAAAAAAAACTACATCACCATATTCATGATTTTTTTCTAACCCTACAGACGCTGTAGCATCTACAAAAAGTTTTGCATCTAATCTTTTACATTTCTTTTTAACTTTTTTAATATCAAATTTTTTACACAAGGCTGTTTCAACATAAACAAAAATGACCCATTTATATTTATTTGAGATTTTTTTTTGCAAAAAATCTTCGTATTTTAATGACTTTACGTCTCCTACAATTTTTGTTTTTTTTAAATAATTTAGCCATCGCTCAGAATAAAAACCAGTATCTATTACTAAAACATTTTTCTCAATAAATGAGTTTATTGCTACAATTGAGGCGGTTGTAGCTGCGCCTGGCACAGCAATAATATTATCTTGTCCACATTTTTTTTTAAGCCAACTAAATGTTTTCTTTTTTATATTGTCGTACTCTAGATCTCCTCTACCAAAAAATTCTTTTTGATGGTCAAACCATTCTGGGATGACTGCTCCTGGTCCTGGGCAAAAAGTTATTTTTGTATTATAAAGATTTTTCATTTAAATTATCACTGTTATATTCTCTTTAAATGAAAAACAATAAAATTATTAAAGCTGTTATATTTGATCTATCAGGAACTTTGGTAGATTTTGGAAGTTTAGCAACTATAGATGCCATGAAATCAATTTTTAAATCTAGAGGAATTATAATTACAAATGAAATAGTTAAAAAAGATATGGGAATAAAAAAAATCAAGCATATTAAAAAGATTTTAAAAAATCCAATTATAAATACCAAATGGATTAAAAAATATAAAAAACCTATCAGTGTATCTGAATTTTCAATTTTGTGTTCAGAGTTTGACAATGAACTTAAAATCAATGTTAAAAAAAGATTAAATTTAATACCAAATGTTGTAAAAATAATTAAAATTTTAAAAAAAAATCGAATTAAAACCGGTATTACTACAGGATATCCAAGGAAAATAACTAAAATAATTCTTAATTATCTGAGGAAAAAAAATATTTCTTTTGATTCTTGTGTTTGTGACGATGAAGTGAAAAATAGTAGACCAAATCCAGATATGTGCATAAAAAATCTAAAAAATTTAAAAATAAAAAATTCAAAACATTGTATTAAAGTTGATGATAGTATCTCTGGGATTTTGGAGGGGAAAAGTGCGAAAATGTTAACAGTTGGTCTAATTTCAACAGGTATTCAAGTTGGTTTATCAAAAATTTCATATAAAAAAAAATCAAAAAAAAACAAGAAAATCATGAAGAAATTAATAAAGTATAATTTCAAGAAAATTGGGACTAATTATGTTGTAGAAAACCATTTTGAATTTGAAAAATTATTAAAAAAAAATTTTTCAATATGTTTATAATCAATTTTAATTTAAAATGATGTATAACATCCATCTTAATGAAAATTAATAAAATTCAAATTGCAATAGATAGTCCTGCCGCAAGTGGAGCTGGCACGCAGGCAAAATTATTAGCTAAACATTATAATTTATTATATTTAGATACTGGAAAATTATATCGTATAGTTGCAAAAGTATATTTAGAAAAAAATAAAAAAATTAATTATGCTGAATTAAAAAAAATAATTAATCAAACAAAATTAAAAGATCTCAAGTCAAAAAAATTAATAAAATCTAGGATTAGTATGGTTGCAGCTAAATTAGCTAAAAATTATAAGATTAGAAAGTTTGTTAGTGATTATCAAATAAAGTTAGCTAATAATCCTCCAAAAAAGTACAAAGGAGTTTGTTTTGATGGAAGGGATATTACATATAAAATAATGCCAAAGGCAAATATTAAGTTTTTTTTAACTGCTAAAATTAAGGAAAGGGCAAGAAGAAGATTTGTCGAATTAAAAAAGCTTAAACACAGTATAACTTACAACGAAGTTCTTAAAGACATAAAGGAAAGAGATAAAAGTGATTTTTCTAGAAAAATATCCCCATTAAAAATTGTAGATGATGCTATCTACATAGATAATTCGAATATGACTATTAAAAAATGTTTTAAATTAATGGTTAAAGAAATTAATAAAAAAATTATCCAATAAAAATTTTTTTCAGTGCATAAATCAAGCCAATTGAGCTATTAGTACTGGTCAGCTGCACACATTGCTGTGCTTCCACATCCA
>MDSZ01223211.1_pt1 | contig 13179 bp, 11 predicted proteins | sample 811201 | NCBI WGS metagenome assembly MDSZ01 (sample SAMN05326647, study PRJNA326480) | marine metagenome | isolation source: seawater | place: Indian Ocean: North | collected 2010
GAAAGCAATTTATACAATTATAATTTTAATCAATTATCATTTAGAGATTATGTTGCACTGACAGTAACCTACTGGCCTGATGGTTACGGAATTGGTGGTATTGGTAACAATAATATGTTGGGAAGCTATATTGATACAATTAGCATAACTCAAGATAACGCAGACGTTGTTATTGATATTGAAGCTACGTTTAATTAAAGTACCGTGGAGTTTAAATGAAATCAGTCGAATTGCGGATTAATTCTAATCCAGTTATACGATTTTTATGGCTTGGCCTCGGTCTTTTTTTTGCTGGAGTTGGAATTATTGGCTTAGTAGTTCCTGGACTTCCCACAACACCTTTAATGATTTTAGCTTCCGTCTGTTTTTTACGAAGTTCTAAAAGGTTATTACAGTGGGTGCTGAGTAATAAATACTATGGAGAAAGTGTAAAAAATTTTTTGGAAGGTAAGGGCATATCAAAAAAAGCAAAAGTTTTTTCAATATCGATGCAGTGGTTATTTATTTCTTTGGCTATATTCTCTGGAGCATTAGACTTTTCATTGTGGTTGAAAATAGGTGTTCTCTTTTTAGCATTAATTGGTACTCTGTATATTAAACGTTTACCAACATGTTAAAATTCCAACTCAAATCCACCAACTGGTATTAAGCTAAAGTATGTTATTTCATTAATTTTTTTATCTGCTTCACTCCAAAAATAGAGTTCTATATTTTTTCTATTATAAGCATTCCATAGTTCAAAGTATGAGACTAAATTTCCTATTTTCATATTTTTTCTTCTTTCATAACGTAAAAATAGTGAGTGATATTTAGGTGTCTTTTGCTCATTGAATCTATTATTATCTAATATTTCTTGACCATATTGCAATGATAGTTGCTCATTTATTCTTGTGTATGGTTTTCCACCAAAATAAGACCACCGAAAAGAAATTTCCCAGTTTGAATTTGAAGGTCTGTATCCTCCAACAATGTTAAATATACTCCTGTAATTATGGTTTCGATTTCTTTTCTCACCAGTTGAATTAAAAAATATAGAATTAAATAGAGAGCCACCGATCAATCCATAAAATTTCTCTGCACGCTTTTTTTCAATTAATATTTCTATTCCTTGTGATTCTGCTTGTCCGTTTGATACGATTCCATTGTGCATTGTAAGTTGGTCGAGCAAAAATGATTGAGGCTCATTATTATTCATGCCAGAAAACATTGGTGCATTTTTATATGCTTTCTGGTATATAGAGGCTGTTAATTTGGTTGTTATTGATAACATTCTTTCAAAGCTTAATGAATGTTGCCAACAACTAACACTTTTTAAATTATTATCATCAATAGATATGTAGATCTCGGGTGGATTTTGATAATACTGACCAATATTATAAATGATATTAGTTTTTCCATTTTTCAAAGCATAATCAATATTAATTCTTGGCGAGAATAAGTTTATTTTCTCATAGTTATTGTAATCTAACCTTAACCCTGAGGATAAAACGATTTGATCAAGCAAAATTTGTTTTAGTGTTAAAAAGGTCGATATGTTTGATACGCCAACATTTCTTTTATTATCTATATTATTCAAAAGAAAATCATACCCAGTTGCTCTTAAGTAATATTCAAATCCAAATTCATAAATATTTTTTGAATTTTGTTTAACTTGGTTTATTTGTCTTATACATAGAGTATTTTGTAGGTTGTAACTATTGAATAGAGGATTATTTGAAAAAGTATCATTAAAACTAATATCTGCTTTTTCTTTGGATAGTGCTATACTGCTATTGGAAAAACTCTTTTCATTCCAGATATGTTTGTGATTCAAACCTATCGTGTTTTGTTTATTTTCTATTTTCCCATAAGCACCATCACCAACTTCATAAGCATCCTCTAGTGTTCTATCATACATACTGGATCCATTTATTGAAAGAATAGTGTATGTGTTATATATATTGGGTTTATAGGTAATTTTTCCCTGAAAATCATTATAGGATGGCATACCTCCAGCGTTTATTGCATCAGCTAATAGGTTTAGATAACTCCTTCTGTATGAAGCAATGTATGAGATGTTTTGTGAAAAAGGGCCTTCTAAAAAGCCTCCTAAACCACCCATTCCTAGACCAAGGGTTAGCTCAGTAGTTTCATTATCTCCTTCTCTATATTTAATATCACCAAAGCTTGATAGTTTATTACCAAATTTTGCGGAAAAACCATTGCTATAGAATTCTAGATTTTCTACCATTTCTGTGTTAATAAGTCCAACCGGTCCATTTGATCGTCCATCAGGTTGGTTAAAGTGTGAAATACTTGGAATAGGTATATTATCTATTATAAATCCATTTTCTGTAGGACCTCCGCCTCTAACCATCATATCCTGACGATTTTCGCCCACACTAGCTACGCTTGGTAAGCTATTTAAAATTCTACTAATTTCCTGGCCTGATCCAGGTGCTCTTCTTATTTCATCATTTCTAAATGAGGTTGATTGGTATTCATTTAAAATTGATTTTTTGAAATAAGATTCTTGTACCGAGACTCCTTCAAGATTTATCAAAGTTGGTTCTAAAATAATATTTAAATAATCATATGCTTTTGGACGCACCCAAATATCTGCAATAATTTCTTTTTTATAACCAATATAGGATGCGGAGACAGAATAATAACCTTGGGAAATATTTTTAATAATAAATTCGCCATTTTCATCGGTGGTTGTTCCAAGATTTGTTCCCTTTATTAAAATATTTGCTCCAATCAACGGGAGTTGATCTTTACCACTTAATAATTTTCCTTTCAAGACTCCATGACTATCAATTTCTGAAGAGAGAAAACAATAAAAAATAAGAAATAGTGCGATTGAATAGCGCATTTAACTAAGCTCAGGATCAATTAATAAAAAATGATTAAAAGGTTAGAATTTTTCTTAGTATATGTTTGGTAAGATTCTGGGTATGATTTTATTAAAAATTATCACGCAACATTTTCTTTACCTCGGCTTCATGCATTTCTTCTTCAGCTATCTGATTTCTGGCAAACTCTTCTAGCATGATAGACTGATTTTGGACATCCTTAAGTAGGCTGTAGTACGCGCTAATCGCTGCTCTCTCATGTTCTAAGCATTCGTTTAATATGTCTTCAGTTGAATGTTTATGGGTCTCTAATAAATCACCGATACTCAGTTCCGGGTGCTCACCTAAGCTAGTTATGTGTTCTCCAACTAATTGTGCGTGTGCTAAAGATTCTTGTGCTTGAGCGCGTAACCAATCAACAACAGTTAGTCTATAAGGTCCTTGAACCATAAATGCATAGTGAGTGTACTTAACAACACCTGCAAGTTCAAGACCCAAAACAACGTTTAGTCTATCTATAATTTTATTTTTATTCAAAGTTAAACTCCTTGATAATTTTAATGTTAATCTAGTCGGCCTTTGCGACGATATTTTTCTTTATATTTTTCATACAACATTTTTTGTCTGTCACTTAGATCAACCTTTTTACCCATGATGTATGCTTCTATAGGATTACTAGAGATTTGAAGAGGGTGTTTATCTGTGATAAAAAATGTAGCATCTTTCCCGGGGTCAAGTGATCCAACCCTTTTATCTATTCCCAATATTTCGGCAGATGACAGTGTTATAGAACGAAGAGCTTGTTCTTTTGATAATCCCCAAGCAGCAGACCTCATAGCTTCATTAGGTAAGGTTCGAACATGTCCATTAAAAGGATATCCTTGATCTGTTGATAAACAAAATTTTACGCCTTTTTGTTGAAGTACTGAGGGAATTTTATAGCTTGAGTGTATTGGCTCGTATCTTCTCATCGGTGTGGTCTGTACATGTTGAAGAATAATTGGAATATTATACTTAACTAATAGGTCGGTTACTCTCCAGGAATCGCGTCCTCCTGCTATTACTATTTTTAGATCATATTTTTCAGACCATTCGATGGCTGCGGTTATTTGTCGAACTGAGTTCGCTCTGATAATAATTAACCCTTTGTCAACAAAGTAGGGGATTAATGCTTTAAGCTTAAGATCTGTCTGCTGTTTTTGATTTGCTTTACGTTCCTTTTGAGACGTACGTAAGTGGTAAGATTGTGTTTCTCGCATTAACCTATCAAGTTCTCGTATTTTTTTTTGATAGATATCTCGCTGCTTCTTTTCATTATTTTTAGCATTTCCCGAAAAGTTAATGCGCATATTTGGCCAGTTAATATGTAGTCCTGTTGGGTGTTTTATTGTTGCGTCCTCCCATGTCCAACCATCCATCATCATGCAAGATGATTGACCAGGGATTAGTCCATTTGAGTGAGGTACCGAATTGGCAATCAGGATTCCATTTGAACGAGTCACTGGAATTAGTTCAGAGTCTGGGTTGTAGCTGACATTTGCACTAACGTTTGGATTAATATTGCCAACCTCTGAATAATCCCGCGTTTGTTTTACTGCTCCTATTTCAACTAAACCAATTTGGGTTATGGGAGCTATATAGCTAGGAACTACATGTTTTTCATAAATATCATACACATCTGTGTCAGGGCTTGGTTTTATCTGTTTATCAATAGTGGTAATCTTCCCATTTGCGAAAAGAATATCGTATCCATCAAGAACTTGACCAGATACGGTATGTAATACACCACCCCTTAGAAGTATAGGTCGCTTTTGTTTCAAACCGGGTATTTGATCATTTGAATAGATAATACTAAAAAGATAAAATATAACTATTATTTTCATTAATTATTAATATCCCAGTCTCTATCATTACAATGAATATGGCCTCTGTCCAGTTTTGTATTAGAGGGTTTTAAGCTTTTTCCAGTTGTTGGCAAACTAGATGAAAGTATTTTTTGGATTAAGTTCTTTCTTAGAATATCATCACGTTTCTCAAACTCACTATTTTCTTTTTTAGACCAATATAAAATCCCATCGATCCATGTTTCCTCTACCTTAGAATAAATTGAAAGAGGTGGTCCATCCCAAATTACTATATCCGCATCCTTACCCTCTTCAAGCGATCCTACCCAGCGATCTATTTTTAATTGAATGGCAGGGTTAATTGTCACAAGTTTTAGTGCCTCCTCTTCTGAAAGCCCACCATATTTTATTGACTTTGCTGCTTCGGTATTCAAACGTCTTGCAAGTTCAGCATTATCAGAATTGACTGATACTAATACATTATTTCTGGTCATTAGTGTTCCATTATATGGGATCGCATCTATTACCTCATATTTATACTGCCACCAATCAGAAAATGTGGAAGCACCAGCCCCATGCTCTGCCAGTCTGTCTGCAACTTTATAGCCTTCAAGTACATGTTGAAAGCTAGCAATTTTAAATCCAAAATCTTCCGCTATTCGGGTTAACATCAAAATTTCGTCTTGTCGATAAGAATGACAGTGGACTAAGCGTTCTCCTGAAAGCACTTCTACTAGAGCTTCTAGTTCTAGATCACGTCTAGGAGGTCTCTTTACACGTTGTATTTTCGCATTAGACTTATATACTTTCCAGCGATGATTATAGTCTTTGGCTGCGTTAAATGCATCACGAATTATTTGTTCAACGCCCATTCTAGTTTGGGGGTAGCGATTGGTACCTTCCCAATTTGCTTGTTTAACATTTTCACCTAAAGCAAATTTTATTCCCTGGGGAGCGCGTTTCATCAAAAGATCATTTGGGCCAAGACCCCATCTTAATTTTATTACAGCATTTTGTCCACCTATTGCATTTGCCGAGCCATGAAGAATATTTGCGCATGTCAGTCCACCGCTAAGTTGACGATATATATTAATATCATCTGCATTAATTACGTCTCTTATTCTTACTTCAGAAGTAACAGATTGGCTACCTTCATTAATTGATGCTGCTGCAGAATGGCTGTGACAATCTATAAGTCCTGGTGTTATATGTTTTCCTGTTGCATCTATAATCATTGCACTCCCTCTTGGGACGGATATATCAGGAGCAACTTTTTCTATTTTTCCATCTACAAGAAGAATATCCCAGTCTTCTAGAATGCCTTTTGGGCCACATGTCCATAAGGTTGCATCGTTAATTAGTATTGCATCATTTGATCTAGATCGAATATTTTTAAGTCCGTATGAACCTTCAGGATAAAAAGAAACTAATTCGCTAGGGTTTTCTTTTTTTGGTTTTGCTTTTTTTATTATTTTGCTTCGTTTTGCTGTAAATGCAATAGTCCTATCGGAGCCATCGTTTGCAGAACCAGAGAAACTATCATCTTGAAATTTCATATTAAATGAGAACACCCCGTCTAATCCAAATGCTGCTCCACTTGCAGAGAAAGATCCTTCTCTATCATAAATAGCAACATTATTAATCCGAAACTCTTTATCTTCTACTTTTATTATTCCTTGTAAATGTTTGTTTAGTTTTTCAGAATTATAAGTGTGCAGTAGTGGGTCGTTATCTAAAGATGGTGTTTTGAATATAATTTCATATTTATCCTTACCAGCTATAGTCATGTTCCATTCCCCTTTTAAACTAATGGTTGGTCTATCTGATATGAAATGTTCTTCTCCACCGACCCAAACTGATAATATTTTAGATTTAGGATCAAAATAATCACCATCGACTATAACAAGATTAGCCATGAAACCTGGAGCAATTTTACCAAGTGTTTTAGATGCTCCCATTGCCTCTGCTGGATAGGTTGTAATACTTGCTAGAGCAACATCCTTTGAAAATCCTCTATCAATAATACGTGCTAGATTTGTTCTGAACTGACTTTTTTTCTTAAGCCCATGACTGGACAGGCTGAAAAATATTCCAGCATCTTGGATTTTAGAAAAATTTTCTGGAGCCATGTCCCAATGTTTTAACTGTTCTGTCGTATATTGAAGTGCAATATTAGGGTCAGAAATTTTAGGTTTTGCGGGTAAATCCATTGGTAAAATAATAAATGGATTGTGCTTTGAAATTTCAGCCAAGCGCCGGTATTCATAGCCACTGCCTAACAGCCATGGCTTGAGATTGAACTCATCGGATATATTCAAGGCTCTTAATGCGCTGTGCTCATTTTTAGTATGAAATAACACAGGACGATTCGTTGATTTAAAATTATACAAAGATTCCAAGGAATAATTCTTATCAAGTGGTTCATTTTCTGCAGGGAATTTTAGAGTAATTTCTCGAGATTTAGCATACCAGTCTGCATCTAAAAATGTCTGGCGAATTAGGGCTATTGTTCCAAGCAATGAATTAGGATACTCTCTATCACTCCATTTGCCAGACATAAACTCTACTACTTGAGAAACAGACTCTGAAATAGATACAGGTTTGTCAGATATAGTAACAAGATCGGATTGACCTTTAAATATTCCTTTTTGAGGAACGATATGTGCAGTTGTAAAACCGATAGAGTGGAGCGCTTTTATATCTTTATCCTTGAATTTGAGATCATCCTTTGCTCGGTAACTTGCCCTAACTTTAGAATTCCAATGCTCATCTGGGCTAGTTGTTTTTTTGTCATATTTTATTTCAAGCCAACTATCAATAAAACCAGGATAAACATTTGCATCATTTAAATCAATTTGAAACGCATCGGAAGGTACTTTCACATATCTTCCTACTTTATCAATTTTACCATCACGAATTATAATAGTTGCATCTTTAATAAAGTCTCCGGGGCTGGTGTGGACCATACCATGTGTTAGGGCCCAAACTCGTGGGGTATTAGTGTGGATTCCTCTTACTGGCTCAATCTGTGCATTCAGTATTTCTAAAAGAAAAATAAAAAAGATTAACTGATTCAAAAATTAGGACCTTTTAGCTGGTGTTTTTTTATAAATGAAGTTACGTAATTAAATGTATCTTTTTTAGTATTTGAAATATGGAAAAAGTTGAGATCATTTTTTGATATAGTGCCAATTTCAACAAGGTAATCCCAGTTAATAACTTTTTCCCAAAATTCTTTTCCGTACAATACAATAGGTACTTTTTTGCGAATTTTTTTTGTTTGGATTAGTGTAAGAAGTTCCATCAGTTCATCTAATGTACCAAATCCACCAGGCCAAACAACTAGAGCTTTAGATAAATAAAGGAACCAAAGCTTACGCATAAAAAAGTAATGAAATTTTAAATCTAGATCTTTAGATATCCATTTATTACCAGAATGTTCGTTAGGTAAAGAAATAGTTAAACCTAAGGACAAACCACCTGCTTCTTTGGCACCTCTGTTAGCAGCTTCCATTATTCCAGGGCCACCTCCTGAACATATTACATACTGATGATTTTTATGTTTCAACTTTTTGCTCCATCTTGTGAACTGATAAGCTAGAGCTCTTGCATCTTCGTAGTAATTTGATATTTTCAAATTAGTATTTGCTCGTCTTATTTTTATTGCTGACTTACTTTTTTTTGCGATATTAAGATCTTTAATTGACATTTCTCGTGACTGAATTCTGGCAGAACCAAAAAAAACAATGGTATCTTGAATATGATTTCGTCTCAGACGCTGTAATGGGCCATAGTATTCAGATAAAATTCGAATGCTTCGACCATCAGGGCTTTTTACAAAGTCTTCATTATAATAAAACCTATTCTTTTTTACTTTTTTTGGCAAGTATTACATCCTTATCATAAATTATGTATAAAATAAAATAATTAAAACATCTAGCAAAGTACCAATAATATTTATATTTTCCTCAATTATTAATTCTGTATTGTTAACCAGAAATTAGAGAAAGTATTTTAAGGGGTGTTTGTTCCTATAATTCTTATAACTTTTATACTATTTTCTTGTTCTACAGTTCCTGTAACTAGTCCCAAAAAAGTGTTTTTACCACCAACAAAAAAAACCAGACCAGATTTAATTAAAGAAAATGTTTATTCAAAAGGGTTTTTAACTGCTTATGATGTTTGGGAAATTCTCCGACTAAATCCTCCTGAGTTTGAGGTTATCGATATATTTGGTTTACCAGATTCTGTTTGGTTGGATGAGAAACAAACGACAAAATTCTTATATTATTACGTGAATCAGATTCATGATTACAACATTATAGAAATTAGTGTTGCTACTGATAGTGTTTCAGGTTTTGAGTGGGATTAAATATTGGATAAAAATAAATCTTTAAACTATAGTGATTACCTCAGTTTAAAAACTCTTTTAAATAGTCAGAATCCAATTAGTAATATAAATGGTAAGCCAGCTCATGATGAAATGCTATTTATTATTGTTCATCAAACATATGAGCTTTGGTTCAAACAGATTTTACACGAACTAGATTCAGTGATTGAAATTTTCAACAAAAAATCTATTGCGGAGTCAGATATAAGTCTTGTTGTAAGTAGATTAAGCAGGATCATTGAAATTCAAAAAATATTGATTGATCAAATTAGAGTTTTAGAAACTATGAGTGCCATGGACTTTTTAGAATTTAGAGATGATTTATTTCCCTCTTCAGGTTTTCAGAGTCAACAGTTCAGATTATTGGAAAACAAGTTTGGTCTAAGGTCTGAGGATAGAATTAGCTATGGGAAGACTGATTACAAGACTTTTTTGAATCAATCAGAGAAAGTGGATGTCATAAAATCTGAGCATGATAATAATTTGTTTAGTTTGTTAGAGAAGTGGTTAGAACGTACTCCGTTTCTTTCATTTAAAGATTTTAATTTCTGGGAAAAGTATAGTTTTGCAATTAGAAAAATGCTTCAAAAAGAAGAGAAAACAATTAAATCAAATCCTAATTCTGATTCAAAAGCAGTTGATTATCATCTAAAAGAGCATGAAAAGACAATAAAATCTTTTGAAGGTTTGCTTAATCAATCAGTTCATCAAAATCTAGTAAAAGAAAAGAAAAAGAGATTATCACATGAGGCAACTAAGGCTGCGCTTTTAATATTTTTATATAGAGAAGAACCAATTCTACATTCTCCTTATAATTTTCTTTCAAAATTAATAGATATAGATGAGCTATTTACTGCTTGGAGACAGAGACATTACCTGATGGTTAGACGTATGATAGGCTTTAAAATTGGCACAGGTGGATCCTCAGGGCATAAATATCTTCAAAATACTTCTAGTCAGCACAAAATATTTACTGATATCGCAGATTTGTCTACGTTTATTATTCCAAGGTCCGTCTTGCCAAAATTGCCAAGGGCAATTAAAAGAAACTTAGGTTATTATTTTGAAATATGATTAATAATATGTTTGAATACAAAAATGCTTTAGTTTGTGGAAGCACTGATGGAATTGGAAAAGCAACAGCAATTTTGTTTGCCGAAAGAGGAGCGGAAATTATTCTAGTTGCCAGAAACAAAGAAAAACTTATTTCAACGATTAGTGAACTAAGTGTTACTAATGGTCAAAATCATAAATATATTTGTGCAGACTTTGATAGGCCATCAGATTTAAAGGAATCTGTTAAGAAAGAACTTTCAGAATATGATAAACCAATTCATATATTAATCAATAATTCTGGTGGGCCACAAGGTGGTCCTTTAATTGATGCTGAAGAGAGTGAATTTCGCATTGGATTTGAGAGATTACTTATTTGCAGTCACATTCTTGCTAAAGAGGTAGTGCCCAGAATGAAAGAAATCAAATACGGACGAATAATCAATATCACATCGACATCTGTAAAACAAGTCATTCGAGGACTTGGAGTTTCAAATACAATTAGAGGAAGTGTTGCCCAATGGGCTAAGACACTCGCGCTGGAGTTAGGCGAATTTGGTATAACTGTAAATAATATTTTGCCCGGGTTTACAAGGACTAATCGCTTAGATGAGCTTGCGCTTAAAAATGCTAATTTTGAGGGTAAAACTGTGGAAGATATTTTTAAAACTTGGGCTAGCAATAATTCTATTAATAGAATCGGAGATGTAAAAGAAATCGCTGAATCGGTTGCGTTTTTAGCTTCAGGTTCATCGAGCTTTATTACCGGTCATGATTTAGTTATTGATGGTGGGCGTTTTAAGTAAATATAAGGTGCTAAAAAATAATATTTTTTATTATCTAAAAATCATTCTAAAATAATAAAATGTCAAAATATAAAAAGCATATATTTATATGTATTAATGAACGGGATCCTAATAGCCCTAAAGGAGATTGTGCATCATGTGGTGGAATGCAAATTAGAATGAAATTTGTTCAATTGATAAATAAAAAGGGACTTAAAGGTCAGGTAAGAGCAAATAAAAGTGGCTGTCTTGATGCATGTGAGTTTGGCACTGTGATTGTCATTTATCCAGATAATATATGGTACACAAATGTTTCATTGGATGATGTTGAAGAAATTTTTGATACTTCAATATTAAGTGACAAAATAGTACATAGGTTAGAGGGGAAAAGCAAAACTTGGCAAGATTTATCTACCATTCGAAAGACAATCAAAAAAGCTTAATTTTCTGAATTTTGCATCTATAAAAATAATTTTTCATAAACTAATTTTACGCTAGTATTAGAAGCACTATTTTTAGTACTTATTTATGCCAAGTGAATTCAAATTAGCGCCATCAATTTTATCTGCTGACTTCTCCAACTTGGGTGGGGCGCTTGATATTTGTGCTTCAGGTGGGGCTGAATGGATACATATTGATGTGATGGATAATCAATTTGTTCCTAACCTAACAATTGGTCCTCCTGTTGTTAAATCTTTAAGAAGTAAGACCAATAAATTTCTCGACGTACATATGATGGTTGTAGATCCCGAAAGGTTGGTTGAGCCGTTTGCAAGAGCAGGTGCAGATAGTATTACATTTCATATTGAAGCCACTGATGATCCTGATAGTATTATTAACTTAATTAAATCCTGTGGCTGTAAAGCTGGGGTTTCAATTAAGCCTAAGACTTCAGTTAAAAAGATATTTCCTATTTTGGAAAAGGTTGATATTGTATTAGTCATGAGCGTTGAACCTGGTTTTGGTGGGCAGGGTTATATTGAAAAGTCATCTGGTCGCATAAAAAAAATAAAAAAATACCTCATGGATAATTGTCTTGATAGAGTTTTGATTGAAGTAGATGGAGGTGTCAAGTTACATAATGCAAAAGAGATTGTTGATGCTGGAGCCAATATTTTAGTAGCTGGCTCTGAAGTATTCAAATCTAAGGATCCTGAAAAAATAATCAAAAAATTCTATGAGCTATGTAAATGAAAACCTATAAAGATCTTGAAAATTTTAACAACTGGTCAGATGCTGACAAGGATCAATTATCAATTGCCGTTATTAAGGGCCTAGTAATGGATGCAACTCGAGAAGCAAATAGTGGGCACCCTGGAGGCCCTATGTCATCAGTTGATTATGCCTATATATTGCACCGAGAGTTTTTGTCTATAAACCCCGAAAATCCAGACTGGTTTAACAGAGATCGGTTTATATTATCTGGTGGGCATATGTCAATGTTGACATACTCTTTACTATATTTTTGTGGATGGCTTGAAATAGATGATTTGAAAAAATTCCGAAAATTAAATAGTCGAACCCCAGGTCATCCTGAAGTTGAGATACCTGGTGTAGAGTGTACTACTGGACCGCTTGGCCAAGGTTTTGCCATGGGCGTTGGCATGGCGCATGCGGAAGCGTATTTGAGAAATTTATTCTGTTCATTGTCCACAAAGACTGATGATTTTATTGATCATTATACCTATGTATTGGCGACTGATGGTGACATTCAAGAGCCAGTGGCAATGGGGGCAGCCTCCTTAGCTGGACATCTTGGTCTGAACAAACTGATTGTCTATTATGATTCAAATGATGCTCAGATTTCAGGCAAAGTAGGTCGATCAGACTCTTCAAACTATAAAAAGGTTTTTGAGGGATTTAATTGGCATGTCCAAAATATTGATGGGCATGATCATGAATCTATAAGAATAGCAATAAAAAATGCTCAAAATAGTGATCGCCCTAGTATTATTATTGGTAATACCATTATGGCAAAAGGTGCATATTCAATGGAAGGAGACCATAACACACATGGAGCTCCTCTTCCATATGAAGAGATAATTGCCACAAAAAAATCACTTGGACTGCCTGATAGTAAATTTTTTAGTTCAGATGAATTTATAGTGCACTTTAGAACTAGGTTTAAATCTTTATCTAAAATATCTAATGATTGGGAAAATAAAAAAAATGAATTAAAAAGTGATGAAGCAATAAAATCTATTATTTCAATATGTCTAGAGAATAATTTGCCAAATTTAGAATTACCTGATTTTAACGATTGTGATTCTTTA
>MDSZ01182125.1_pt1 | contig 13178 bp, 5 predicted proteins | sample 811201 | NCBI WGS metagenome assembly MDSZ01 (sample SAMN05326647, study PRJNA326480) | marine metagenome | isolation source: seawater | place: Indian Ocean: North | collected 2010
CTGAGGACCAAACCGCTTTTGATGATGATTATTGGACTCCTTATAACGTAAGGGTCCAAAGGGGAAGATGGTGTTATTGGATAGTAGATTTTGTTTGGGTTAAGTATCCTGATAAAACAACTTTTTTTGTTTAAGATATGGCTGATTCTGAATTTCCAGATCCTCCAACGCCACCAGTTGGCGAGGAAGAAAGTGACCGCAGGTTTTTTGTAGACATGAGAGAAGGAGCTGTCCCTGTTGATGAGGCAGGACCATCTAACTTTACTGAAATAGTTCCTCTTGATGAAGAACCCATTACTGCGTCTCCCCCTGATGACCGATGGGATCCTAGCTCGGGAGAAGCAATGGCCTTGCCTTTGATAAAAGCCTGCATCATGGATGATATTAACGGGGAAACAGAATTTACTACTCAAATAGGAAGAATCTATTGGAGACTTGACGATGAATTAGGAAGCGGTTCAGGAGGTTCTGGAGCACAAGATTGTGATCCATGCAAAGGAGAAACAATAGGAGACAATTGTTTTGCTCCTCTATCTCATACTCATTAGCAATGATTGAGTTAGGGGATTTTTTTGAAAAGATCTACATTATCTCTCTTGAAAGAGGTGTTGAAAAACGCAAACGCTTATTGCGTCAACTCAATGAAATAGGGGTTTATAATGCTGAGATCTTTGATGCTGTTGATGGGGCGGAAGTTGGGGCTCCAGAATATTGGTCTTCAGGCGATGGCGGCTGGGGTTGCCTTTTGTCCCATGCAGATTTGGTAAGAAAGGCTATTAAGGAAGGCTTGTCTAATTACTTAGTATTTGAAGACGATGCTATTCTTGATCCCCGATTTGAAAGCTCATTTGATTCGTTTGTTCGAAATGTCCCTAAAAATTGGGACCAGCTCTATCTTGGGGGTCAACATATGCAAGACCCTTACGACCTTGGTAACGGGGTGTTTCGCGCTAGAAATATCAATCGGACTCATTGTTATGCTTTGGCGCGGAAAAATTTCTCTCAATTCCATAGCTGGGTAATGGATCATTCTTGGCATGGTCGTTATAGACACAAACACATTGACCACCATTTAGGGGTCGCGCATAGTAAGCAGCTCTGGAATACCTATGCGCCTTATAGATGGCTTTCAGGGCAAGGAAGCGCGTATTCAGATATAGCCTATATTGACTTATTAGATCGGTGGTGGGATTACTCAGATGGGGACATCCATACATTTTTGCCATTTGTCATCATTGAAAATGACGGGTGTTTTGCCCATGTCCGAGGAAGACACAACCGAGGACAAATTAAAAAAAGGAAAGGAGAGGTGGCTATGCATTTATGGCCAGGGAGTCCTCTTGCTCCGAACAATCTTTCGTCATTAGCTGAATACAGAGCTAGAAAGCTCTTAAGTGTTATGCCCAGGACTCTTAATATTATAGCTAAAGGGGCGTATGAGCGACGACGTTTGCCTTGTATTTACGGGGCTCCCGATAGCATAGAAATGGTAAAGAGGTCTTGGGCGGGAGGAACAGTAAAGCTATCTCGTCTAGGAAAAACGGGAGAGGAAATTAGGAGTCGATTAGAATACATGTGCGATTACCCATATAATGGTTTGTTGAATATGGAGGCTCGGGCTAAACTCCCTACAGGGAACGGGGATTGCTCTTGAGTCAACGCAAATAACCCTGTAATTTAGGGAGGTGAGCCATAATCCTACTCGTCTCGAAATCAAAACAGCCGTTGAGGATGAATTGTCTCTCAACCTGGATGTCGATGTAGCTATTCAAGAACTTCAGGATAGGGCATATCAAGCGGGCCTCATCCCTGATAGCAGGGAAGAACTTGAAATAGACTTAACTAATACGACAACAGGCAATGTAAGGAAGGCAACCTGGGAGGAATATGAGTGCATTATTGTAGCATTTCCCACTTACGACTCTCTCTTAAAGGTAAGAGATAACAAGAAGCCCTATTCAGATGAGTCATGGTCTGTAGTCGATGTGGACATGGAGCATCAGCAGCCAGGTTCTACTAGGGAACATTTTGTAGATCATAATGTTCAACTTATTGATGCTAGTCATTGGAGGGTCTATCAATTGCCAGAATCCCTAAAGGATTCAACTGACAAGATCAGAGGTCTTTTCAGGGTTAAGTCTCCAATTATTACAGCAGATACCAGCCAACTTCCCTTTAAGAGTATCTATACTGCTAAGATAGGCTTAATGGCTATTGGTTACGAAAATGAAGGGGATCCTAGAGCTGAATCTACTTGGCAGTTGTTTTACCGGGAAATGGGAATGAATCAGAGAAGATCTGATGGAGTTAAAGAGCGACACATAAAATTTGATTTCGGCTTGCGTCATAAGCCTACTAACTTTGGATAACCATGGCTGATACACGAAAGAACCCTTATAGGGCTGGCGTTACTGGAAGGGGCAGCGAGATTGATCAAAAATATGTTGATCAAGGCAAAGGAGCATTAGGTCGAACTATTTACACCTCTAGGATTCCTGCGGAGCCGGAACCAGGAGCGCCTCCTCCTCCAGATGAATTTGGAGCAGCTAAAACATTCCGAAAGCGTGACGAGGAACGCCGTGCGATTAACAAGGAGATGCATGATCGCAGAGGCCATGATAGGGCAATGCGGCTTCTTTATCGGAAAGCAGTAAGGGAAGGGCAAGTAGGAGTTGCGGCAAGTCTTGCTAAACTAGGAGTAACTGGAAGGACTGGAGCCCACTTGCGTCAACATGGAGACGACCTGGTTGAAGCCGGAAGAGCGATAGATCAAAGAAAACTTTTCTTCCAAGAGAAAGGGGCTGCTGAAGGCGCTCCTAATCAAGAACAACTGGCATTAGAAAGAGAGCTTGATGCTGCGGGTATCAATACAGATGCCAAGAGGGAGGCGTTCTTTAGAATGCATCCTGATGCTAAAACCGCTGGGGACAGAAGGGCTCTTCTTGCAGATCTTCAAGATGAATTAAAAGCTGCTCAGAAAGGTTCAGAAGAGGACATTGAAGTGACCACTGCTAGTGGCGATGCGGGTGGGGGAAGTGCTGGGTCAAGGACTTCAGCGGAGGTGGAAGAAAAGGAAAAACCAGGCAGGCCTCCGATAAAACGACAGGAAGAAAAAAAAGCGATGGCTGAAATCGCCGCTCGTCATGCCGAAGCACAAGGAGGGAAAAAAAAGGAAGGTGCTGGTGATGCTAAAGGTGCTGAAGCCGCTGTTGAAGGTGCTAAAGCTGCTGCTAAAGGTGTTGCAGATAAAGCTGCTAAAGCTGCTGCCCGTGAGGTTCGAAAAACGATAGCAGAGGAAGAGGGACAGCGTGGTGAAGAAGGCCCTAAAGGGGACGTAGATGTAACTTGGACATCACATAACACATATAACCCACCCCCCGCTGTAGATGCGCCACCCGCTGTAGATGCGCCACCTGCCCCTCCCGAGGATGCCCCCTCTACAAGAGATTACGCGGATATGATGCGTCACGCGATAGGGACTATCTCAGACGTAAACGAGCGTAATGAGGTAATGCGGGCAATCAGGGAGGAGATGGTTAAACAAGGTCTTACCGACGAGAAAAAGTTTAATCGGATCGGTCGCCAGATGTTGAGAGACGCTGAAGGTAAAGAGGCTACAGACAGGGACCCAGACTTTCCACGTCCAGCGACTAGTTATTCGCGGCAGGCCGAGGCGGAAGCGCGACAATTGCAACACGCAGCGAGGGTTTCAGAAGAACAGAAAGAGAGGATTGCGGCTCTTAATAATCAGCCGTTCCGCCCATTTACTGCCGAGGCTTGGCAAACTCCAAGACAAGATCCTCGTCGTAGACATGGCAACCTTAGAGACCAGGATGATTGGGCTGATAATCTCCGAAAGGGATCGCCTCAAGGGTTGAGTCAGGAAACGATGCCCGCTTTCTTGGCAGCTAAAGAAGAGGTTAAAAGGGCAACCCGTATGGGAGCGATGGGAACCCGATATGGAGCCCAGTATCTTGCAGATCTTAGGCGTGTCTACGGAGACTATGATGCATATTCAAAAGCCGACCTTAAGGAACCGCCTCCAGCGCCACCCTCAGGTGAGGAAATAAGAGCAAATCCAAACGTCCTAAATGAATGGATTAATGTTATCACAAAGTGGACTGGAGAAGATGATGGCAGGATTGTTCAAAAAGAGATTAAAGCTGCGGATAAGAAAATGGAGGAAACATTAGCGGCTAGACGAGCGAAGATTGACCAGGCGAAAGCAGATGCCGCAACGATGCGACGAGATTCTGCTGCCGCGAAGGAGGTCAGAGAATCGTTGCGGAAAATGGGGTTATCTAACTAAAAGGAAGATTTTAGAATAATTACTTAAAAAGAGATGGCTGATCCAAGGAATATTTCAATGCAGTTCACAGATGCCGAAAGGGCATTAAACGAGAGGGTGGAGAGCTTTATTTTTGCTCCGAAGTTTAACCCTAGTCACTTGGCTTCGTCTGCTGAAACGTATGAGACTGTGAAGAAGGACTTAGAGGGACAAACCCTTCTTGCTGCTAGTCTTAAGGAAAAGCAGGAGTTGGCCTTTAAGGCAGGGCAACGGAAACATCTGCATGATATGTCAGTTAAAAATGACGCGCATGCTCTTGAGGCAGAGCAATATGCTACGGATATAGCAAGACTATATGCTGAAGGAAAAACAGATGAAGAGATTAAAAATATTCAGTTCCAGAAAAACCCTCATTACGTCCTTAATCCTTTGATTAAGGAAATGCATAAGTGGACTGATCCTAATATTGAAGATCAAAACGATACGAGGGTAAGAGAGCTTAGTGATCTGGCCAAGGAATACTCTACTAGAAGTCAGTATCAAAAAGGATACACGAACTGGGGAACTTATGAAAAGGCAAATGACACAATAGACTTTTTAGAAAACCAAAAGGATTCAGCTCATTCTACGGCAGAGATTGAAAAAATTCAGAAGCGAATAGAGCTAAGAATGAAAGAGGACTCTTTTCGAGGAGCAATGGAGAATGCATTTGTCTATAACGTAAATCATCCTAACTGGTCTAAAAGACAGCCAGGTGCTGCTCCTCGCCCGTATAGCGAAGTTACTCCTGATATTGACGAACAGACTCCTGCCAGATTAATAAAGTCATTCCGTCGCTTAGGAATAACTATCGACGACGATCAGTTATTGGCATCACATGTATTGCAGGTTGGGGGAGCATCGGCTGGATTCCTTGAAGATCCTTACTCACTTCAACAACTAGCAATAGAAGAACTGCAATCAGAGGGAGAGCATTTCGATCCTGGCATTACTCCAAGCAGGGCAGATATTGGAAATAAGAGGGCAGTGATAAATGCTAAAATGAAATCTCTTTTAAATGAGATTAATGTCTTAGGGGATCGAAGCTCAGCTGAAGCAGCCGACGCAGATCCTAATTCCGAAGAAGCTAATCTAATGCGGAGAGCAGATCGTTTGCTTAAACGTGGTGGAGCTATCTTTTCTGAATTGCATGAAGATCGACTGGAGATGCATAAGCAGAGACATTTTGATTTAGAGGCTTACAAGGAAATGCGGAAAAGAAATCCCACAGTAGCTAAAGAAGTTCATCAGGGATTCAGAGAGATAACAAGGAGAGCTAAATCTTCGATGGATGCAGAGCCTGTAATTTACGGGATGCATTACAATGATGTAGGAGACCGTGACTCCGATGGGGGAGCAAACCTTATTCAAGTCGAAACCGAAACTGGCGTTTTAGTCCTAAACGGCATGACGGGAGGGGAGAAGTGGAAAGCAGCTAAGGAACGGGTCCAGAATAGTATCGACTTGGTCTATGATGCAGGACTTGACACGTTGCAGATAGTTCACGGCAGCCTCAATCCTCCTGGTGAGGACTGGGATAACGTGCAGTCTCTTTTCCGTAAAAAATTCAAATATACTCCAGAGTTTGTTTTCGGGGTGGATGAAACTGCGGCAAGTTATGCTGGAGGGACACCGGGTTCACATGGCTGGGTAACAAGATCGGGTCATGCCGAGGAAGTTAAGCGATTTATTCAGGAATGCTTTGATGAATGGCAGAGGCCCGGGGGAAGGAAGCTGACGCGACTTGAGGGGCCTGATTACTCTGGAGAGAAACGAAACACGTTCGATTACAATATCGAGATGTGGCAGACGGGAAGGACTGCATCTGGTAGTCCTGCTGGTTCTCCGGGGATGACTCGCACTTCTGCGGATGATGCGGAATTAGGTTATATCTTTGATGAAGATCCTGATGCTAAAGCTGCTGAATTAGAAGCACGTAGATTGGAGAGGGCAGCAGAAGAAGAAGCAGCAAGTCAGGCTTTTCAAAGGTCACGCGAAGCGACCAAAGAACGAATAAACAAAGCAATAGAGGGATACAGTGGTCCTTAGGAATAAAGTCTAAGTAGTTATAAAAAATACAGCCATGTCTATTAGCTTAAGAGATGTAACTGAAGATTCTCGATTTAAAGAAGGGACTCAGGAAGTTCAAAGAGAGGCTTTGGGTCGATACTTCGATAAGTATGGGGGAGAAGGGGAGAACTCTGTTTTGAATAGATTCTTAGCCACAAATAAGTTGGCTATGGAATTTGAGCATAAAAATGAAACCCCTCGCAGGCAAAAGTATTCAGCACAAAGAAGTGCTGCATTGAGGGATTTGTATAATGAAACAAGAGGCGACCTCTCTAATGCGGAAAAGTCCTTAGCTGTCCAACGCTTCAAGGTGCGGGAGAATGCTATTTTTGCAGATGAAGAAAAAGAATTAAGCCTTCTTAGCAAGCAGAGAGAACTTGGTATTGCTTACATAGATAATGATGCTAACGAAGTAGAACAAAGCAGGGCTAATGATAGTGCTCCTGCAAAATTTCTAACTGGTCTTCTTGAGGGAGTAATCGAGCCAGCAACCGCTTTGGTTGGACTTGGAGAAGAACATACTTTTGCAGGACAAATGAGCGGAAAGGAGATGGGAACGGGACCATTTTCTATTCGAACCCCTAAAGACGTTAGGCAAGACAAAGCTGATAAAGCGCGAGAAGAGTTAACAGACATGCTTGTTGGGGACACCCCAACATGGAAGGCGAGCGAGCCTGACAGTAAGCTAAAGAGCCGAGGGGAGATTTTCAGGGAGTATATAGATGCTTTAAAGGCAGAGCTTGCTCCTTTTAAAGACAAGAACACTTTTTACAAAGTCGATGGGTTTGGAGAAATTGCATTTAATCCTGAATCATTATTGCGGTTTAATGACACTGAAATTGAAAAAGAAATCAAGAATGCTCCAGTTCCAGAGAATGTAAAACGAAGGGCTCTTGACAGATTGCATGATGCTAAGAATCAGGCTTTTTCTGATTTTACTGGTTTTGTTAACACAAGGCAGTTTATGGATGAAAAGGGGGAGTCTCAGTGGGATAAGATTGATTCTTGGATGGCCAAGAGAGAAGGGGAGGGATTCTTAAATGAGATAAGAAAAGGGCTTCATGACGGAATGTATAAATTCAACCAGGCTACCTGGGGAATGGTAGGTGGAGTGATAGGCTTTACTGGATGGAAAGATGGCAGTGATTTTATGTCTTCTGCTATTGAAGGCATGGGCAAAGAGATTAGCTTTAATAAAGCCGGATCCGCTTCTAGTTTTGCGTCTGATATAGCAGGAGTAGTTCCTGATATCTTGGTCGCAAGAGGCGGTGGAGGACTAGCTGCTAAAGCAGCTACGCTTAGAGCGTCAAGAGCAGCTCAAGCGGTTGGAGGGTCAGCTAACTTAACTGCAACTCAAACTGCAAAACTAGCAAGAGCCCAGAAAAGGATTATGCATGCTGGCATAGGTGCAACCTCAGGGTTAAGTGCTGGCTCGCGTGTATTTAATGAGGCTCTGGGATATGAAGTTGATCCTGCAACTGGAGAGACGTTAGATTGGGGGGATGCATTTGTTCTTGGCCTTAGGCAAAGCGTAATTACTGGACTGGTTACCTACTTGGGCGCTGGAAGCGGAATGGAGAAAATAGCGATGGGTAAATTCCGTCAAGAAACGAAGAAGTATTTGGGCAGGCATCTTATTAAGGACGTTGTTTATGAAGGTGTTGAAGAAATGGCTGATGAGCTGATTTCGGGTATCCTGGTGGAAAGGGCTAAGAATCCAGATGCTAAGATCGACGACATTGTAGATGGGGGAATACATGCGTTCTTATTGGGGGCAGCTATTGGTGGAGGGATGAGTTTGATTTCTCATCACGCAGATAAGAAAAGGTTCCAAGAAGAAACTGGAGTAAGGAAACTAAAGGTCCAAGGTTTGCCCGAAACCGCTCAAGCAGTAGAAAATGCTGAGCAGATTGGCGCGGAAAGGATTTCTCTTGGTCCTGAAGGCGAGGTTGGCCCCACTGGGCCTGCGGGTCAGGTTGGGATACCTGCTGCCACTGCTGCTGCTGCTGGTGTTTCTCCTCATGACGGAGGAACAGATACAGAAGCTTCTCCTCATGATGGGGGAACAGATGCGGAAGCTTCTCCGCATGATGGAACTGAAGCCGAAGAGAGAACGCTTCCTAGTGTCCCGAAAGAAGACCTAAGAAAAGAGTTCCCAAAGTTAGATGAAACTCCTCCCATGGATATGAGGGCTCTGGCAAGGGAAGAAGGAGTTGATGACCGGGTCGATGATTCAGAGGCAAAGAGCAATAAAGAAAAAAGGAATCTTATCAGGGAAACTTTAGCCGAGCGCATTATTGCAAAAAGGAGAGAGAAAGCTGCTGGTGCAAAAGGTGATGCTGGGAAAAGAGGAGAAAAGGCAGAAAAAGGAAGCCCTCGGGAGAAGGCTCCTAGTGTTGCGGCAACGCAAGAAAAGCCAACGCCTTCGGCTCGGGTTGCTAACGTAAAAGGAGGTAAGCGGAAGAATACTTTAAATGTAGGCTCTACAGATAAAGGCGAAGTATTTGCTTCTAGTTCTGAGATTTGGGGGCCTGCTCCAAAAGGGCGAACAGCTACGACTGGTATGCCAGGAGAGAGAAGTCTTTCTCTTAAGAAAGAAGGCGGTAGATACCGTGTAATGGTAGGAACTAGGGAAACGGATCGAGTTTATGTTCCTAATGACACTGGAGAAGGAGGACGATTTGAGACAGATACTACTTCTCCAAACATAAGGTTTAAGTCTGAAAGCCTTTTTGGGGCAACAGATACGAAGGTTGATGCTCCCGACGTTGGGGTTAGAAGCACTTTTATTGGAACGGATACAGGACTTTCCGGGACAGCTGATGAGGACATGCGGAGTAAAAGGGCTTCTGCATTGTCGCAAGGGGGAGAGCAAGAACTCAATACTTTGTCATCCAGGGCTAAAGTTAATTTTGACCCGTCTATCAAAGGCGACGTTGAGGTTAATCCTGAAGATGCAAGCGTAACCATTAATCCTAACCTCAGGGAAGGAGATACAGATGGTTCAGTCTTTAGACAAAAGACTTTAAAGAAGGCGGTAGCGTATCAAGCTTCACAGCAATCTAATGCTTCTACTGAAAACATTACAGAAGCAATCAGCGATGGTTTGGCATCCGAAAAGGAACTTAATGGAGTTTCAGATGCTATGGAGAGCTTGGCAGGCAATCCTGACGCCCAGGCTAAATTGCTTGTAGCAGAAGCTTTGATTGGAAATGACAAAGCTATAAAGATTCTAACGAAGCTTTTTGAAAGCAGCGGAAATGAGCAAGCTAAGTCAGATGTCAGAAACATAATTGAAGATATTGAGGACGCCGCGCAGGAGCAGGGTCCGAATTCTGATATCAAACATGATATACAGTCTATTGCAAATCGTCTCAGGGTAATTGCTAAACGTGAAGGATTTGATTTAGGCGCTCCTACAACAATGGGAGACGTTGTTTTTGAGGAACAAAAAGGAGTCTTTGAGGTTGAGGAGAACGAGTTTGAGCAAATAAAAAAGACTCGCTCAAAAAAGGAAGAAGCAGAAGGAATCGCTATGCTCGATTCTGGAGGAACGGATGCAGAAGGCCCTCGTTTGGGTAATAATTATCAGGCGGGTTCAATCATTGAGGTTCGTGGAGAAAGAGAAAACGAGACAGGGGAAACTGTTGAGACTGTTGAATACTGGATGGTGACAAGCACGCACCGTCGCCTAGATGGTTCTCAAAGACACGAAATTAAGAAAATTACAGAAGAACAAGGAAGACTTCAGGACGAAATCAATAGAATCTTTACTGGTCCAGAAGATGTGAGTTCCATGGTTGCACTAATCAACCTGGTTCGTAATTTAAAAACTGGAACAATATCTGAAGAAGTAAGAGCGGAGATACGCTCCCAAATAAGACAAGCTGTTGTTGCTCGGGCAGGCGTAGATTATGCAGATGCCAAGTTGGAGTTTGTTACCGACGAGGACTTCAAAGACGCAGACGGCGTAGGCCGAATGATTAACAAAGATGCTAAGATTACTTTTGTTCGTAATGCAGATGGCAGCTTTGAGACAAAGATTATCTTCAATGAAGATACCTTGTTTAAGAGAGTTAAGAGGATTGCAGATAGAACTCCTCCTGGCAAAAATCACGTTTCTGAAAGAGCGTTAGCTGAAGATTTGTCTGCAATGTTGCAGCAAATAGCTTTTGAGGAAGTTGCTCATGACCATGCGTTGCAGCACTTCGGGACTCCCGAAGGAGAAGGCGAGCTGATGGGAGCATCTGACGAGTGGTATGAAGCAGCTTTAGAAGATTCTGTTGTTCGGCAGTCCTATCTTAAGTGGTATCGTTACACTACGGGCAGATTGGATTTAGCTGCGGATCCTGATGAAAAACTTTGGGAAGAAATCCAAAGCAAGGAAGATAGCGACGACAGTAAGACTAAAGAGGCGTGGAATAAGGAAAAGCTGCAAATGATGCATGAGGCCCTTGCTGGGTTCGTTTCTTTGGTAAAGACCGGAAATACCAGTCTTAGCGCCCAGGGAATGATGAATCGTTGGTTCAGTAATTTTGTGGGCGGAACCACTCTTGCAGGGGAGACCACAATGGAGGACCAGGCTAGTCGCAATAAGACTCGGACTTTTCTTCTAAGGATGAGCGAAATGGCGTCCAGGATGATTGAGTCTATTCAGCGGTTCATGGCTGCTCATAGAGAGCTTAGAGCTCTTCCACCTGAGGTTGATAGGCTGGTTAAAGAATTAGAAGGAGTTTTGGAGGAAGGAGGTATTAAGCCTCCTGATCACTTCAATATTCAAAAACGAGCATTAGAGCAGGCACAAGATCGTTTGGCTCAAACTGTTAATGCTGCCAATGATGAATTTAGTTTATGGCAAGAGCAGAAGCATCTGCGAAATCTTCTTGATGAAGCTAAGAATGTTCTTGGTGTTGAGACTTCAGATATTATTCAGATTTCATATGATCCAACAGAGGATGTTGCACGGTTAGTTGTCACAGAGGCGGCGGAACAAGCGCTGACGGTATTTGAATACTCCAGGTTAAAGGAGGCCTTAAAGGTAATTAATGATAGCAATCGCCCTAGTGTAATTGCTAGAAATGCGGCTGACGCTCAAGAGATTCAATTTGTCTTGAGTCGCATGGGGGTTGATGGAGTCCTTAAAATGGACAGCGCAGATCCAGATGTAGATGTAGATAGGCCAGCTACTGCAGAAGGAGAACCACTTCTTGATCCTGTGCCAAACGGAAGACTAGTAGGAACAACTCCTGAAGAAAAATCTGCAATAATTAACAACCTAAGAAGAGAAGCTCTTTTGACTTTGTCCAAGACTATGGGTCTTAAGCCAGAGGAGATAGTTACCGTTCTGCAAGAGCACTGGCATAGCCATGTATCTACTGAGCGCAATAGGAGATATAAGGAGCTGCAAAGAAAACTTCGAGCAGATAGAGAAGTTGGAGAGGGGGAGATTAATTATGCGGAAATTAACGACAAGGCTCTAAAGGATCCAAATTATACAGGCACTAGAGCTGCTCAATTATTTGCCAATAAGAGAACTTTAGAAAATCGCGCAAATCGAGATTGGGATAAAGCTAATCAAAAATACAAAACTCGAATAGAACGAGCAAAAAATATTGCGCTATATGCAGTAGGGAAGAATCCCACTCCCGAGCATTTGTTGAAAGTGCAAAAACGAGTGGAGGAAAAAGAGGCTAAAATACAAGAAGTTGAAAATGAGCTAAAGGAAGCTAGGGATAAATATGACGAAGCATATTCTCGGATACAGCAACTTGAAACTGTTTTGCAAGAAGCAGCCTTGGGCAAGTCTGTTTCAGAGATGATGGCCTTTAGTGCTTTGCATGAAGCGAGATCACGATTTGCTGCACAGGAGGCAGTAATAAAAGATCGGATTAAATCTGCTCAGAATGAAGGCAATACCGAGTGGGAAAAAACTCTCAATGAAACATTGAATCATGAAAGAGAGTTATTGAAATCGGCTGAAGATGATGCTGCAAATATAGCTACTGTAGTAACAGAAGAGAAATTTGATAGTGTTTCTGAGTTAGAAGAAGTTTTAAGTGAGTTGCCGGATAGTCAATTTGCTTCTGACGTTGCAAGAGTTAAGGAGCGGCAAGATTTGTTTATTCATCAGCTGAAACTTATTGAAGAGGCTTACCCCCAGGCTACTTTTAATACTTTTGACCAGGCTCTAGATCTTTATGAGCAAGCTCCAGAGGCTTTTGAGGGGGCATTGCTAGAGCTGGCAGATGGGCTTAAGGGAGGAGGACGCGTTCCTGCTCCACCTTTTGTTGACGCAAGTGACGAAAGCGAGCTTGGGTCAATGCCTGATACGGGACGGGCTGGAATACCACCTGCGGGTATAGGTCCAGTTCTTCCTGAAGGGCTTCCCAGACCGTTACAGAGATTTCAGGTTGAGGAATCTCGCCGTGCCAAGTTTGACGGAATGACCAGAGAGGAAATAGCTGGTGTGCTTTCTAATACAATGAGGTCCAACCATAGGTTGTTGGATATCGTTAAGCGGTTACAGACTCTTGATGAAGAAATGGATTACGCTTTGTTGGGAGGGCGTGTTCCAGATCGGATAAAGAGAATTAGAGAGAAAGGGATGAAGGAGGACTGGCACCTTGTCAATTTACAGAGACCAGGAGACCTGGGAAGTGTTCCTCTTTATTTTGCTAAGTCTTTACGTAATGCACGTAAAAGCGCAATAGTTGGCGGCGAGTTAGGCGAAACTGAGCCATATAAGGTTTCAGCTGCTAGATCTGAGTTGGAGACAATTCTA
>MDSZ01134025.1_pt1 | contig 13177 bp, 10 predicted proteins | sample 811201 | NCBI WGS metagenome assembly MDSZ01 (sample SAMN05326647, study PRJNA326480) | marine metagenome | isolation source: seawater | place: Indian Ocean: North | collected 2010
ATAAAAGGCAAAAGAGGAAAAGATTTTTATCTACCACATGGTCTAGGTCACGAGGGATTAGCCAAAGTAATTTCAATAGGTCCGGGAGTCAAAAAAGTTAAAATTGGAGATAAAGTTATTCTGACATGGATAAAGTCAAAAGGTATGAACTGCAAGGGTATTAAAATAAATGTAAAAAATAAAAAAACCTTAAATTTCGGACCAATAACCACATTCTCTACTTACTCTATTGTTTCAGAGAATCGTTGTGTGAAAAAACCTTTGAATTTAAAAGACGGTTTAGCAACTTTTTTTGGATGCTCAATACCCACTGGCTTCGGCGTTGTATTTAATACAATAAAAAAAAGAAATATAAATTGTTCTATAGGAATTTATGGTCTAGGAAGTGTGGGTTTTTTTAGTTTAATTGCTGCCAAATGTTTAAAAATTAAAAAAATTTTTGTAATAGAAAAAAACAAAGACAGATGCAGTTTGGCAAAAAAACTTGGAGCAATAGTCATAAATTTAAATAAACCAAAGGAAAACATACTTAAATTTAATAATAATAAATTATTAGATTTCTGTTATGAGTCTGCTGGTTATACAAAAACTATAGAAAAAGCATTTGGTTTAATTCATAATCAAGGAGTTTGTTATACCTCATCACATCCATCTAAAAAAGAAATACTAAAAATAGATCCTCATGAATTAATAAAAGGGAAAAAAATTTTTGGATCTTGGGGTGGCTTTACAAATCCTGATAAAGACTTCGTAAAATACAGCAACATTTTAAATAAAAATAAAAAAATTGTGTCAAAGCTAAAAATAAATAAATATACTTTTTTACAAATAAACAAGGCAATTATTGATTTTTCACGAAATAGAATTATTAAACCTTTAATTAAATGTTAAAATTACAAAAACTAAAAAATTATTTAAAAAAAAATATAGGGAAAAAAATTGTGTTATGCCATGGTGTTTTCGATGTTATTCATGTTGGACATTTAAATTATTTGGAAAAAGCTAAAAGTTATGGTGATATTCTGATAGTATCGATCACTTCGAAAAAATTTGTTAATAAAGGAATAGGAAGACCTTTATATAGTGACTCTGAAAGAAAAAAATTTTTAGATAAAATTTCGTTCGTAGATTTTGTACATATTAATGACAGCTATACAGCTGTATCTCTAATTAAATTAATTAAACCTGATTTTTATTGTAAAGGAAAAGAATATTCAAATTTTAATAATGATTTAACAAATAATATCAAAAAAGAAATTATTGAAGTTAAAAAAAACAAAGGCATTTTTAAAATAATAGATACAAAAGCTTTTAGCTCCTCATCTATAATTAATAATTATTTTAAAGCTTATGATAAAGAGCAAAAATATATTTTATCGTTAGCGAAAAAAAAATTGAATAACACTAAAATTCATGAAATTAAAGAAAAGTTGAAAAAATTGTCAGTTTTAGTGTTTGGAGAGTCTATAATTGATGAATATGTTTTTTGTGAAACTATTGGAAAGTCTGGAAAAGACCCAATGCTTGTCACAAAAAAATTGAATTCAAAAAAATATTTAGGAGGAGTTTTATCTGTTGCAAATATTCTTGCCTCTTTTGTCAAAAGTGTAAAAGTAATTACATACTTAGGAAATACAAATACCCAATTATCATTTATAAAAAAAAATTTGCTAAAAAATGTAAAAATCAAATTTATTAATAAAAAAGATTCTCCTACAATACTTAAAAAAAGATATGTTGATAATTATTTTAAAAATAAGATATTTGGTGCCTATGAACTAAATAATAATTTTTTAAATTCTTTAGAAGAAAAAAAAATCTTAAATATTTTAAATAAAATAAGTAAACAAGATATTTTATGTGTGATGGATTATGGACATGGCCTTTTTACAAATAAAATATGTAGTAAATTAAATAAAATTAAAAATAATAAATCTCTTAATGTTCAATTCAATTCTTTCAATTCTAATTTTCAAAAAATATCAAAGTTTAAAAATTTTAATTTAGCTTGTTTTAACCAAAAAGAACTTTTTCTTGAAATTAAGGAGTATCAAAATAATGATGAGATCGAAACTTTGGCAAAGCACTTATTAAAAAAACAAAAATTTAAAAAAATGATAATTTCTTTAGGAAAAGAGGGGTCAAAATTATTCGATAAAAGTAAAAATAAGTCTGTTTATTGTCCTGGTTTTACAAAAAAGGCAGATGATAGAATTGGTGCAGGAGATAGTTTATTTGCAATGTTAACAATTTTAAATAAGCTTAATTTAGACCCTTATATTCAATTACTTATTTCTAATTATCTTGCGTTTCTGAGTTTAGAGAAGAATGGTCCAATGCAGAAAATTGACAGTAATAATTTTTTTAAATATTTTGAGCATTTTATAAAATGAAAAAAGTTTTAATTACCGGTGCAGGTGGATATATTGGAACTGAATTATGTGAATATTTAGCTGAAAACAATTATCATATTCATGCTTTAGATACTTTTTGGTTCAAAAACAAAATAAAACAACATAAAAAAATAAAAATTATTAAAAAGGACATTCGATATTTAAAAAATGATGAATTTCCTACCAGTGTTGATACTGTCATTCATTTAGCGGCTATATCTAACGATCCATCAGCTGAGATTAATCCAAAATTAAGCTGGGAGGTAAATGTATTAGGTTTGTTAAATATCCTTAATTTATCGTGGAAAAACAAAGTTAAGAAATTTATATTCGCATCATCAGGCAGTGTTTATGGGATAAAAAAGGAAAAAAAAGTTAATGAAAGTCTCTCTTTAGTTCCTATAAGTGAATATAATAAAACTAAAATGATTGGAGAAAAAATTGTAGAAAGTTTTAAAGATAAAATGAAGACAATATTGCTCAGGCCAGCGACTGTATGTGGACCTTCAAAAAATATAAGGTTAGATTTAACAATAAATATGCTTACATACCATGCTATAAAAAAAAGAAAAATTAATGTATTTGGTGGAACACAATACAGACCGAATTTGAGCTTGAGTGATATGATAAGTGTATATCATTTTTTTATTAAGAAAAATCTAACAGGAACATTTAACGTTGGTTTTGAAAACGAAAGGGTAATTGATATAGCAAAAAAAATATCAAGGAAGCTAAACAAAGTTAAAATAGTCAGAAGCAAAAGTAATGATATTAGATCATACAGGTTGGATTCAACTAAACTTTTGAATGTAGGATACAAAAAAATTTCAAATATCGAAAAAGAAATTAAAGATTTAAAACGCTTTTATTTAAGTAAGAGTTTTAAATTAACAGAAAATATGATTAGGATAAAATATTTAAAAAAAATTATAAAGGCGTAATACAAACACTAAAAAATAATTATATGCTCCAGATAAATTTTGAAGATATGAAAAGTGATCCTTCTTTATATGATATAGGTAAATCTGCTAATTTATTTACCATTTTAAAGTTAATTTTTTGACTATAAGCACAAATTTTTTCCTTTTTTAATTTACTGAATATTTTTTTTGCGTTTTTTTTATTTCCTATTTCGCATATAAAATCATTATTTTTAAGTTGCTCTCTCGACAAGGAATTCAATATTTTTGACTCCTCACCTTCAGCATCAATTTTAACCAAACAATTTTTTTTAATTAATTTTTTTGCAGATAAAATTTTAACATCAAATTTTTCAATACTATTATAAACATGCTTTTTAGCACCTGTAATGTGTGATCCAGTTGTATTTCCTAATACTCTAGTAAACGAACTCTTGGTATCTTTATCACTAACAGCAGCATCATAGATTTTAATGTTTTTTAATTTATTTTTTTTTATGTTCCTTTTTAAAAGTTTTATATGCCAAGGATCTGGTTCAAAAGCTAAAACTTTAAGACCTAATTTTGCGTTTATAATTGAGTGAACACCAATATTTGCACCTATATCTATAAATTGATCATAAAGTTTTGAATTTTTAATATAATATTTAAAAATTAATAATTCATCAATTTCTAATAAATTTAATGAAGTAATATTTCCAAAGTTTATTTTGGGATGATAAAATTTTAATTTATCATCTAATTCAATCTTATGGTATTTATTATTAAATTTTTTTTTTAAAAAAATTATAATTTTTTTTTTTAATTTTTTGTAATTTGAATATCTATAAGAAGGTTTTATTTTTGATAATATATTTAAATATTTCTTTAACATCAAACTTTGTACGAAGGAATAAAAAAATTAACTTTTTTCTCTATTAATTTTTTACATATTTTTTTTAGTGTATTTTCTGTACTAATAGATGTGATAAGCACTTTATATTTTTTTAGAAGATTAAAATTTCCATTAAAATATTTTATTTTTGGGTTCATATTTATAAAATATTTGTTGTTTTTATTTAAATCACTATCAAAAATAAATTTGAGATTATTAACAATTGGCAAATAATAATTTAATGTGGGAACCATAATCCCTGCTCCAAAACCTATTAAATTTTTCTCATTTTTTAGGATATCATTCATCGCTTTATAGTAATTCTTAAAGTTATAAAATCTGGTCTTAATTTCATTTGAAGTGATTTTAACATTATAATTATTAATTTTTTTAGATTTTACGATTTTTAATCTTATTGTGCCATAGACAGAGTCATCATATTCATATTTTTTAATAAACAAACTATGTCTATTTAAAATTTTTGACATAGACTTGAGGGAATATAAATTCAAATGTTGATGGGTTATTTGATCGAACCTTGAATTATTAATAAACTTTTCTAAAGATGGATACTGAAGGTACAGTATGTCCTTTGTCCTCATACTGTCTGAAATTTTTTTTATTAATTTCTCAGCATTTGGAATATGTTCAATTGTGTGACTTGACACATAAATTTTATCAATTCGCTTAAAATTTAAAAAATTTACTTTATCGTAAAATTTTTTTTCTAATGTAATTTTTTTACCACCAGAAGCATTTGGGTCAATATTTATTTTTGTTTTGTTTTTAAATAAGTTTAAAAATAGAGAGTCGTTACCTCCTATGTCAATAATAGCTTTTATTTTTAATTGATAAGTATTTTTTTTAATAAAATCGAAAAAATTAGTTAAATATTCACCAGCATATTGTGCGGACGTTTTACTTCTTACTTTATAATTTTTGTACAAAAAATTTTGATTAATTATTTTTCTTAAAGAAATATGTTTACAGTTTTTACAAAACATCAAATTTTGATTTAAATTAAATTTTTTTATTTTTTTTTTTTTGTTAAAAAAAAATTCTGTTATTGGAAAATTTGGAAGTGATGCTACGTTTGTTAATTTTTTAGTACATATTATGCAACTATTTGTTTTATTAATACTGATTTTTATATTAGTATTCATAAAATTTTTATTTCCTAGTTAAAGTATTGATTTAAATAATTCAATAAGTAAAATTTTTATTTATCAAGTATATTAAATTGTTCTATATTCGATAATCCACCGTCTAAAACAATACTAGTACCGTTTAAGTATTCTCCAGGCTCAGAGATTAAATATTTAATACATTCAATAATACAATTTTCGTCTCCAATTTTTTTTGTTTTTGCTAACTTTTTTGTATTTTTAATTAATTTATTTAGTTTTGATGATCTTTTTGAATTTGATTTTTTTACAAAACCTAGCGAAATTGTATTAAAAGTAAGATATTCTGAGATATAGTTAATTGCAAAGACTCGCGTTAATGATTCAACAGCACTTTTGAGAGCATGGTATGATGCTGCTTGATTTGTAGAAACTAACTTTGAAAGTACAGACCCAATGTTAATTATGTTACATTTTATTTTGTTTTTAATCGACAGTTCAGAAATATTTCTTGTCAAAAAGAAATTTGAAAATAACCCTACTGAGAACGTTCTCTGCCAGTCTGAATAATTTTCGTTTGATATATTTTTTTTACTTTTCCAAACAGCACAATTAATTAATACAATTTTTTTTGTGTTTTTAAATTTGATATTTTTCAATAAATTTTGAACTTTTTTTTTTGATAAGTCTATACGTATAAAGTTTATATTTTTTAATTTAGATTTTTTAATATCGAGTATTGTTACATCGTATAATTTTTTATAAAAGTATGATGCAATCAGATGTCCAAAACCAGAAGATCCGCCAGTTATTATAATTTTAGTTTTTTTTTTATTCACAGTCACTATTTATATTTATTTAATGTTTTCACAATCTTTATTATATCTTTTAAGTTCTGATCAGGGCCAGATGGTAAAATAACTATTTTTTCAAAATACCTAGAATTTGAAAAGTTTTTATTAGATTTAAGAGCATATTTTGCTCTAGATAAATTTCTATAACCTGGTCTTGATTCTATACCTTTTTTTTTCAAAAAATTAATTAATTTAGATGGATTTGAAGTAATTACTTGATTGTAAATTGGAAATTCTCCATTTTTATAATCTATATCTAAATATTTGATTTTAAGGTTATGAATTCCAAGTTTATAAAGTTTATATATTTTTTTAAATCTATTAACAACTGATTTATACTTTACAAATTGGTCATAACAAACTGAGGCAGATATATCGTTAAATTTAAAATTAAATCCAAGAGTATTCCATTTAGAAAAGAAAACATCTCTCATACCTTGCGTTTTAATTATTTTTAATTTCTCGTAAATTTTTTTAGAATTAGTACAGCAAAAACCTCCCTGGCCTGCTGTTAAAGCTTTTGGAATTGAAAGTGAAAAACACCCAATATCTCCAATTGTACCTAAATATTTTTTTTTGTTTTTTGAAAATAGTGCTTGCGCTGCGTCCTCTATAATATAAATTTTTTTTTTTTTTATTATTTTTTTTATAGCTGGAATATTTGCACTTGAGCCGTTCAAATGAGTGGGAATTATAACTTTTGTTTTAGATGTAATCTCTTTAGACAAATTTTTAATTGAAATTACTGGTTTATGTTTTTCTACATCTATTAGCTTTATCTTAGCACCCAAAATTTTTGCTGCATGAATAGTTGATACCCATCCACAATTTGAGAGTATAATTTCATCGTTTTTTTTTATATTTAATGCTATTAAAGACATTAGTAATGCGATGGATCCATTATTTGTTAAAACTACATATTTAACATTTAATATTTTAGAAATTTTTTTTTCTAAAGCTCTACATAGTGGTCCTTCACTGATTTTTCTATTTTTTAAGGATTTTTGAATTCTTAATAAAATTTTTTTATTGTTTAATTTAGTTTTCCACCAATTTATCATATTAATTTTTTTTAGATTAATTTTTTATTATTTTTTTAAAATTCCATTTAAATTAAATAATTTTTTAGTTAAAAAAATTACTCCTCTATAAAATCTTATTTTATAAAATACCCTACTAAATATCATTATGAAAAAAGCATCAAATCTTTTAAAATAAAATAAGCTTTGAACATTCAAAGGAACAAAACAGTATCTAAACACAGCTAATTTAAGATAATGTTTTGACAGATTTTGATTCTTGTCTTTAAAATAATAAAAAAGTTTTAGTAATGGCATAGCAACTGATATTCTATAAGTCTTTCTCCAAAAATCTGAAGCACTATAATTATCATTATAAGTTCCTCGCACACTGACAACTTTACCAGATATAATTGTTTCCCCATGAAAAATACATAATATAGAAGCTGTCATAATTTCATCAGGTTCATATTTAAATTTTTTATAATCCTCTTGATTAAAGTAAAATTTAAAATATTCATTTTGAATTAAAGTTTCTCTTTTGACTAAGATTGCACTATAAGCAGGTGGTCTTTGAAGATAATGAGTTAAAAATTTTTCTATATCCTCTACTTTTTGCCAAGCCTCATTTCTGTCTTCAAACATTTTTTTTTTTACTTAGCTCACTATATGAATTTGCAATAAGACAAGTCAAATTTTTATTTTGGTTAATAAGTGAATTGCATTCTGAAAAAAAAGATTTATCAATTAAATAATCATCATGAGGTAGTGATAAAATAAATTTTCCTTTTGCCTTTTCAAAAATAAATTTTGTATTAAGAGTTGGACTTAAATTTTTTTCTTGATAGAAATATCTGACAGTTAATTTAGAGTTTTGTTTGCTAAATTCATCACAAACTTTTTTGAGATTTGCTTTTTTTGAGCAGTCGTCCGATACAATAATTTCGATATTTTGGTGCTTTTGGTCACTAATTGAGTTTAGAGCTCTTTTTAATGCATCTTCATTTTCATATGCGGGTATTACAACGCTAAAATCATACATATTAAAAAAATGAGTTTACAGTTTTTGAAATTAATTTTATTTTGTTTAAACTCAACTCCTCACTTAATGGTAAACATAAAATCTTCTTAGAAATACTTTCAGATACTGGACATTTTATTTTTGTCTTAAAATGATTTATCTTATTTAGGCTTGGGTAAAAATATCTTCTAGGAAATATTTTTTTTTCAGCTAATTTTTTTAAACATTTGATTAAGTGAATTTCTGATTTAAAAATTACAGGTAAATAAGAATAGTTATTACTTTTCAAATTTTTATTTGGAATAAATATTTCTGCTTTTAAAAATTTTAAGTATTTATTAAATCTTAATTTTCTTCGACTCTTAATCTTACTATATCTTTCAAGAAGAGCGAGTCCCCACGCAGCTTGTAATTCAGACATTTTAAGGTTTATACCTTGCTTAGCAATTAATTTAGAATTATCTTTTTTGTAATCATTGGTATTAAAACCAATCTGAATTAATTGTTTTGCTATATTCATATCTTTTTTTTTTTTAAAAACAATCGCACCACCTTCACAAGTGTTAAAAACTTTTGTTGCATGAAAACTTATTACACTTGCGTCTCCCTGAGTAAGCATAGATTTTCTATTGTATTTAAGGTCAAAACAATGAGCAGCATCATAAATAATTTTTTTATTATTTGAAATTTTTTTTATTTTTTTAAAATTACACGGTATTCCGAAACTATTTACTGGAACAATACATTCTACTTTATTTAATATTTTTTTAGAAATTTTTTTATAGTCTAAATTTAAACTATCTTTATCAATATCTGAAAAAAAAACTTTAATATTAAGCCAATCCGCTGCATTGGAAGCTGAAATGTAATTAAATGGTGACGTAAGTATCCCTTTTTTGACTCCCAATGTTTTATACGCAACTTGTAATCCCATTGTACAATTGCTTAGCAGAACTATATGTTTTACTTTTAAAAAATTTTTTAATTTATTTTCTAAATTTTTAAGAAGAGGTCCATTAGTTGTAAGTCTTTTAGTATGATATATTGTGTTAATTTTTTTTATTAAACTTTTTTCTGATGGTATGGAAGAACTGGTTACTTGAATTTTTTGCATTTTTAGAATTTTTAAATTAAAATATACTTTATAATAGTGTTTAACATAATACCAATTTTAGTTATAAAAGATTTCTTCTGAAAAACTTTTTCGAATATATTCAATTTTTGATTTATCTTGATAATTTTTCCATTTACCAATTCTGGACTTTGACCACTCTATCGAAAAGAATTTTCCCTCAAATTTTTTGTTGCTATTAAGTTTGGTTTTTAGAAAATCCTCTATCCTCTGAATTTCTTTTTCGTTTTCAAAAATCCAATTTTCAAATTTTAAATGTAATATATTTTGACTTTTCTGGTTATTAAAATGTTGGTATTGTGTTTTATATATTTTACAAAATTCTTTTACATCTGAAGGGAAATTTCGAGTAAGACTATTTTGACTCATTGAACTTATATAAACATCTCTTGGATCCCTAGAAACAACTATTATTTTTGTACCTTCTGGCAAAATTTTAATTGACTCATCAATTTCTTCAGGGAGCACACCTTGATCTAAAAGTAAATGAAATTTATTTAATGATAAAGTTTTAGTGTCGAACCAATGATATTTTTTTAGATATACCTCAACAATAAATTTAAAAATTTGATCCAAATAATTTGCAAAATTATTATTCATCTCTTCTTCATCTAAATCTTTTATTTTTACTAAAAAAGAATTGTTTTCACTTTTTGTAAATTTATTTTGAACATGCTGTATTAATTCTTGGTAAAAATTTAAGTTTCTATAATGATTCCACCAATTAAATTTATGTTTTACGTCTACTAATTCAAAAATAAATTTTTCTGTCAGATCTGAAAAATTATTATTTGTTAGTTTATCTAGGGCAAATCCTTGTTGATATTTTAATTCAGATGGCCACAAAAATCTTGTTAGAAAATTGCTTTTACTGAGTCTGGAATTTACTTTTGTTTGATTAATAAAATCATGAATATAAGAATAATTATTCCAATAAGAGTTTTTTTTAAGCGCTCTTCTTAAGTCCATTAATCCTCCAGGATCTTTTATTAATCTAAATTCAAATGTATTTCCTTTAGGTTTAGGATCAATAAAACCATATTGCTCTCTTAGAAAATGAATAACTGAGCTTGAACCAGTAGCTCCAAATCCAGACACAACTACTGGACTCACTTTAAATGAATTCAAATTAACTTGTTTTTTAGATGGATTTTCAGAATATATATAAGGTTGCATTTTTTCTGCACTTTCAGGATTAGAACTTATTAATATGTGATTACTATTTAACATTTTTAGTAAGCTATTTATAAATAAAACTATTTTTGATTGTTTTTTTTTTAAAATTTCAAAATTATCTATAAATTCTTTATCAATTTTTGAATTATTAAAAATTTCTAAACCGAATAATCTTAAAAAGAATTTGATTATCTTTTTTAATTTCATTTTTTTATCAAAATTCTATCCCCGATTACTAAATAATCAATCCCACTGGCATAGAAAGTTGAAATTGCATCTTCTGGAGTATTGACGTTAGGTTGCCTGTTTAAATTAAATGAAGTGTTAATTAATACAGGATTTTTTGATAATTTGCCAAATTCAATTAGTATGTTTTCTATAAGCTTATTTTTACCCTTTTCGAGTAGTTGAACCCTTGCAGTATTATCTATATGAATACAACTTGGAATTAATTTATTTATGCCTGGCTTCGCATCGCATGTTACAGTCATATGTCTGTAATCAACACCATCTTTAATCTTAAAGTATTTACTTACGTCTTTTTTCATTAAAATTGGTGCAAAAGGCCTAAATTCCTCTCTATACTTAATTTTCGCATTCAAAATATTTTTCATATTTTTATTCATAGGGTTTGCAAGAATAGACCTATTTCCCAACGCCCTAGGTCCGAATTCTTGCCGTCCTTGAAAAACTGCAAAAATCTTGGATCGATTTAATTTTTCTGCCACAAATTTTACATTTAGTTTAATCGTCTGATTATAAATTCCATTATTCTTTAAAACTTTAGAAATATGTTTGTTATTAAATTTATTTCCTAAATAAACATGTTCTTTTATGCTAACTCTTTTATCAAATTTAAGGGATGTAATTAAAGCAGCTCCTAATGCATTACCAGCATCAGAGGATGCAGGCTGAACGTAAAGTTTCTTTATAAAATTTAATTCTGAAATTTTTTTGTTCATTGTACAATTCAATCCCACTCCTCCTGCTATGCATAGATTTCTAATTTTTGTTTTTTTATATGCCCACTTAATTAAGCTTATTGCTGCTTGGTTTAATTTGTTTTGAGCTGAAGCAGCAATATCAATTTTTTTGTAAAAATCATTTTTCTTAACTCTTTTTTTAATTCTTAAAAGTTTGAGTAATTCTTTTGAGTAAAAAGGTTCTTGTCTTGTTAAGTCTTTTGAATATTTTAACTCGTTTTTAGAAATTATTTTTTGATTTAGTTTATAATAGCCATCTCCAACTTTTAAGATTTTATCTAAACTGTATTTTGGTTTGCCATATGATGCAAGACCCATCAATTTATATTCATCATTATCTATCTCCAAACCTAAAGCTTGAGTTATAAGACTATAAAAAATTCCTAAACTATTTGGTTTTTTAAACTCTTTAATTCTTTTTATTTTATTATTTTTTCCGATTGAAATTGTTGAAGAAATTCCATTGCCTGAATAGTCTGCGGTAAATATAAGAGTTTCTTTAAAATTAGATGGATAATATGCTGATGCAGCATGGGACAAATGATGATCAATAAAAAAAATTGGTGGGCAATAACCGAAATTAAATTCAAAATAATTTTTAATTTTATCTTTTAAAAACGGCAAATTAGATGCATATGAAACATAACTTACATCTTGTATCTTGAGATTTGTATATTTTAAGCTTTCCTTAATTGCATATGTGGGAAATAAACCTCTGGAATGCTTAATTCTATTTATTCGTTCCTCTTCTTGTGCGAATAAAACCTTGCCATTCTTAATTAAAACTGCCGAAGGATTTTCTGTCCTGTGTATAAAACCTCCTGAAATACCTAAAATTATAGACATATATTTTTCTATCTAAAGATTTTTTTCTATCTTTTTTCTTAATAAATCAATTAACAATTTAGAACCATACAATGTTAAATGTTGTTCATCGTAAAAAAATAAATTTTTTTTATCGTGTGAATAACATTTATTTTTTTGTGGGTTGCAAAAAATATTTTCCGGATAAACTCTTTTTAAATTTTTATTTTGAAACCTATCTAAAACTTGATTTGAAAATTTATTTCTGCTTAAAAATTCCTCATAGCTGATAGTTGCGTAATTTTCTTTAACAAAAAAATTTTTAGATTTAAAAAAAGGATTTTTTGCAATTTTGTTTTTTAACTCCTGTCTAACATTTCTGCCAAATTCTGGGAACGGATAGATCAAAATCACTTGATTATTATTTAACAAACTTTGCATAGTTTCAGTAAAATCTTTAACCAGCTTATTTTGCCTCTCTTTATGTCTATTTTGTGTATTCTTTCCAATGTTAAGAAATCTTGGGGACTTTATTTCTTTTAAACGTCCATTTTCATATTTAACATCCATTTCATTAAAATAATATGAAAATCTTGCTCCTATAATAATAATTGACTCTGAATTTTTCTCAATCATGTTTAGCCTATTTAATTGAGCGTTCAAATTACATCTATCATCAACTCTCATATCACTTCTGGAAATTAAATAAGCATTTTTAGAAAAAAAACATGAATTAATATTCATCAGTATCAAGTTTAAATTAAGCTCTTTTGAAAGCTGAACAAGTTGATCTTGGATTGACCCCATGTGCGAGTCTCCTATTAAAATCAAGTTCTGTTTGCTATTAAAATCAAAAAAACAAAAGTTTTTAGTTCTG
>MDSZ01147893.1_pt1 | contig 13177 bp, 11 predicted proteins | sample 811201 | NCBI WGS metagenome assembly MDSZ01 (sample SAMN05326647, study PRJNA326480) | marine metagenome | isolation source: seawater | place: Indian Ocean: North | collected 2010
AATTATATATGGAGATGGAGAACAAAAGAGAAGCTTTTCTGATGTTGATGACTGTATATACTGTATAGATAAATTGGCGACTGATAAAGAAATTAAAGGTTTATTAATTAATATAGGTCCTGGTCCAGAAAATGAAATCACTGTAAATACATTATTTAAAAAATTATCAAATATACTTCAATTTAATAAAGAGCCAGTTTATATGCCATCAAGGGTAAATGAAGTTAAAGATGCAATATGCTCATCAAATCTCTCAGAAAAAATTTTAAACTCTAAATCGAACAAAAATATTGATGATATTTTAATAAACATGTGTGAAAATATTAAGAAAAGGGGAGTAAAAAAATTTATTTATAATTATAATATTGAAATTGAAAATGAACTTACACCCGATACATGGAAAAAAAAATTAATTTAAAAAAATTTTATTTATTCTTTCAAAGTAAAAAAAATTTAGAAACCAAAACAATTACATACAGTTTAAATTTATTTATACCTACTTTAATAATGTTAATATTTTCTTTTTTTCAAAAATATGACCTCGTAGCAGAAATGTCTATTTTAATAGGTGCTAATATTATTTTTACACAAATATTCTCAGCTAATGCTAGAGCATTGATAATCAAAAATAAAGATGAGTTTTTAATAAAAAATTCAATAAAATTTAGATTATATATTTCATTTTTTTTATTAATACTAAATTTAATAATTTTAAAATTTCTAAATACATCCTATTATACAGATCTTATTTTAATTGCAGTTATAATTTTAACTCAATGGATAATTGAAATTAATCTAACCTCTTTAGAAATTAATAAAAATATTTCAAAATTCAAAATTTATAATTCTATATCTATTTTTATTATAATTTTTGTTTGTATTTCTCTTCTCTTAAAATTAGATATAACATATAGTCTCGTTTTATATTGTTTATTTCTTTTTTATTTTATTGTGAATGATTTAAGAAACAAAAAAATAAATTTTTTCGAAATTAAAAACTTAAAAAATCTTTATAATAAAATTATATTTTCCTCAGAATTCATATCGTCATTTTCAATCTCATTAGCTAATTTGATATGGAGAATTGCTATTATTTTTTTTTGTGGGAAAGTTTTAGCTGGAATTTATTTTGCTGGTTATGCAATTGGGTCTTTACCAGGATCTATTTTTAATAATACTTTTGGACCTACGGTAATTAGAGAAAAAATTAAAATAAGAGATATTTGGTTTAAGTTTTTTAAACTTTTTTTAATAATAATTTTCCTCTTAACATTGATTTTTTTTTTTAAATACAAAATTTTTGAAGAATATTTATTCACCCAAATTTTTTGTTCAATGATTTCTTTGCTAGGTTCGTATTTTATGATTTCTGGCTTAGTTAAAAGACAAAAATTAATTCAACACTCTTCAAATAAAAAAATATTTATTGTAGACATTTTTTATTCAATCTTTGTATTATCTCTAACACCAATCTTATATAATATTGGTGGAGCTAAAATTTTACTATTTTCCTTTTTAGTTTTATCAATAATATCGTATTTAACTTATAATCTTGCTTTCTTAGTAATAAAAAAATGAATTTAGTCAGAATTCTCATAATTTTTTTAATTTTATTAATTTCATTATTATTTCCATTTGGATTTATTTCCTACATTGGAAATAAAGTTTATTACGTTTTTTTCACAATTTTGTCATCTTACGCATTATTATTTAGTTTTAGAAAAGACTCTATTTTTTTTGAAACTTTTTTTTCAATTCTCATGTGGTTAGGATTTTGGTTCAAATTTACAGTTCAGATTGCATTTATGGATAGTATGTTTCCCGAAGGTTTTGGATACTTTGATCATAAACCAGAATCTTATGACGAGGTTTTAGGTATATCCAGTATAGCTTTTTTTTCGTTTATAGTTGCTTCTTATTTAAGACAATTTCTTTTTTTTACATATTATAAATTAGAAAAAAATTTATTAGTTAATAAAAATATTGTAATTAACTATGAAAAAAATAAGAGACTACTATTAAGCACATTGGTAATTTCTTTAATTGTTATATCAGTTATCAATTACAAATTCAGTTTATTCCAAAAAGGCACTGTCCCAGATATAGTTTTGCCTTTATCTCTTAATAGCTTATTTAATTGGTTACTCATGTTTGGTTTTGCATCTTTTTTTTCATTGGTAATATATTTTGAATTTTTGATAAACAATAAAAGTAATAAGTACTTAAGTTTTGGTTTTATGGAAAATTTTATTTCTTCTATTTCATCAATAAGTAGGGCTATGATTTTCAATAGTTCAGCCGTTCTATTTGGCTTCTATAGGCTACAAGAGCTCAGATTAAAAAAAATAAATAATAAATTAATAATTAAAAATTTTATAATTCTTTTAGTTTTATTTGCAATTTCACTTTTTATTGTAAGTAAAATTAGACAGCAAAACAATTTTCCTGTTGGGCATCAAGTACATAGTTATATCCCGACAATTGAAAATATTGATACTACGAATATATTTAAAAAAAAATCTACAAAAGCCTTTAATGAAATAGTTTTAGAAATTAATCACGTTTTATTTTTAATTGCTGGAAGGTGGGTAGGAATCGATGCTATGATGGCAGTTCAAGCTATTGAAAATAAAAATTTTAATTTTTTAATAAAATCTTTTAATGAAGAATTTAATTTTTCAAACTCATTTTTTGAAAATTCAATAAAAGGTAGCTTTTATGAATATCCATCTACACCAAAGGTATATACTGTATATGTGCCTGGTCTAATTGGATTTTTATATTATTCTAACTCAAAATTATTTATTTTTTTTTCAATTATTTTTATATGTTTATTTTGTGCTTTAATTGAAAAAATTGCATATAAAATATCGAAATGTAATTTAATTTTTTCAAGCTTGATAGGCAATGTATTAGCTTATAGGTTGGCTCATTTTGGCTACTTACCTTCAAATACTTATAAAATACTAATTGCCATTGCTATCAATTTATTATTAATGTATTTAATTTGCTATCTACTAAGCAAAAATAATAAAAAGTGAATATACTAGGCTTAAATGTTTTCCATGCAGATACATCTGCTTGTTTGATAATTGATGGAGAAATTATAGCAGCAGCAGAAGAAGAGAGATTTACAAGAATTAAGCATTTTACTGGTTTTCCCAAGAATTCAATTGATTTTTGTTGTAAAGAAGCAAAAATTAATTTGAAAGACATTGATTTAATCTCTGTTAATTTTAATAAAGAGTATAACTTTAAAGAAAAATTATTTTTTTCATTAAAAAATTTTTATTCGTCTAATTTTTTTAAACGAGCAATATATTCACTAAGAAAATCATCTTTAAATAAAAATTTTATTAAATTTTATGGAGTAGATTTAGAGAATAAAATTCATTACATACCTCATCACTTATCTCATGTTGCTTCGTCATTTCTTTTCCATAAAATCGACAAAGCAATTGGATTTTCGATTGATGGTTCTGGTGATTTTTCAACCACAGAAATATTTTTGATTGATAAAAGTATTAATCTTTTGGAAAAAATAAATTATCCTCATTCGCTCGGAATTTTTTATCAAGCTATGACTCAGTTCTTAGGATTTAAAAATTATGGTGATGAATATAAAGTAATGGGATTAGCACCATATGGCGAACCGATTTATAAGGATAGAATAAAAAAAATCATCAAAAAAAATAGTGATTTTTTTGAACTTAATTTAAAATATTTTGATCATCATAAAAGTGTAATTGATTATGATTTTAACTCTGGAGTACCTTATTTTGAGGATTTATATTCTATAGAACTAGAAAAACTTCTTGGCAAAGCAAGATCTTATAATCAACAAATTTCAAAACATCATAAAGATTTAGCAGCCTCAACTCAAGAAGTATTCGAGGAAATAATTATTGATAAATTAAATAAAATTTATCAAAAGTACAAAATAGATAATCTATGCTTATCGGGTGGTTGTATTTTCAATTCTTCTTTAAATGGAAAAATACAATCTAATACAAATTATAAAAATATATACCTTTCTCCAAATGTTGGCGATGCTGGTGGCTCAATTGGATCAGCTTTGTATATTGCTTGGAAAAATAAAGAAATATTAAAGTATAAAAAAACACCGTATTTGGGAACTCATTACTCCGATGAATATATAGAGAAAAATATAATTTCACTCGTAAAAAATGATAAAAATTATTTAGTTAAATATTTTGATAAATTTGAAGAATTATGTGAGCTTGTATCAGACAATATTATTGAAGCAAAAGTGATTGGATGGTTTCAAGATAAAATGGAATGGGGGCCTAGAGCACTAGGTAATAGGTCAATAATTGGAGATCCTAGGCAAAAAAATATGAGAGATATAATTAACTTAAAAATAAAAAAAAGAGAGGATTTTAGACCTTTTGCACCATCTGTATTAGAAAATGATGCAAAAAATTATTTTGAGATAGAGGGCACATCACCATATATGACTTCAATCTACAAAGTTAAGGAAGAACAAAAAATTAAAATACCGGCAGTAATTCATGTCAACGATACTGCAAGAGTACAAACTGTTTCTTTAAAAGACAATCCAAAGTTTCATCAATTAATCTCTGCGTTTAAAGAAAAAACTGGTATACCAATGTTATTGAATACCTCATTAAATGTAAACGAGCCTATATGTGAAAATCCAGAAAATGCATTTGAAATATTTAGCAAAACTTCTATGGATTTAATTGCAATACAGAATTGGGTATTATTAAAAAAATAATGCTTTCATTTGAATTAAGAGATTTCAAAAAACACATAGTTATATTAGCTTTTACATTATCTTTTTTTTTTTCCCATTTAGATTTTTTAGAAATACAGTTTAGATTTATTTTTCTAATATTACTCTTTCTAATTTTGTTTGAAGTAAAAATAAAAAAACTGATTACTAGTAAATTAGTTATCTTTGCCTCTAGTATATCCATATTTATTTTTATCCATCACTTTATTATGTTTAATTTAATTCAAGAAAATGAATTAATGTTTGATGAAACAAAAAAGGGTTACTTAAAAGTAATATTTCAATCGATAGTAATTTTTTTATCAATAATAATATTATCAAAATTTAAAAAAATTATTCTTGAAAATTTCGATAAGATTTTATTTACTTATCTAATAATATTTTTCTTTCTATTATCAATTACTCAAATAAATAACTTTGATATATTAAATTATCTTTATACATGTAACACTGGTTTTTTCTCAAACAAAAAATTTATATATAATGAAGATTCACATTTTCATATAGTTTCAGCTCCATTAATAATATATTCTCTATATAATTATAATTATTTAATAAGAAAATATTTATATACATTTTTATTTATATTGTTTTCAATTATAACTTTTGGTTTATTTTCTCTCACATTGTATTTATCAATATCAATAGGTGTTGCATTTGTTTTTTTGACATGCAGAAAATTGGGAAAACAAAGGATATTTCTTTTTATTTCATTGTTAATCATAAATAATTCAATTTTTTTTTATGAAAAAAAATCTGATTTAATTGTAAATAACAATACTCCCAGCATTGATAATATTTTATTACATAATAGTCAGTATGCTTGTAAAACGATCAAAGCCGATAACCATGATGGATCTGTTATAAATCCGAAACAAAAAATTGTCGATTTAAAATATATTAAAGATTTTGATCAAAATGATAACCCTATGAATCTATCTTTAAAAATTTATTTAACATCTCTAAAATTTGCGAAGGAAATTATTGTAGAGTATCCATTTGGTTTAGGTATTAATAACTATTCATATAAATTTGCAAAAGTGAATGTCGCCAAAAATTTAAGTAAGGTTGACAAAGATGGCAAAACAAGAAGGTTATATATATATAATACATCAGACGGATCCAATAATTTGTCAAAAATAACTGTAGAATTTGGAATTATCGGCTTAATAACATTATTTATTTTGGCATATTTTAGTTTTACTAAATTAGTAGAAGAACCCATAAAGGCCTTTTTTTATACTTCATTAATAATACAAATTTTTATAAGAGGATCTGGTTTTTTTTATAATGGATTTTTTTTGATACTAATAATTTTAACTTTATCAATTTTGGAAAAAATGAAAAATGAGTAAAGAATTCGATAAATACCTGTTAATGTGTTTATTAATTTCTTTAGGTATATATTTGTGCTTTACTGGTGGATATGGCTCTGATGAGGATACCTTAGCTCTAATAGGTGCATATGAGTCAATGTTAGGCGGAAAAACATTGATGGCATCTAGGTTTACGCCCTACCCAGTAGCAGAAATTGGTATTGGATTTTTATCATACCAGTTTGGGAGTTGGGCAGCAAATATTTCAACTTTTTTGTTTATTGTATTTAGTGCAATATTTTTTTATTACAGTTTTGATTTAAAAAAAAAAAATAAAAATTTAATATTTTTTTTAATTTTAGTCCTTACAAATCCAGTTATTTTTTTTGATAATTTAGAACCTATAGATTATTCTTGGGCGCTTTTACCATTAAGTATTGGAATGTATTGCTTGAAAAAAAAATATTACGAGCTGGCAATAATATTTTTTGGTATTTCTATTGGAGCTAGAATATATTTTTTCCTATTTTTAATACCTATAATTTTTTTAATTAAGTATTCACCAAGTTTAAATTTTTTAAGAAAAATACTAATATTTTTTGGATCTTTTTTTATAGGGGGTTTATTTTATTTGCCATTTTGGATTGAGAATGCATTTGCATTAGATTGGATTACTGCTGCTACACCTTATAGCCAAGGTTTTCTCGGTATACTATCCAGATTTTTTTATAAAATAACAATGTCCTTCTCTATTCTGACATTTATTACAATATTTATTATTTTTATAATATTAAAAAAAAATAATCATAAAATAAAGTATGAGAACAATTTAATAGGAATAATATTAGTAAATTTAATAATTTTTATATTTATTCCAGCTGAATTAAGTTATTTACAACCACTTTTATTTTGTATTTATTATTTAATCTTTTTAAATTTTAATCCAAAAATATTATACATTATAGTGTTTTTAAATTTATTGAGTTGGATAGTTGAAGTTAAGCCTTTAGAAATTCAATATAAGTCAGATGATATTTGTAATAATGTAGAAGCAGTAGGTGCAAAAGTAAATATAAATATTTCTCCAGGAAGATTATTTGAATATATCGATACTAGACAAAAAATAAAATGTTGGATTAATGATAATAGTGAAAGGTCACAAAAAATTTTAAAAGGTAAAGCACTAAAATAAATGTTTCTTTCACTATTAATAATAATGGTAATTATATCAGTGATTTATGGATATTCTGCTTTTTTAAAAAATTTTTTTAATTATACTAAACATGTACATGAGATAGATTTTGCTTATGGTATTATTTTTTTATTATTTATATCAATTATTTTAAATTTTTTTTTCCCAATTAAATATTTCACAGTACCTATTATTATAATTGGTATATGTTTTTTTCTTTTTTTTTATATAAAAAAAAAAATCAAAATAAACTTAATTAAACTGATATTAATTGCGGGTTTTTTTATTTTTCTCTCTTATGGAAATGAACTTATTTATGACAGTCGATTATATCACCTTCAAACAATAAAATATATTGTTAATAATAAAATTATTTTTGGGCTTGCAAATCTTGAACCAAGATTAGGAATGAACTCTGGCTGGCATTCAATACTTTCATTATTTAATTTTAAAATTAAAGATCAAAACCCTATTTATTTAGTAAATGTGATACTATTTACATTTTTGCTCAATCAAACTTTTAAAAAAGAAAATACGAAAAAAAAACTTAGTTTTATATTTATATCAATAAGTTTAATTTTTATTTTAGCATACTCTTATTTTCATCCATATAAAAATGGAACAATTCTAAATAATTTAGGTTCTCCAGAAGTTGATACAGTAGCGATGATTTTTTTTATATTTTCCATGTATCAATATCTAATTTTTTTAGAGAGTAGAAATTATGAAAATTATTATCTAGTTTTGATTTTTTGCTTTTTAACAATTACTACGAAAATCAGCTATATAGCTTTATTTTTTGTACCTTTGTTAATTTTATTCACTAATAAAAAAATTAAATTTGAGTTTACAAACAGAATTAATCTGTTTTTATTATTTATCTTATTTATATGGTCATCAAGAACATTTATATTGTCTGGATGCTTTCTTTTTCCAATAAAGCAAAGTTGCATCAACGGTTTGTGGAGCCTTGGTAAAATTAATGTAGAAAACTATAAAAATATTGTATCATCATTTAATAGAGATACTCCAGATAAATTAAAATGGACTGATTTTAATTTTACACTGGAAAGTTATGATTGGTTTTATCCCTGGTTAAAATTTTATTTTTTAAAAACAGAATTATTATACATATCCTTTTTAATATTAATTATATCGATCTTTTATATTTTAATTAATAAATTAAAAAATTTTCTAATAAATAAAAAGTTTAGTGTAGTAAAAGAATTGCTACTTTTATTTATAATTAATTTATTTTCCATTGTTTTATGGTTAAATGCACCTGAGATAAGACTTGGTTATGGTTCTATCATTTGTATAACCACATTTACATTATCAATTATTATTTATAATATAAAAATAGAGCAAAATTTAATAAATTTTATAAAATCTATTATAATCATATTTATCTTAGCTATAATAATTTCAAATAATAGAAACATAACTTCTATTGATCAGTCACCATTTTCGAGAGATTTCGCATATAACAATTTTAAGATTATTTATAAAATTAATAGCTATAAAGTTTACAAACCTGATGATGGTCTCTTTTGTAACTATTTTGAAGATTTTTGCTCTTATCAATCATTTAGAGTTTATATAAATAAAAAATTCAATTATTATTATATAGAAAATAATTGGAGCTAAATTTTGGATTTAAGTATAGTAATACCTTGTTTAAATGAAGAAGATACAATAGGTACTTGTATTTCTAAATGCAAACATAAAATAGATAAAATGGGAATAACTGGTGAAATATTGATTGCAGATAATGGAAGTACTGACAATTCAACTAAAATAGCAAAGAGCTTGGGAGCAAAAATTATTAATATTAAAAAAAAAGGTTATGGTAAAGCAATAATTGGAGGAATTAAAGAAGCCTCAGGAAAGTTTATAATTATGGGTGACGCAGATGATAGCTATGATTTTAACATCATAGATAAATTTTATGACAAACTTGAGATGGGTTACGACATTGTTCAAGGTTGCCGATTCCCGTCAGGTGGAGGTAAAATAGAAAAATCAGCAATGCCCTTGTCACATAAATACTTTGGAAATCCATTGTTTAGTATTATTTCTAAAATATTTTTTTCTTTACCATTTAATGATGTATATTGTGGTTTTAGAGGTTTTAGACGGGATATTTTTCTTAAATTAAACCATTTTTCAAGTGGTATGGTTTTTGCAATTGAAAATTTAATTAAATTTAAAGTTTATGGGGCCAAATGTGGTGAAATTCCGATCACTTTACATAAAGATGGAAGAAAAAAAAGCAAGAGTCATTTAAATACTATTTCAGATGGTTGGAAAACGTTAAGATTTTTAATTGTTGCTTGTCCAAAATGGATTTATTTCTTTCCTTCTCTAATTTTGTTTATTTTCTCTATTTATAATATTTTTCAATTTTTTTTTACAGACTATCAAAATCTAAATATTGTTTATAGCAATCTCTTTAAATCAGTATTAATGTTTTTCTTGAGCTTTCAAATTTTCATGTTTGGTTTATTTTCATCCTTATTTGCTGTAAAATTAAAGTTATTGAAATCTGAATTTATAAATAATTTTTTTAAAATATTTAAATTGAGATATGCTTTTTATATTTCATTTTTTTTAATAATATTTATTACTATAATTAACTTAATAAACTTAAATATTTTTTATGGTACGATGATTAAAGATATAATTGTTTATTCATCCTTAATGTTTTCAATATTGTTAATCTTAAATAGTCTTTATGTTTCACTAATAACTTTAGATGAAAACTCAAGTTAAAAAAAATTATATTCAAAGAAATATATAAATTAACAAATGAAAATAAGCATAATAACAGTAGTTAAAAATGATATAAAAAATATTTACAGAACTTTGAATTCAGTAATTAAACAAAATTATATAAATAAAGAATATATTATCATTGACGGAAACTCTACTGATGGAACGTTTGAAGAAGTAGCCTGGTTTTTAAAAAAAAGTAAAAAAAAAAATATTTTTTTATTCAAAAAAAAAGATAAGAGCATGTACGATGCTATTAACTTTGGAATTAGAAAGGCTTCTGGTAATATAATTGGATTATTACATTCAGGAGATATTTTTTATAATAACTTAATCTTAACAAATATAATCAAATATTTTAAAAATTATAACATGGTATCTGGAAATGTTGTTTATAAAAATAAAATGAATTTAACTACAAGAATATGGAATTATAAATTAAAAAATTTGAATTCAAGTTCATTTTTTAAAGTTGCACACACTTCTTTATTTCTCAAAAAAGATTTAATAAAAATAGTTGGTAAATATGATCTAAGATATAAAATATCTTCTGATACTGATTATTTAATCAGATTATCAAGAAACAAAAAAGTAAAATATAAATATATAAAAAAATTTTTTATTAAAATGAATGATAGCGGTCTTAGTACTTCTAACAAAACACTATTTTTAAAAATTAAAGAAGATTTGAAAATATATTATAGATATTTTAAGTTCTATTTTGTTTTTATGTATGTTAGGAAAATATTATTTAAATTATATAATTACATAATTTGGAAAATAAAAATTAATTGACTTTTTTTAAATTTAAAAAAAAATATTTAAAAATTAGATAAACTGCTATAAATGCATCTTTTATGGTTATCTTTTTTCCCTCGTTATAACTTCTTCCGTTATAAGAAATACCTACTTCAAAAATTTTTGCCTTAATTTTTGCAAATTTCATGGTAATTTCAATTTCAATACCAAATGAATTTTCCACCAATTTAATATCTCTTAACAATGATTTTTTAAATACTTTATAACCTGTTTCTACATCAGAAAAATTTATATTTGTTAATAAATTGACAAGATTTGTGATAATAAGATTTGCAATTCTGTGTGAATAATAAATTAATCTATGAGCTGAAGATCCCATAAATCTTGATCCAAAAACTACATCTGCATCATTCTCTAAAAATGGTCTTATAAGTTTGTCATAATCGTTTGGGTTATATTCTAAATCTGCATCTTGAATTAATATTATTTCACCACTCGCTTTCTCAATTCCTCTCTTGATGGCTGCCCCTTTACCACTATTTTTATCAGATAAAAGAAGTAAGTCATACAATTCTTCTCTTTTTTTTAAAAAATCTATAGTTCCATCTCTAGACCCATCGTCTGAGACTATTACTTCAAGATTAAAATTCTCTTTTTGTAATTTAACTCTTTTCAAAATCTCTAAAATTGTATTCTTTTCATTATAACATGGAATAATTACAGAAATTTTCGTGCTTAATTTATTCATTAATTATGTCTTAGTTTACAATTTTCTTTATTTATAAAAAATGAGAACAAATTTTGTTGTTTTTTAAAAATAAAAAAAAATAATTTGAAGATAAGATTTATAAAAATTGATTTCGTAAATTTGATATTAAACCCATAATCATAATAAATTTTATGATCAATTTCAGGCTTGTATGATTTCATTAATTTTGAGACTTCTCTCTCAGTCCATCTAAACACATAATTTGGAATATCACTATTATCAACTCCTCCAGAAGATTTATTTTTTTTTACTGCTGATAACTCATACTCTTCAGATATTTTGTAATAACAAGCTAAACGTGATAAAATACTATCTCTTGCTTCGATTATTAAAGCTCCTTTAGTAGACACTCTATATAATTCGAGAACAGCAAGATGTGGTTTTGAAGAATGATGAATACATGCATGTGCTACACAATAATCATAACTAGAGTCATCTATTTTGATATCATGAATATTTTCATAAATATTTAAATTTTTTTCATTTGTATTTTCTATATTGGAAAATGTAACATTACTATACTCTAATCTTTTGAATAAATTTATATCAAGTGATCCTGCTCCCAATACTAGTATTTTTGATTTTTTATCTTTAATAAATTTTTTAATTTGTTTCTCATAAAATGTTTCTCTGTTCATTAATAATTATTCTTTAATAATTAGTCTGCAAGCATAATCAATATAATGCATCCAAACATATTTATTTTTAAAAAATTCGTCTACAGCTTTTTTAGATCCACCCCAATGTCCATAATCATCAATAATTATTACTCCACCCGATGTTACTCTATCATATAGGACTTCCAATTCTTTTTTTGTACTTTCATACCAATCCGTATCTAATCTTAAAATACTTATTTTTGATGGTAAGTTTTTTTCTAAGTCTAAAGTCTTTTCAACTTCACCTTTAATAAAATTTATATTATCAAGATTATCAGTGTTATTAATTAAATTAGTTTTTACTTGATCTAAACCATAAATTCCCCAAATGTTAGTTGTTTTATTTTTATCATCCAGCAATAATTTTTCAGCTTTTTTTTTGTTTTGCAAGTTATAGTCAAAATCACTGGGTTTGTTCATGCCCTCATAAGTATCATATGCATAAATTTGTCTATCTTCTTGTTTAAAATATTTTTCTAAAAATTTTTTAAAAAGAATAATATTTCCACCCTTCCAAACACCACACTCGACGAAATCCCCTTTAATATTTTTATATTTTATATATTTCAAAGACTGTATTAAACTATAAATTCTTATTTCTGTTGTCATTGAAAACTTGGATACTAATTTAATATAATTTTTATCCTCATCTGTTAATTCAACGATTTTCTGTTTTTTGTTAATTATTTGAAAACCAAAATATCCAAATATTTGATTTAGTTTAATTTTTAAAAAATTTAACATTTTAATTATTTTGCATAATTCTCATTAATCTGGACATTTCAACATTAATAATATAACTGAACATAAATATGAATATTTTCATCACAGGAGTTGCTGGTTTCTTAGGTGCAAATTTAGCTGATTTTTATATTAAAAAAGGATTTCATGTTTCTGGATGTGATAATTTAGTTGGAGGAGATTTAGATAATG
>MDSZ01119805.1_pt1 | contig 13176 bp, 11 predicted proteins | sample 811201 | NCBI WGS metagenome assembly MDSZ01 (sample SAMN05326647, study PRJNA326480) | marine metagenome | isolation source: seawater | place: Indian Ocean: North | collected 2010
ATGACAAATCGGACTCTCCGTCCGCTTTTTTCCTATTTACAAACACCTCATATCTGGAGGTATCAGTGATGGTGGCTGCGGTGGTGGGGACTAACTCTGTTTCCGGCTTAAATAATCCTGAGCTTTCTCAAATGAGCTGAAGCCAAGGCCAATGTGCATGCCTAGGTCTGGGTGGACAATAATGCCTGAGTGGCTGCTGCTGAATACTCCGGGCTGACTTTTTTGTGCATTCAAGTGATTGAAATTAGCAAATTAACAAATGCGAGTAAGATAACAAAATTTGCATAGTTGCGTTGTTGGTATGAACGACACAACCCGCCATCAGCTGTCGTCATGCCTTGGATGATACGAGACAAGGAACCCCATCAGCTTCGGCTGGTGGGGTTTTTGATAAGATAACTAAAAAATAAACTAAATAATATGATAGCTTTCTCAATTAAGAATTTAAGCATCTTTGCGGCAATTATAGGTGTAGCACTGTTGGGGCAAGGATGTATGACAAGTTCAACAAAAGGCTCTCTTATAGAAAAAAATGACGATTTTAATGCTTCAAAGGCAGCTGATTCTGATCCAGTAAAAAAAAGGCAATATGTTTTCGGCTGGGGTATGGTTCCGCATGAATTAGCTGTTCCTATTGGTGGCACAACCCGTGGGTCTGAGGTTGTTTACTCCAAGCCAAAGGCCCCAATATCAACAAGGAATAAGTCAAATTTTGAAAAAGATCGAGATGCAATTTTATCACTAGCGGGCCAATTCAAAGTAGATTTCCATTTTATGGAGATTTTGGGTTTAACGGACACATATAAGCCCCGCCGATCCTATAATTCATGGGGGACTGAGCACGTGCAAATCCTTGCGGACACAGGAAAATTTATTAGCTTACAACATACTCTTGTTATGTACTTCGATGATGATGACGGTCCTTCGTCTCCTATGGTTATGAAGCACTGGAGGCAAGATTGGCAATATGAGGACAAAACAATTTTTGCATATCAAGGTGACCTGACTTGGCGTAAAGAAACCTACAGCAATGATTATGTGAAAGGCACCTGGTCGCAGGCTGTTTTCCAAGTGGATGATTCTCCTCGGTATGAGGTGCAAGGAACTTGGGAGCATCGTGGGAACATGAGTAGGTGGGTAAGTAGATTAGATTCACGACCACTACCAAGAAGGGAATTTTCACAACGATCAGATTACGGAATGCTAGAGGGTGAGCATGAAATTACCCTCACTCCCACAGGATGGGTTCACGAGCAAAGTAATTTGAAGCGAGTCAAATCAAACACTTCTTCATCCCCGCCAAAATATCTCTCAAAAGAGATCGGTATTAACAGATACGAAAGGATTGATTTCCCAAATTTGGAAAGCCCTTCAAACGAATATTGGCTCAAATCTGGGGAGTATTGGAAAGCTGTTCGGAAAGTTTGGGATACGTTGCGAAATGAACGTAACAAAATAGAGCTTCTTCCCAAAGTCGATGGTCAATCTCAATACATGTACCACTTTATAAATGCCGAATCTAATGATGATGTTCATGTTTTAGCGGATGAAACTATTAAGAAATTTATCAAATGATTTAGATAACAAAACAAGAAATTCTAACTTCGTAATAGGCATTTTGACGAATCCGATTAACCCCTCCTGGTTTTTATTCCATTTAAGCGACTGAATTCAGCAATTCAAAAAATGTGCCCAGCATACCTATCGTACAGCATTTATCTGCTTGGTCCATGTGGACTGAGTTAGGATCATAACTAGGAGATGGTTACCCCCGCTGGCTGTGCCCAGTGGGGGTTTTCCTGTGCATTTCGGCGGTGAACTAAAGCAACAAATCAGCTTCAGCTTCACAGGTTTTCCACATACTGATGTGGTCTGGGCCTTATCAGTGACAGCGTTGAAATACGGTAAATCAACCCCATCGGTTTTTCTGATGGGGTGTTTTCTGAACCGTATTCGGGTAAAGATATTGGTCGTCTGATTTAATGTTTAATACTCGAATAAACCAAATGCGATTTGGGATTATTTTGATAGTGGCGTGCAATATCGTCCTAGCAAAAAATCCCGACCACCTAGCTGCTGTGTTGTTGATAACATTGGTGCGGTCAGGACTTTATCATACGTGGGCAGTTATTGAGCGAGTCTAGCGGAAACGATCCGAGGAATCCTGCGTTTTCTCCAATGAGTTGAACATAGGGCAATGCGTGTCTAATGGTTACCAATTCACCATTACCCAAGTTCAAACGGATGGGAACACCGTTTGCGAGGAGTAACTACAGTTAAAACTTTATTGTCTGGCAGATCCATCTTTATCAGTTCAGTGTATTCGTTCTCATATGGACACCAGAATGAAGTTACTGGGGGTTCATCCCGACAAAAGACGGTGAAAACCTAAATCATTCGGATATTCCTGCTGTCCAGCGCCGATTTATAGAGAGGTTTTTGGCTTTGGCAAGAATCCAGGCGGTTTTTTTGACAAAAGCAGTTAAATAAGTCGATGCCTCCAGTATATGTAGGAAATCTTTAGGACGAATGCGAGGCTTCAGATTCGGTCATACCTGTGCCTCAGTTTTGGACTGAAGCAAAACTCGCCTCTTAGGCAGTTGGTAAGGCTTGAGGTTAGAGGGGTTTGTTAATTTAGATAGGGGCGCTGTTTGGTGAACCAGGGTTACGATAGTGGTTGCCACACTGGTTTGTTTGGGCCAATTTAAAAAATTAAGCACCGAAACTTCGGACAGAGGCTAGATAATGCTGGGAAATTTGCAGTAACACCCCCTTTATTGCGTCCTCCTTGTTCAATATCTTATCTCATCCAATTTTTAGATTTTTGAATTGTTTGCACTACCAAGTAGTTTCTGAGTTTACCCAGATTGGTGACTTGAGGAATTCTTATTGTTCAAATCATACGGCTTTCATTTTAAGGGAAATTTTGAAACTAAAACCGTCATGTGTTTTCTAACTATTGCACACGTCTGCTGAATAAATAAACACAATAGGCTAGAAGCTAAAATGAGATTCAGTGACGAGAAGTTTGGGTTATCAAAATAAGAAATACAGCCCATTATATGGTCTTACAATATGAAACAACATTTTCAATCCATAATTTTGAAGGATCCTCGAAATCTACATCACAATCTACACGATCCAAAACCCGTGTGGCGCCTTGATTTTCAAAAGCTTCATCAAATCTTTTGCCTGCTTCACAGAAAAGCTCATAATCCGTGTCACCTAAAGCCAGTACACTATATTTGAAATTACTAAAGTCATTATCTTGACTCTCAACCATTTCGTCCCACTGGTCCCAAACATCATCAGGCGGATCACCATCGCCATAAGTACTTATACAAAGAAAAACATACTTACACTTGGAAAGGAACTCTGCATTTACTTCAGAAATGCTTGAAAGTTCTGCTGTAAAACCAGCTGTTGATAGTGAATCGCGTAGTAATTCGGCACAAGATTCCGAGTTGCCAGAGAGAGTTCCATATAACACATTTATAACTTCATTCATATAGCTGAATATTACTTTTATTTTTTAAGCCCATAACAAAATAGTAGATTTCCAAAGATCAGCAGCAGGCTTCATACAACTTGCTTAATTGTTGAACCCATGCATGGGAAACCGAATTATCGGTATTTTGTATTGAAAAATAATTTCCATGTATCCTATCAAAAAACTCAAGCGACAAATATCTATCAGCATTTGCTGGGCAGTTTGCATAAACAATCCAAGATAAATAGTCGGATCTAAGTTTAAATTTATTCCAACCTTTGATATCCCTTATAGAAAAAGCAGATCCATTTCTGATAACTTCTAAAATTTTGGTTGTCTTACGAATGTATCCACTACCATTACAAGCTTGAATTTTAACCTTATAACTTTTTTCTATAAGATTATCCAAAAAATCAGAAAATGCTTTTGGGCAGAGTTCAAAACAAGGTTGTGCGTTACTTAATTTGTCGATCCTATTTATTATATTTAAGTGTAGCTTTCCTTGGGGAGAGCTACTTAATTTTCGATCTTGATTGAGCGAAAAAGCTTCGTTTGCACCAAATGAAGAAATAAGATCAGCAATTTCAAAAGGATCCTCAATCACTGCTTGCACACAGGGTTTTTCGCTAAAATCGTAAACCACTATAATGCACTGATTTTCTCCACAAATTCCTCGAATGCTATTATGGTCAAGATTATCATACATAATCGCATCAGGGGATTCACATTTATTATCCAAACCCCCTTCAAAATTTAATTCCCCAACCCTTAATTCAATCTCAAAACCGCTTTCCCGATTGCAAACACTTCTTTGACCACTTGAAAATTCCCTTAGTGATCTCAATAATTTTTCTCTAGACCTCAATTTTATTTCTGTATTTCTCAATTCAACATTCCTTTGAAGGTTTCCTTTCTCTAATGATTGGACTTAAATATTTTTTCTTCAATCTTCCCGTTGCCATTTATCTTTGAAGAATTGTCGCTGATCCATTGAAGGTTAAACTCGTCCCATCGAAGCCCCCTCTTGTAAAGATTGCAAAATTCTTAGGTATTTAGATTCGACCTATTTAGATTAAAAAGTAGCCCCCAAAATTCAGGCACGGAAATTACTGTATTGAAGAAAAACAAAAAGGCCTGGCGGTGATGGACTTTGGTTGAACTCCGCATCCCCGTGACTTGCTTGCCTGACCCTTTAATCAGTTCAAAGCAATATTTTGTATGGTAGGCAATTTCTCGAAGCTTTCTCGGTTTAAAAAAACGTTCCGTTGCAGTTTGCCTTGTCAAATCCCTTCAAACTGTCCTGACCAAGAGTGGTTGTTCGTCATCAGGAAATGCTCCACTTTGCAGTTTTAGAAGGTCCCGATGCATTCGCATAACTAATGTTTAAAATTGCCTCGTCATCCAAGAAGAGAATGTCCCATTTCTTCAAACTACTGTGGGGCAATGGGAAACAACTATCAAAGAACGCTACCTAGGGGGATGTAAAGGGTTGTGCAAAATTTTGTTCGTTAGCAACTAAACAAAAATTCAGGACATACCACCGCGAGTCTAGTGAAGTTTGACCGTCTAGTATTATCACGTGAGCCGTTTAACAACAAGAAGCGCAACCAGAGGATTTACACTCATCGAACTGCTCGTGGTGGTCGCCATAATTGCAGTTCTAGCTGGTTTGATAGCGCCGGCTTTAGGAAAAGCAAAGCTGAAAGCCTATTACATCAACGAGATCAATAGTGCCAAACAAATGATGTTGGCCCAGCACATGTATAACGATGATCACGAAGGATATATATTTCCTGGATATCGATACGATCTGCCGGCAAGTGACCGCGATGGAAACCCGATTGAGCATCCGATCAGTGCTCGGTATCCATGGCGTCTTGCACCTTATTTGGGCCATCATTTTGAAATCCTATATGCAAACAAAAACAGAACGCTTTTGCATTCATTTGCTGGCGAAAACGAAAACAATTACACGTATGCGGCGAGTTTGTTCCCTTCGTTGGGAGCAAATTCAGTCTTCGTTGGAGGTGATGATATGATCTTGTCACCAACTTTGGCTGCATTCAAAAAATTCGGACAATTTTGTGTCCTCAAGGAATCTGATGCAAAAAGACCGTCACAACTGTTTGCTTTTTGTTCTGCACGTTCAAAATTCAATGAAAGACCCACTGAAGGTTATTACAAAGTAGACCCGCCCTTCCTTTTGGGCCGCCTTTGGGCTGAAGATTGGCAGAAAGATCTTAAACCTGAAGCATTTGGATTTGTTCATCCTCGCTTTGGTCAACGCACCGTCTCTGCCATGTTGGATGGGCACGCCGAAGGACTTAATCTGACACAGATCCAGGATATGCGCTACTGGGCAAATGAAGCGGATAGACCCGATTGGACACTCCGTAAACGCTAGTCAACGCACTCTAAAGTTTTTACAGGCTTATTTTGCCGCATAGGGCAGGTGTGAAAACACGTCTTATTTCCAATAAAGATCAAATAAAAACGACAAGGGCTATAACACAACTCAGGAAAAAGAAAATGAAATCATATATCACACGCATTGCGTGTCTCATAATAACCATTACGACAACCCACCTTGCAACGGCGCATTCCGTTTATTTCGAAGCACTGGATGACGGGCAGCTGGTCATTCGATTTGGGGCATTTGGAGACGATTATGAGGAATCTCCAGGCTATCTGGATAGTCTAGACGCGATTTACGTATGGAAAATAGGTGCGGAAGAAAGTCCAGAAGCTCTCGATCCGAAAAAAGAAAAGCAAGGATTTGCCATTGAAGCAAAAGAGTCGGATACAACCAGCGCCCATTCTGGATTCATCATCATGACTCGGGGAAGCAGCCCTGCTCGCAAGCCCTATTTTTACGCTCGTTGGGCCCCAGATTTCAATCAGAAGCCTAAACCCACCCTAACACTTGACCTTATTCCTACAGGCAAACCCGGCGAAGTACAGGCATTTTTTCGTCAGAAACCCCTCATAGGAGCCACGGCAACTCTATACACACCTGAAGCAAATGACCAAGAACTGACTGCAGACGAGAAAGGCATATTCACCTTCACGACAAACCCCGAAGAAAAGGGGCTATATATGCTGAAAATCGGACGCTACCGTGAGGATCTGGCCGGGTTTGACCGTGGAGCCCCTTTCGAACTATCGAGCCACAACTGTTCACTCACATGGGAACAATAGGCTTAAATTAATTTTTCTAACAACTCACACTGCTAAACTCGCCTTTTTGATAATGAACTTCATTCGGAACTCAAAACTATTCACTATAGTGGCATCAGCACTCGTTTCCTTCAAAGCATATGGTTTGGAATTCGAAAGAGCGAGCTGGGCAAATAGTTCAGCAGCTGAATACTCCGCTTGGGAAACCTTTTCTGTTGGGTTTGGGGAACCTGGCAATACACCCGATGTCGAAGGCAGCAACGGAGGGGGAACCATCACTCAGGCTAAGCTTGGCGGGGCGGTGACAGGCAGTGGGAACATTTACAATCCGGCTCGTGCCAGTATTTTCACCCTATCAAATGAGGCAGATCGGGATTACCAGAACCTGCTCCTTCAGGTCAAATCCATAGGAGAACTCGCCACCGACACGGTAACACTTACCCATGAGATAAATGGCCAAGAAGTAGAAATCATGCCCGACATGTCACGGGAAGTTGCCCGTGAGTCCGGCGACTTTGGCGACACCCTCATTCATTTGTGGACCTGGAACCTACGTGGCCAATCCGTTTCGAAAATCCGGATCAACTTTGAAGCTCAAGGACCGCATTTAAGTCTGGATGCCGTTCGATTTGACGCTCTATTGACGACTGCAGCGGTCAAGATCGCTGAAATTGAGAAGACAAGTGTGGATCGATGGAATTACCCATTCAATGCTACTCCGGGTAAAAGACCTAAGGCATCCGTCTTTCGACGGGTCAAAGAAGGGATTGGTGTGTACAGATATGGATACTATGTGTTTGGGTTCGACACGGACAGCATTATTACGGCTGGCCATGTGCCTGATGCTTATGCAGTCGAATCCATCAAGATCAAGCTATTGACCGCAACAGGTTTTGAATCCCCTTACGATCCAACTTATGATCAGGCGGTTTCTTTAATGCCAGAAGATCATCCAAACCATGAGGAAGATTCTGATCTCGGTCGACCGGTTGAAATATTCGGGACTGGATTCAGAAACGATATAAACGCCTTAACCTGGACCGAAGATGCGCCATACGCGCCAAATCCTGCAACTGATCCAAGCGTGTTTCCCGCGGTGATGAACGAGGAGGGGGAGATCATCGATGTGAGCCTGGCCGGTGATTACGACAACCCGATCGACATAATGCCATTTGCTACAGGCATAATTCAAGATGCCAACCCGGGTGATTGGATCCCCGAAGATACCTGGATGGAGTTCGATTTGGATTTGAGAAGCTCTAATGCGCTAGCTTATGTACAACGTGGTCTTTCTGAAGGCAGAATGATGTTTACGGCAACCAGCCTCTCCTCAGGAGGTCATGGTCAGCGATCTTTCCCTGAGTTTCACACTGCGGACTCTCTGCTCGGAGAATCTCCCTCTATTGTTATTACTTACCGCATTATCGAAACCCCAAATGAAATTCAAATCTTTGGAATCAATCAGGACGGGAACCAATGGAAACTCACAGGAACCACTACTGGAGCTGTGAATCTGGGGGTTCGGTGGACTCAAGATTTTGTAGAATGGCAGGAGGTATCTGTTCCGGTCTTCGAAACCACCGAAGAAGGTCACTGGACATGGACGGATCCCGAAGGGAATATGGCGATGAAATTTTACCAAGTCTACACCCGGTAATCATAAGATTAATCCCCTGTGTCAAACGGAAGGTTTCGCTTTAAATGCGTTTATCGGAAAAGAAGATGAAAAGCATGAAATGGATGATTTTTTCGATCTGTATTGTCTGCATGTGCCAGCAAAGCTTTGGCGCATCAAGCTCTGTCCACGAAACATCGACCATCTGGCCGATGTTTCGTGGACAAGGATTCAGTCATGCAAGGGCCCAAAACCTGCCCACTGTGTGGTCTGAAGATGATATCAAATGGAAATCCGTGCTCGAAGGTGTCGGCCAATCCAGTCCCGTTGCATGGAAGAACCGCGTTTTCGTTGCGTCTGTTCAGGGAGAAAAAAAGGAAACATTGCTCCTTTCTTGCTACCATTTAAGCGATGGAGCCACCTTATGGACCCATCGCCATGCCGCTTCAACGCGAGGGAAGATTTCTGATTATAACAGTCGTGCGGCTCCGACACCGGTGGTGGATGATCAACGTGTCTATGCCTTCTTCGAGGAGGGTGATTTGATGGTTCTAAATCATGATGGTAATATTTTTTGGGAACGAGACCTTCGCAAGGAGTATGGCCCATTTGAAGGCAATCACGGTCTAGGAGCATCACCTGCGCTGGCATCCACTGGTTTGATCCTCACTCTGGATCATGGAGGGCAATCCTGGTTGATATGCCTGGACAAGCAAACGGGTAATCTAAATTGGAAAACCCCTAGGGAATCATCCAATGCTTGGTCCTCTCCTGTTGTTATTCGGTCAAATTCAGGTGAACAAATCCTCCTCAGCGCCTCCCGGTCTGTGATGGCCTATGATGCTAAAACGGGGAAGAACTTGTGGGAGTTTGGTGGTATTATAGGAAACAATGTTCCCAGCATCACGATCGATGGAGAATGGATTGTCATTGGTAGCAGTCGAAAAGGACATTGTCGTGTATTGAAAATTAAAGACAATCACCCGGAATTCGTCTGGAAATCTAAGCATGCTTCCAGCTCCTTTGGATCTCCTTTGATTACTGATGGGCGGGTTTATTTCGTTAACAAGACGGGTATTGTATTTTGCCATGAGCTGGAATCTGGTGATCTGTTATTCAACCATCGATTACCCTCCTCCACCTGGGCCTCGCCTTTAGCTTCAGATTCGAATGTGTGGTTTTTCGGTCAGAACGGTGAGACCACTGTAATGCGGGTGGCCGATCAGGTGGATATCATTGGCAAATCAAACATTGAAGTGGAAAACAAAGATCGGGTCTATGGGTACGCAGCGGTCAATGGACATTTGATCTTGCGGACTGAAAAAGCATTGTTCGCCATCACAAAATGAGTCGATGAGAGTGAATAAACATTTAGTAAAGAAAAGGCCCGGTCGAAAGACCGAGCCTTGTACGCCTAAAACAAACCCTTCATGGTCAGTGCTTATTTAAATGAATTTGTTGGACAGAAGCCAGGTGCCCCTCACTGCGGTTGGCGCCGCCAATAGCCACCAAGCTTCGCGCAGCACCGGATACCAATCGATGAAAAAACCGGCGGGGTTCCAAAGCGCCCACCTCGAGCCACTCGCTGCCCTGAGCGTTCAAAGTCAAAAGTGCTCCGGCATAAAGGTTCACGTATAGTTTGGTGGGAGTGGAACAGGCAGCCGCTCCAAATCCCTTCATGGGACCATTGGGAAGATTGGGTCCTTTGCTCCAGGTGCGATCCACCGGATCATAAACATCCACCGCATTGGAGGTATCACCTTCGGAATCCATACCCCCTATGGCAACAATATCATTATTGTGACTGCCCACCGCGATCGCCCGCCGTTTGAACGGTTGAGGCAATACATTCCAGACAGGTTGTGAATCAGAGAGATCCATCACCCACATCTGTTCATACCATTTGGCCTCTTTGGTATCACCACTGATGATCCATCCCCCAAGGACGAACAAATGATGTCCTACAACAATGGAATCGTGGCTCGAACGCGGGGCAGGTAAGGGAGGTAGCTGTTCCCACTTTTTGGATCGAATATGAAACCGGGCAAAATCATCGAGGGATCTCAGATTGGCTCTTGAATTATCATCTCCCTCATTCTCATCAATGTTCGCCGTCAGTTCGTTCAAAACAGTCAGACCACCGACGCGGTAAATGTAGCCACCGTGGGCTACCAAGCTGGTTCCCTGAATTCGCGTCCCCGAATCCAGTGTTTCCCATTTTTCAGGGGAGTTGATAGACAGGCGGTGGAAAGAGTTCAAGGTGGTGTCTGTCGAATAGGCATGCGCTTTACCGGCATGCCCTCCATAGACATAAATATGGTTCCCTGCCCTGATGGCTCCAAAGCTGGTGATAGCCTTGGGAAGTGTGGGAAGTACCGCTTTTGATTCGCTTGCTTGAATAGTAATACAAGCACCGGCAGATTCCAAGAAAATGGCAGCTGTAACAATAGTTTGAATAAAATTCATCAAATAGTTCCTCTTCTTATGATGATTTAGGAGCAACTAATTTCGTATGGTTGCTCTTTTTTATTGCTTGTTTGCAATGGTTTTGCCCTGGACACCTCGCACAACTTCGAGGCCACCCAAGCCTTCTCTGAAAATGCTCCGAATCCGTATCCTCAAACAAACATTCTCTTACCTCATAACCGTACCGGAATTCTCCTTTAGACAACTCCAACTCAATAAGCCAATGGGATTGTTTCCGCCTCATTTCATAGGCTGGAGAGGCGGTCCAGTTATTAAAATCACCCACCAAATAAACTGGTCCCGGCCAAGGAAATTCAAAGATGAATACCTGAAGGGCTTTGGATGCATTAAAAAAGTTCATCACTCAACCTTTTCTGTTTTATCGAATCGTAGATTTTCGAAAAAATAAACCCGGTTGGCAGCATTGACTATTCTGCTTTTGATCCCAGGGATTTAGAATACAAAGCAGGACATACGCCCAATTTTTGGCAAAAAGCTTGGCTGAAATGACTGGGGCTGTTGTATCCCACCTCAAACGCTGCTTCTGTGACGTTGCACTGTCCTGTTCTTAATAATTCTGCCGCATGCTCAATACGTATTTCTCGTAAATATTGAGGAATAGTCATGCCTGCTTCTTTTGAAAAAATGCGGCTCATATAATATTGGCTACAACCAACTGATTCGGCCATTTGTTTTAAAGTTGGCGGCTCAGCCATTTGGTCTTTGAGGAGCCTTTTTATTCTCGACACGCGTTCGTTTGTGACCCGTTTCTGCCTTGAACAGAAAAGTTCTTTTTTACCGGTATCAAACATTGTGTATGCTAGCAATTCTTGTGTTTTTGCAGTATAAAAAAGGCTTTTTGCTACTGCCATTATTGGTGGCCTTTCCAAGCCTGTTGCAAATTCTCTCAGGGTCAGCATTAAGGGGGCAGAACTGCACATAATGTCAGGCGCTTTTGATCGATTGGACAGTAAATACTGTGTAATTGGACTCAAACTACCGCTCGTTATCGGTATGGATTTCGAAATAAACTGCTTTCCAATTTTAAAATGAAAGCATTTGTAAATCGAATTTCCTTCGAACTGAATTGAAATTTTCGAATTCCGGCTTGCAACAAACGTTATTGAGTTTTCTTCAATATTTTTAGAAACAGTATTATTTTTTAAACGAAATGAATTTTTGAGGTTTAGCCAGATATCAAGAAAGTTCTCCGAATTGCTCATTTCCCAGGTTTTCGCCCCTGCTGTTTTGAAATCGATACGGGTCACCTTGAATCCGTCGGTAGTATCAGCACCAAATAGGGGCTTGAACCTCAAACCCGCCAATTCGGTTTCCTTACTCCTTCTTCTTTGATCTTCCCCAAATACGTTCAATCTTTATTGATAATGAGACTCAATCTCAATAAAGTCAAAAAAAATAGTTCCTTCTAGCTTTTACAGGAACTTTTATTATTTGGCTTTGGTAACATTGAAGGTTCCAAGCTATTGTTGTTCAACGGTTAAAATCATTTTGCCGTCTTTCTTCCTCAACCAGGGATACACAAGCTTACTCTTCCTTTTTTTAGATTTGTCTTTAGGTCGTACAACAATTTGCCAGTCAGCTGGCCAACTAAATTCTGTAATTTTTGAATTTACACTCATCCAAATAGCAATATTTCCTTGTGTTTTTATCTGCTGTTGTTTGATTGCCTATTAGTCTAACAAATTTGCCTATCTCCCTTGCTTTTTCAAAACTAGGGGCGGTTCTGTCCTTACTGGTTTCTAGCGGGAAGGAAAATGAACCTTTCTGGCGCCAAACTGATTACATGAAGCGGAGTGCTAACCGAACCTGAAATAGGCAAAGCTGATCGGCATGAGGAATTCATAGCCTAGATTGTAAATGAAAAACCCCACCAGGCAAAGCTGATGAGGTTTCAAGGTTCTGGAAACTAGGGCACTCAGCCTAGTGATCATCAAACTGCGAAAAACCTTTCACCGTTGCAGCTGATTGGTTGCCTTAGTTTGCTTTTAAAATGCCCATAAAACTGCTCCTGCTACTGGTGTCTCGGGGGCGTTTCATGGCGGACTTAGCCTGCTTTCTGCGCTTTACCTCAATTAATGACAGCAACTCCACGCGTCGAGGGTTGGGAACAATTGACACTACGGCTCTCTGGGCTGGGTTCGTCTTGTGTCGCCCAAGCGAGACTTTTAATCATTAATTGACAAATGGTTGAGGCCTCTGCCGTCGCTCTTCACTCAAGGGCGCCGATCTGGTCTAATAAGGGTAGAGGAGGGGAGTGGCCAATTTAAACATAATAGTGTGGGAATTTAACTGTGAATTTCAGTTTGGTTAAATCATTGCCCACCATTCTGGAGTAGCCCTTTTTCTTCGTTTCAGAAAAGAGCTCCGGGTGTGTTTGAAAGAAAAAAGAACCATTGTTAGGGTTCTA
>MDSZ01028515.1_pt1 | contig 13175 bp, 12 predicted proteins | sample 811201 | NCBI WGS metagenome assembly MDSZ01 (sample SAMN05326647, study PRJNA326480) | marine metagenome | isolation source: seawater | place: Indian Ocean: North | collected 2010
GGAAGAAAATACCACTCAGGCACAATATGGGCTGGAGTTTGAAGTGGGTTTGCAGGAATGTAGTTGTCCGGATGTCCCAAGAAATTTGGAGCAAAAAAGACAAGTGCTGCAAACACTATCAGATAAACTCCTAAGCCAAGATAATCTTTAACAGTGTAATATGGATGAAATGGAATAGTATCCCCCTCTGATTTAACATCTAGACCAGTTGGATTGTTTGACCCAAACTGATGAAGAGCAACTAAGTGTAATGCTACTACACCAACAATTCCAAAAGGTAAAAGGTAATGTAGGACGAAAAACCTACTAAGAGTTGGATTATCAACTGAAAAACCGCCCCACAAAAAAGTAACTATATAATCACCAATTATAGGAAAAGCAGAAAAAAGATTTGTGATAACTGTTGCACCCCAAAAACTCATTTGTCCCCAAGGTAGTACATAACCCATAAACGCGGTTGCCATCATCAAAAGTAAGATAACAACACCTAACATCCAAAGTATTTCCCTTGGATATTTATATGAACCGTAATACAGCCCTCTAAATATATGAATATAGACAATTATAAAAAACATTGAAGCTCCATTCATATGGATATATCTTAACAACCAGCCATTGTTAACATCTCTCATAATCCTTTCAACACTGTCGAATGCAAGTTCACTGTTTGCTGTATATTGCATAGCTAATAGAATGCCTGTTACTATCATTATTACCAGTGTGATGCCTGCTAATGAACCGAAATTCCAAAAGTAATTTAAATTTTTAGGTGTGGGGTAATCTCTCAGATTATGATTAATAAATGTGAAGACTGGCAGTCTTTTGTCGATCCAATTTGTTAATCCTTTTTTATTTTCATTTGTGTTATTATTCATTTTTTTATCCTATTTTTATAATATCATCAGATACAAATTCATAAGGCGGTATTTCTAAATTTAATGGAGCTGGACCTTTTCTAATTCTTCCAGAAGTGTCATAGTGAGAGCCGTGACAAGGGCAAAACCAACCCCCGTATTCACCTTTGTTGTCACCAATCTTCTGACCTAATGGAACGCAGCCTAAATGAGTACAAACGCCAACAACTACAAGCCATTTAGGGTTTTTAACCCTAGATTCATCGCTTGCCATATGCTTTAAATCATCAATCAGAACATCATTTGCATCGTTAATTTCGTTAGATGTTCTATGCCTTATAAAAACTGGTTTACCTCTCCACATTACAGTCAAGCTCTGACCTTCTTCAACTGGAGAAAGATCTACCTCTGTTGTTGATAAAGCAACGACATCTTTGGCAGGATTCATCGTGTCAATCATCGAGAATACCGTAACCGCGCCTCCAGCAGCTGCTAATCCTGCTGTAGTGATGAATAGAAAATCTCTTTTATCCTCGTCAACTGGATTATTTAATTCTTTTTCTTTTAAATCTTTTTCAGCCATTTATAAATAACCATACTAATTTTATTATAATATAAAAAATTTTTAGTACAAAACAATGAAAAATATTAGTAAAAAAAAAAAGATTGCATCACATTGGTTTAAAACGCTTCAGAATCAAATTTGTGAAGAATTGCAAAATATTGAAACAAAACACTCCAAACAAAACAATAAATTCAAAAAAACGAGATGGTATAGAGATAAAAAAGGTACAAATAAACTGGGTGGTGGTGAAATGAGACTCTTAAGAGGGGATGTTTTTGAAAAAGCTGGAGTAAATGTTTCAACAGTATATGGAAATTTGGCCAAACCTTTGGCTGGAAAGTTACCTGGTACAGAAAAATCATCAAAATTCTGGGCTTCTGGTATTTCTTTAGTGATTCATCCTATGTCACCTAAAATTCCAGCTATTCACATGAATACTAGGTTGATAATTACTGAAAAATTATGGTTTGGAGGAGGAATTGACATAACTCCAAGTAACAAAAAATCATTTCAATCAAAAAAATTAGCAACTTTTTTCCACAATGAATTAAAGAAGACGTGTGATAATTATAAAAAAGGATGTTATAGGAAATATAAAAAATGGTGTGACAATTATTTTTTCCTTCCGCATAGGAATGAAATGAGAGGCTTAGGAGGAATTTTTTTTGATTATCTAAATTCTGGAGTTTGGGAAGCAGATATGAAGTTTATTGAGAATGTAGGTAAAACATTTATAAGAACTTACAAAGAAATTGTTGGAAAAACAGTTACTTTAAAGTGGAATTCTAAAGATAAACAATTACAATATCACAGAAGATCAAGATATGTTGAATTTAATCTTCTTTATGATCGAGGTACAAAATTTGGATTAGAAACGAATGGTAACGTTGAAGCTATACTTATGTCTTTACCGCCATTAGCCTCTTGGTAAAAACTGTTTTACAAATTTGATTGAGTTTTGTTTGCTAAATCTAAAATCTTGTTCTATAAACTTTAACTCCAGTTTTTTGATTATTTTCCCCAAGTTTTTTCCTTGTTTAAATCCAATTTTTTGAAGATCTTGACCATTTAGTGGTAAAGATTTTTTCTTAAAATTTTGTACAATTATCCTGAAGGCATTAAATTTTTTATCTGATAATTGTCCATCACACCAGTCAAATAAGATTTTATCAAAAACAATTTCTTTATTGAAATTATATAAAAAAGAGTTTAGTTCAAAAATTGTAAATTCAATAAAATAAAATTTTGATTTCAACCTTTCTCTAAGTTTTTTGCTTGCATTATTGCTAAAAAATCTAGGAATTTTATTTTTTGATCTTAACAAAAATTTAACTCTCCTTTCAAAACTTATATCATTAATCTTAGTTTCAACATCGCAAAGTTTTTTAAAATTATTAAAATTTAATTCAGATTCTAGTGAATATCTGAAGAGTCTTTTTAACTCAAAAAGATACTTTGTTTTTTTTATATTTTTATCTAATAAGATTTTTTTAATTTCTTCAATCCTTCTATTAAATGACAACTTTTTAAGTTTAGCAAAATTCTTTTCACAAATTTTTACACTTTTTTTTTCAAAATCACATCCTAAGATTATTGAAAATCTATAAAAACGTAAAATTCTCAAGTAATCTTCATTTATTCTTTGTTCAATATTACCAATAAATTTAATTTTATTGTTCTTTAAGTCTTCGATACCATTGTTAGGGTCTTCAATATTGCCATTAATATCACAATAAATAGAGTTTATAGTAAAATCTCTTCTTTTCGAATCTTCCTCCAAACTACTTGTAAATTTGATTTTTGCCCATCTTCCATCAGTTTTTACATCGCTTCTCATACAAGTGACATCTATTTTATAATCATTGATTAAAGCAACGATTGATCCAAATTCAGATCCGACTTTTGTAAACTTAATATTTGATTTGTTTAAACATTCAATTAATACATTTAATTTCAGATTTACAACTATATCAGGATGGGTTGTTGCTGGTTTTTCAAGAATCAAATCTCTTACGTTACCGCCAATCAAATAAATTATACCACCCTTTTCTTTTACACTCTGCTCAATTTCTACAATTTCATTAATTGGAATGCCCAAAATTTTACATTTATTTAGAAAACTTTTAATTTTTTTCATTAAAATAACCAGGTATAATTTTTTCACCATCAAATTTTGGTGGAAAATAGTTTTTTTCAGATTTATCATTTTTTATAAATATAAATATACTTGTTAAAGAAACTAAAAATAAAAAAAATAGTACAAAAGAAATCATAGCGGTTTTCTTCCCTAGTCTCTTTGATAAAGAGTACATTGAAAAAATTATAAAGATTACAAGTAAGAAAATTAAAGCTTTTATCATAATTAAAAAAATACTATGTTAGTTAAACTTAAATTCTTTTAAAACATTAGATTATGTATATCATGAATTTTCTGAAAAATCTCATCTCCACTTTGCTAGTATTAACTATTTTTGATACAACCCAGGGTTTAACCAAATTATTGTCTTTTCAAAGTGAGTATAAAATCTCACTTGCTGAAATTGAAACCACAAGGATTCCAGGGAAAACTTATGTCGATGAAGCCTCCGGATATTTGTTGATAGATTGGATTAATAACTGTAATGAGTCATGGTTGACCACACAAAGGATGATGACTAAATTCATTAACTCTCATGGAGTTGGTACTGTGAGTGAAATTAATTATTCTTTAAATGAATCTACGAATGGTAAAGAAATGGAGTTTGTTTTAGAAATCAAAGAAGATGCAGAGGTAGTAGAACGACATTATGGTAAAGCCGAAAAAAATAAAAATTTAATAGTTAAATTTGTGCAAAAAGATACGGAACTTAAATTTTCAAATAATGTTATTTTTCCTCATCAATTTCTAGAGGATATAATTAAAAATCTTAACTCCGGAAAAAAAATGATTGTAAGGGATGTTTATGAAGGGACGATTCATGATAAATTTTTTAACATCTCTGTATTTTTTACTGACAAGATTTTATCAGTTGATAATAAAATTTTACCTAAAGGTGTTGTTAATAAATTCAAAGAGATTCGAATGGCTTATTATCAAGACAAGGTTCAAACACCAATATTTGAGCAAACAGTTCAATTAAATGAACAGGGTATTGCTAGTTATTTTAAATATGATTACCCGGATTATTCTTTGGAACTTAATCTTGAAAAACTTAAGTTAACACCTTTGGATTGTAGAAAATAGAAATGTGGATTCTTCGTTGAAGAATCCACTTTCTACTATGGGGAGTCGATTATTTTTTATTAAAATCGGGAAAAGAAACAGTTCCTAGTTCACTCATATCTAGTCCGTATTCCTCGTCCTCTTTAGAAGCCCTGATGCCAAGCACTGATTTTATAATTAGCCATACAACAAAGCTAGCAACAAGAGTAAATAATCCATAGGATACTACTCCTATAAACTGAACACCTAATGATGCGTCAGGGTTGGTCCATGCTACCACCAATGTTCCCCAAATACCTGCGAATAAGTGAGCAGGTATTGCTCCCACAACGTCATCAATTTTAAGCATATCTAAAAGCTTCATACCATACATACATATTATACCGCCAATAGCACCGATTATCACAGCTTGTCCCATTGAAGGGGTAAGAGGTTCAGCTGTGATGGCAACTAAACCAGCAATTGCACCGTTAAGAGTTGCAGCGATGTTTGTATGGCTGTTAGTTGCTTTACTAACAATCATACAGGCTAAAACTCCGCCTGCTGCTGCAAGGTTCGTATTTACAAAAATATCTGCAACGGCAGTTGCGTCAGCTCCTGAACCTAATGCCAACTGAGATCCACCATTAAAACCAAACCAACCCAACCAAAGTATAAATACTCCAAGAGTTGTCATTGGAAGTGAGCAACCTGGTAACGCATTTACAGTTCCATCAGCTCCGTATTTTCCGTCACGAGCGCCTAGTAACATTGCTCCTGCAAGTGCAGCCCATCCACCAACAGAGTGAACCAAAGTTGATCCAGCAAAATCAGAAAAGCCCATTTCACTGAGCCAGCCACCACCCCATTGCCATGAACCTGCAATTGGGTAAATAAGGGCTGTCAAAATAGCAACAAAAAGAAAAAATGGCCAAATTAGTATTCTTTCAGCCAAGGCTCCAGATACAATTGAAGCAGCTGTTGCTACGAATACCATTTGGAAATACCAATCTGAAGCTGCAGCATAACCAGTTTCTAAATCTACATCTGAACTTCTATCAAACATAGAAAAAGAACCAATATATCCTCCATCAACTCCATCATACATTAGATTATAACCTACCAAAAAATACATTAGACCAGCTATAGAAAACAAACCAATGTTTTTCAGACAGATTACAGCGGTGTTTTTACTTCGAACTTGACCAGCCTCTAGCATACAGAAACCGGCGGCCATAAACATAACTAAAAAACCACAAACAAGAAAAAGAAACGTATTTAAAATATACGCCACTTCAGGTGAAACAGCAGGAGCTGCTTCTTGAGCATTAACATTTACTGAAAAAAGTAAAAGTAAAATAAAAGCAGAGAAGTTAAAAAATTTCCCTGATTTATAATTGATGCTTTTTTTAAAAATATTAGCAATCATATTTTCTCCCTATTAGTATAGATTATTATATAAACAGTTTGACCACATGCATAAAGCATGCCAAGTATGAAAGTGTATTTCTAAGTAGTTGATTATGTTGAATTTATTTTTTTTTTACATTGATAGTAAATTTTATTTTTTGAACAATTTATAGGCATTTTTACTTCTATGTTTAAAATTTAGGCAGATGCAAGAAAGATATTTAGGAGATATTCATGACTATTTTAAGTTTTTATTCATAAAACATTTAAGTATAGAACTTAACTCAAAGATTGGTTTAAATTGGTTTTTAGTAGATCCTAATAAAATTGGATTAAAGGAATTAGAAAAAAATGATGGAGAAAGAAGAAGTTATTTAAATAATAAACTTGTAAATAGCTTTGATAAAAAAATAATTAAAGAACTTAGAAAGTTTCGTGATATAAATAAAAGGAAAATTTCATTATTTACAAATCACACTCACCTTAAAGAGTACATAAATTTTTTTAATAAATATATAGATTTCTATAACCGTGATTGTTGGATCAAAGAATCCTTGAAGCACTTTAAAAACGAAAAAATAGTTTTTCTTGACCCTGACAATGGTTTTTCTTTCAAAAGAAAAGGTAGAACTACCTTGAAATATGTTTTACCAGAAGATTGCAAAGCTTATTTATCTCTTGGAAAGATAGTTATTATCACGCAATTTCAATCTTTTCGTTTAAAAAACTCTGATCATTTAAAAAATATTATCAATGATTTATCTAAAAATGATATTAGAGTCTCTTTTCCAATTTTAAGAAATAGAACTGCTCCAAACACTTTTTATATAACGATAACAAATAAAAATAATAAAATAGATTTCAAAAAAATTTATGAAAAATATGCACAAAAAAATTTTAAAGTTGAATTAATCAATGTGCTTTAATTTTGTCTCGAAAAAAAATTATCCATGCAAATATTGCTGGGACTCCAACCAATATTTCCCTTAATCTTCTTCCAATAGCAACTGAAAAGGAAATTATTCCACTGAAACCTAAAAATTCCCCAATGATCACAAAAGCAAACTCTTGAACTCCTATTCCTGCTGGAATGAAAAAAGCCAAAGATCTAATAATAGCTGTAAAAGTTTCTATCAGAATTACATCAGATAGTTTGGCGTCAATTCCTATAATCCAAAGAAAGACATATATTTCTAAAGCTCCACTTACCCAACCTAGTAATCTGTAAAATAAAGCTTTTATTAAATTCTTTTTATTGAAACTAAGCTCATAAAGAGCTGCATCTAAATTGTAAAGAGCCTTTATCTTTTTATTATTGATTCTCAAAGAAAATCTTTTAGAAACAGCCTTAACAAATAACGAGATAATCCTTCTTCTAATTATAATGATAAAAAGAGTACATGCTAACAAAATTAATAATAAGCCGAAAATAAAAAATATAATATCTTTTACTAGCAATACCTCTGTAAAGTTTAACGAGATATAGATAAAACTGAAAATACCAATAATACAAAGAGAAAAAGTTGCAATTAAAAGATCAATTAATACTGTAGACGAAGCTTCTGTTGCATTTTGTCCACTCTGCTTTGCTAAAAAAAATCTAACAAACTCACCAGTAACATTTCCAGTTGGCATAAATTTTCCTGATGTTTGTGCAATCCATGTTATCAAAAAAACTTTATATAAGTTCAGCTTTCCCTTAGATATTAATATTTGCCATGCTAAAGAATCAAATACTAATGTTGGGACATGAGCAATAACAATTAATAATATTTTAAATTTACCCTCTACAATTATATTGATTGACTCAGGTCCAGCAAAAAAATTATAAACCCATTGAAATATAAATATTCCAATCATTAAAAAAAAAAAGAATTTAATATTTTTCATATTTTATTAAGATGCTCCTCAAATTTTAGAAATTTATTACATATATCTTGAGGTTTATCTTTGTCTACTCTTGGATGCCAAGAAAAGAAACTATATCTTCTATAAAATAAAATACCCTTGTGGGGAGGTTTAGAATAATCATAATTAATTAAAGGCCTGTAACATTCTTTAAAAACTTTAATATAACTTAAATTTTTCCTTTCTGATTTGTAAATTTCTAAACATTTTTCCTTAAATAATATTTCCTCCTTTGATAATTCTAATATTTTCTGACCTTTTAAATTCTTGATAAAAGAATTTACATTAATTTTTCTGTTGAAGTAATTGTATTCAGCAAACTCATAAATTTTATATCTTTTTAAAAATTTGGAAGAAATAAAATTTAAAACATCATGATCTTGATGACCACCTTCGTATGCTGGACAAAAAATAGTATCTATTTGTTTCAAATTGATAATCTTTTTAATTCTTTTTAAGGTTGCTGGAATGTTATCTTTTAATGTTCTAGTGGGAATATTTTGAAAAAAATAATCCTTTATATTTAACAATTTTAAAACAGCTTTCATTTCGTTTTTTCTGCTTATTACTCTACTTTTAATTTTCTTTTTATCCCAAACCCAAGAAGACTTTTCAGATAAAACTCCATTAGTAATAAAAAATAAATAGATTTGTTTACCATTTTTTTTGAATTTTCTAATAATCGAACAACAACCTACAACCTCATCATCTGGATGAGGAATAAGAAATAAAATTTTTCTCATTCTACAATTTCTTTCCAGGAGTTTAAAAAAAACTCCTCGAAAACATTATTCCATGATTTAGGCTGAAATTCTGAAAGAATTTTTTTTTTCATTAAATTCATTTTTTTTTTGTTTTGTAATAATTTCAAAATTGCTTCTCCCCATTTTTTTGCATCATATTGTTTAATAATTAGACCATCTTCTCCGCTTTTATAAATTCTTTTTCCTCCTCCTTCAGGGGAAACTACACAAATTGCTCCACAAGATTTTGCTTCTAGTACAACCTGAGGGCCAATTTCGTATTTTGAGGGAAAAACAAATAAGTCACACAAATTATAAAAAGATGCGATTTCATTTTCTGTTTTATAACCAATTAACTTAATTTTATCTCCACCAATTTTTATACATTCTTCTCCGTGAATGTCTTCTCCTGCTAAAATTGAAACGACATTAATTTTTCTCTTAATTATCTTATGAATTTTTGATAGCAAAATAGCTCCTTTAAGTTCATGTACTCTTCCGCAAAAAAAAATTACTTTCTGATTTTTTAAAATTCCATATTTTTTTCTTAGAAAATCTTTGTTTATCTCTTTTTTCTTAAATACTTCTTTATTTACTCCCCTATTAAGTTTTGTAATCTTTTCTCTTTGATCTTTTGAAAATTTAAATTGATTAAAAGATAATTGGTCATTAATCATAGCTTTTTTACAATATCTAATATAATTCTGAATTTTTATCCTCTGTTTCAGTGGAACAGTGACGTCCAATCTTAATTTTTTTATAAAAAAATAGTATAAAAATTTAGGAAATTTTTTGAAAATTCTTTTAATGTAATACCCCGAGTATGAGGGTGTGTCGGTATGAAGAGAGGTAGTGAGAGGGATTTTCCAAATTATTGATGCATACTTTGCTGTTCTTGCCATAGAAAAAAGTTGGTCTGTTGAGTGAATAACATCAAAATTTCTTAAAATGTAAAAAAGTTTAAAATTTATTGGAAAAAGATCTGTAGAATCAGCATCCACTCCAAACGGTTTTAAAATTCTTGATGATAAGTACGGTTTTAAAGTAATAAAAACCACATTTTTGCCAATTATTTTTTTTTCATATTTTTTTCCAAGAAAAAAAACAGTTAATTTAAACTTATCATTTGAATCTTTGATAGCATAACTCATTCTTTCCCAAAACTTAACATGACCCCCAGCTAGATCATTTAATTCAAGATCGACCAAAATAGCAACTTTTATCATTGTTAAATGTCACCAATATTGAAATAGAATACGTAAATCGAAATAACTAAAACACAAATAATATTTATAAAAAAGCCATTCGAAACCATGAATGGAATATTAAATTTGTTGCTTGAATAAATAATTGCATTGGGCGGTGTTGCAATTGGCATCATAAAAGCGCAACTTGCTGCAAAAACAAATGGCAATGTTATTGTTAATACATCCAAACTATTGTTAATTGCAAATATACTTAATATTGGTAATAAAAGAAATGTTGTCGCTGTATTACTTGTAAATTCGGTCATCAAGGAGGTAATCAAAGCAATAAATATAATAATAAAGAATATCTTGAGAGATTTTATTATGTTTAGATTATCGGAAATTTCATTTGCAAGTCCTGAAGAAACTATTAAATTAGCCATTGACAATCCACCTCCAAAAAGAATTAAAATATTCCAAGGAATTTTTGCAAACCAATTCGAATCTAATATCGACCCATTTTTTTTGAATGGTATTATAAAAAAAAGAAATGAACCAAAAATAGCGATTGCTGAATCTGTCAAATTTATTCTAAATATTTCATTAATATTATTTTTAAAGATCCAGAGACTTAAAGTTACCAGTAAAATAAATATTGTTGTTTTCTCTTTATTAGAAAAATTTCCAAGTGATTTGTACTTATTAAGTAAAAACTTATTTTTTAGTATTCTTTTGTTATCAACAAATCTAGACCTTAAGAAAAGAAATAACAAAATTAATAGTATTAAAACCAAAGGGAATGCGTACTTAAACCACTCCACAAAATCAATATCAATATTATTATTTTCCTTTAAATAACCAATTAAGATTGCATTAGGTATGGTTCCAATTGGAGTTGCAATACCTCCAATAGAAGAAGCATATGCTATTGATAAAATTAAAATCTTTGAAAATTGAAAATCGGAGTCGGAATAAAAATTATTATCAATAATATTCTTAATTATTGGTAGCATTAATAAACAAGTGGCCGTATTAGACAACCACATGCTGAAAAAAGCTGTTGAAAGAATAACAGAAATCAAGATTGTCTCTTTTGTTTTTCCAAAAATTATTAAAGTTTTGAGTGCTATACGCTGATGTAAATTACTCTTTTCAAAACCCCGGGCTAAAATAAATCCTCCTAAAAGTAAAAAAACAACTGGACTTGCATAATTTTTAATAATTACGTTGGATTCTATTTCAAAAAAAAAAGGTGAAATTATTATTGGAATAAGTGCTGTAACAGATATTGGAATTACCTCAGTTAACCATAAACTAATCATAAAAATAACCATTCTGAGTGTTATCCTTGCATCATAACTAAGATCATTATTAAGTTTTAAAAGATCTGGAGTAATTGCCAAAAAGATTGCTACTGCAAAAATGATCAGTTTTTTTAAGCTATTATTAGTCATTATTCATAGATTTTTCTTCAATTTCTACCCACTCTTTTTCTAAGAATTCTAATTCACTCTGAGACTCTTTTAATTTATCTAATAAATTTTTGTCCATAATTTCTTTATTAGAGCCCATTTGATTTTGAAGTTGATTTGTTAATAACAAGATTTCTTTTTCTTTATTTTCAATTTTTTTTAATATTTTATCAATTAATTTTGCATGACTCAAAGGCTTGATTTTTTTCTGTTTTATATTTGATTTTTTTTTGAAGTCTTCAGTTTTAATAATTGAAGGCAATTTATTAAGTAGTTTTGGCTTTCCACTGTTATCAAAAAAAAAGAAACGCTTACAAGTTTTTTGAAGAAAGTCTATATCATGAGAGCTTACTAGGGCTGAACCATTATGTAAGTTAATGAAATCAATTAATAGGTCAATAGTCTCAATGTCTAGATCATTGGTAGGTTCATCTAATATTAAAATTTCTCGAGGAGAAGACAAAATCTTCGCTAATAATAATCTATTTCTTTCCCCTCCTGATAAGGTTGATAAGGGTCTATCAATATCCTCATGATCAAATAAAAAATTCTTTAAATAACCACAAATATGAATTTTTTTATCTGAAATGGAGACATAGTCACCACCAGATGGTATTAAATTTTTTTTTAAAGTCTTACTGTCATCAAATTGTTCACCAGTTTGATCAAAAAAACTAAAATCGACATGTTTTCTTATCTTTATACTTCCTTTATCTGGTTGAATTTTTCCAGATGCCAAATTCAAAAATGTTGATTTTCCTGAACCATTTTTACCGACAATTCCAATCTTCTCTCCTCTTATAAGTTTGAAATTGAAATTTTTAAGAATTTTAATTTCATCATCTTTTTTAAAGAAATTTTTATCAACATTCATAAAATTTATCAAAATATTGGGGCCATTATTCGTATAGATTAATTCATTGGGTATTTTAATCTTTGAAATTGATCTCAAAAACTCTCTATTTTCTATTTCATATGAATTTTTTAAATTGTAAATATTTTCCTTTCTTCTTTCATTTCTTTTTCTCCTTGCCTTAATTCCTCTATTAAGCCAAGATACCTCCTCCTCCAAAAATTTTTTTTTATTTTTCAACTCTCTTTTTTCTTGCTCAATTAATAAGTTTTTCCAATCTTCAAAATTGTAAAAACCTTTAGATGAAATTTTAAGAGAACCTCTATCCATCCAAAATACTTTGTTAGTAACATTTTTTAAGAAATTTCTGTTATGGCTAATTACCAGAAAAGAGCCAATGAATTTATTGTTTAGAAAATCTTGTAACCATTGTATTGATTCAATATCCAGGTGATTTGTTGGTTCATCAAGGAGAAGAAGATCTGATCCAAGAATAAGAAGTTCTGAAAGCGCTAACTTTCTTTTTTCTCCTCCAGAAAGATCTTTAATTTTTTTATACCTGTCTAATTTGACTTCATTTATAATGTTTTCAATCTTAGGTTTAGCATTATCTAATCTTAAAGAGTTTAAATATTCATTTATCTCTAAATTTATGTTTGCATTATTTCTTTGAGCCAAAAGACCTGTTTTAATTTTTGGATTCGACCATATTTCACCCTCATCAATATTATAAATACCTTTAATTACTTTTAACAAAGTAGATTTGCCAACACCATTTTTACCAACAACAGCTATTTTGTCATTTTTATGAATTGAAAAATTTATATTTCTTAAAAGATGTTTTTTACCAACTGAGAAATTTGCTTCGTTAAGAGAAAAGAATACTTCTTTATTCATAGCCTAAGATTTGGCTGGGGTGGTAGGATTCGAACCTACGCATGCCTGTACCAAAAACAGGTGCCTTACCGCTTGGCTACACCCCAATTTTTTTAAAGATAATCA
>MDSZ01202004.1_pt1 | contig 13175 bp, 14 predicted proteins | sample 811201 | NCBI WGS metagenome assembly MDSZ01 (sample SAMN05326647, study PRJNA326480) | marine metagenome | isolation source: seawater | place: Indian Ocean: North | collected 2010
AAAATAAAATATCTTAACTATATACCTGTTGGACTTGGAGAAAATAATTTTAGTTCCAACTGGTTGACTGATAAAACTGAGGATAATATTGCAAAAAAAAACTCTTTCTATGGTGAATATACGTTTCATTACTCTATTTGGAAACATATATTAAATACTATTGAAACCGAATGGGTCGGTTTTTGTCAATATAGAAAATTTTGGTTAAAAAAAAAAATAAATAGTAATATTAAAAATCTTAATGATTTAAAAAATCATATATTAGCCGATCTACCTGAAAATATTAATAGCTTAGAAAGTATAGTTGGTGAACCATTTTTTATTAATCAATTTAGATTATCTAAGTTTGTAAAAAGAAATTTACTAACTATGGTGAAATCACCATCATTATTTTTTAGTAAAAATAAAAGAAACATAAAGTTTCATTTTGACATGTGGCATGGAAAAGGTAATCTAGAAAAAGCCATTAACCTTCTTGACGAAAAAAATAAGAATGATTTTACAAAATTTGTAAATGAAAATGTAAGCTTTAATCCTCATAATATGTTCATTTGCAAGAAAGAGGTCTTAATTAATTATTATAATGTTATTTTTCCTTGGTTAGAAAAGTGTGAAAGTATATTTGGTTTTACTAAGTCAAACGATTACGGGCAAAAAAGAATATATGGTTTTCTTGCCGAGAGATTTTTATCATATTGGTTTACAAAAAATACAAAATTTACAACTATGCCAATATTATTTAAAGATATTACTGATCTTAACTTAGATGCTTAAATTTTATACAAAACTTATTAAATGATAAAAGTTTTTGATCCTTTTTTGAAACAATAGGTTTTTTTACCGGCCATTTAATTTTTAAAGATTTGTCATTCCATTTTATTCCGTTTTCAAATTTTGGATTATAGTAATTGTCAAGTTTGTAATAAATGATATTTTCTTTGTCGATACTTAAGTATGCATGTGCAAAGCCCCTTGGTATAAACAAACCAATGCAATTCTTTGATGATAAAACAATCTTGAAAACTTTACCAAAAGTTTTCGAATTCTTCCTTAAATCAATAACACAATCTAATATCTCTCCTTTAAGGACATTTACAAATTTTGCTTGAATATTTTTAGATTGAAAATGAAATCCTCTGATTACTTTTTTTTTTGAAGTAGTAAAATAGTCGAATACAAAATTTTTCAAAAGTTTTTTTTTCCTAAAAGTCTCTCTTAGTGAGCCTCTATTATCTTTGTTTGTTTTTTGTTTTATGATCAATAATCCTTTAAATTTAGTTTTTATTATTTTCATTTAAATATTTTGTTAAATTTTTTTAAACTCATATCTAATCTATTTGGCATCTTACCATTACTTTTTCTTTTTTTAATATCTTTATTATATTTTCTTGCAAAATCATAAACACTTTGAGATTTTCCACCCAGATTTATAATTCCTTTTTTGTCAATTAATTTTATAAATTTTTGTGCTAAATCCTCTTGGAAAATAAAATTATTCTTAACATTTGTAAAAGCAGATTTATGGATAAATGGTTTTTCAGTCATAGAAACTCTTACAATTAGAGAATTTTTGTACATTTGAACTGAGCATTCACCACCTAATTTTGACCACCCATAATTATTCCATGGCAACAAGGGGTCTGTTTCTTTGTAATTACCTTTCCTACCTGGATAAATATAATTTGTTGAAAAATAAATAATCTTTATATTTTTTTTTTGACAAACCTTAACAACATTTGCGGTTCCAATAATGTTTAAATCTAAACTTAAATTAATGTTTTTATCATGTCTCACCATTGGTCTAGAAAGACCAGCTAAATGTAATAGATAATCTGGTTTAATCTTTTTAATATTTTTCTCAATAGATTTAATTGACAAAATATTTAATTCTTTTTTGGTTTTGAAATAAAATCTATATTTTGTTTTTGTTTGTTTAAGTATTTTAGCAAATCTACTTTTTCCACCAGTGACAAGTATTTTTTTCATAAAAGTTTTTTAAGATAATTTGAATAATCACAATTATTATAACTTTGGATTGCTTTTAATATGTCTTTTTTAGTTATCCACTTATTTTTTAAAGCTATTTCCTCCAAACAAGCCAGCATTTTTTTATTTTTCTTCTCATATCTTAAGACTAGATTGCTTGCTTTATTCATACTTTTAAACTCTCCGGTGTCTAACCATATTGATTTTTTTCCTAATAACTTAAATTTCAAATCTTTGTTTTTTTTGTACTTATTTAATAAATCAATTATTTCTAATTCATTTCTTCTCGATGGTTTTAAGGTTTTCGAATATTTCACAACGTCATTGTCAAAAAAATATAGTCCTGTTATAGCTAATTTAGAAACTGACTTTTGAGGTTTTTCTACTAAATCTTCAACTTTATTATTCTTATTGATGGACGCTATCCCATATAAATTCGGATTATTAACTTTTTTTAAAAAAATTGTTGACCCTTTTTTTAATTTAATTGCTTCTTTTATCTTTAAACTAAGTGAACTATCCAAAAAAAAATTATCACCTAAAATTAAAGCTACTTTATCTTTTCCAATAAATTTTTTTCCAAGAATGAAAGCATCTGGTAAACCCCTTGGTTTATTTTGCTCTAAATACTTAATTTTTAAACCTAAATTATTTTTTTTTGGTAAAATTTTAGTGAATTGATTTGTCTGGCCCTTATTTACAATGATCAAAATATTACGTATTCCCGACTTCATTAAAGTAGACACAGGATAAAAAATTAATGGTTTATTATAAATAGGTAAGAGCTGTTTGTTAACAGTTTTAGTCAGTGGATTTAATCTTTTACCAATACCACCTGCAAGTATAATACCTTTTTTTATCATTAATTCTTACCTTTTCTTTTTAAATAATGACTCTTCTTATTTCTATAATTTTTTTTATTTTTTAAATACCAGTCTAGAGTATTTGATAAACCCTCACTAAGAGATATCTTACATTTCCACCTAAGTTTTTTTGAGATTTTTTTACTATTAAGAGAGTACCTCAAGTCGTGACCAGGTCTATCAGAGACATATTTTATTTTTACTTTATTTCCTAATTTAATTTTCTTTAATTTAAATAATCTTAGTATTTTTTTTACCAAATTAATGTTATTAATATTTATTCCTGAACCAACATTGTAACTTTCTCCATTTTTACCTTTATTGGCTATCTTATAAATAGCCTCACAATGATCTTTTACGTATATCCATTCTCTAATATTTTTTCCTTTGGCGTAAATCGGTAATTCTTTATTATCTAATATGTTTAATATTATTTTTGGAATAAGTTTTTCTGGAAATTGATATGGACCATAATTATTACAGCAATTTGAAATCATCGCTTTTATTTTAAAAGTTCTTATATAGGACTTTATCAAATGATCTGCGCTTGCTTTTGTTGCAGAGTATGGAGAGCTGGGATTGTAAGGAAATTTTTCGTCTGATCTTTTATTTTTTTTAATATCACCATAAACTTCGTCAGTTGAAATATGGAGTAGTTTAATATTTTTATTTTTTCTAAGAATTTCTAAAATATTGTATACTCCAAGAATATTTGAATCTAAAAAATTTTTTGGCGAGTCAATTGATCTATCAACATGAGTTTCTGCTGCTAGATTGATGATTAAGGATGCATTGTGTTTTTTAATTATCTGCATCATTTTTTTTTGATTATTTATATCAATTTTATAAAATCTATAATTTTTTTTAGGTTTTAAGTTGTCTTTATTAGATGAATAATTAATTTTATCTACATTAATAACAAATTTATTTTTATTTAATAAATATTTTACTAAATTACTTCCTATAAATCCGGAACCACCAGTTACTATAATTTTTTTCATATTTTAATTCAGTATGATATGATTAATAAATATTTAATTAGGATAAATAAAGTATATAATTAAATTTGTTAAAATAATGTCAATAAAAGAAATAACTATACTAATTACTTCATTTAAAAGTAATAATAAAATACGAAATTGCCTAAATTCAATAAATCCTGAGTATGATGTAATCAATATAGAAAATTCATCTGATCGCGAATATAAAGAAAAAATAGAAAGAGATTATAAAAATGTAAAATGTGCACTAACTGGTGAAAATATAGGATATGGGAATGCAAATAACTTTGGATTAAAACTTATTAAAACAAGATTCGTATTAATCCTAAATCCTGACACAGAAATTTTTTTAGATACTATTGAGAATTTTTTAAAATTAGCAAAAAGTTTAAAAGATTTTGCTATTATTGGGCCGAATATTATAAGCGAAAAAGATTTTTATAAAAAAACAGATTCTGACATAAAAAAAATAAATCAAGTCAAATTTGTAAAGGGCTTTGCGATGTTATTGAATATAGAACAATTTAAAAATATTGGATTTTTTGACAAAAATATTTTTTTCTTTCTTGAAGAAATTGATTTATGTAAAAGATTAATTTCAAATAATAAAAAAATTTATTTCGCGCCAAATATTTTTGTTTTTCATAAAGGGGCAAGTTCGCATGATGATAGTATAAGTTTAGAAATGGAATTATCTAGAAATTGGCATTGGATGTGGTCAAGTTTTTATTTTGAAAAAAAATACAATGGTTATTTGATTGCCTTAATAAAAATATTGCCTAAATTATTTAAATCTATAATTAAAATGATTTTCTTTAAAATTATTGGTAAGAACCAAAAAAGCCAGATACATTATTACAGATTATCTGGTATTATTAATTCTGTTTTGGGAAGAAAATCATGGTATAGACCTAAAGTATAAATAATGAAATTATTTGATTGCACTTTGTATTACGATGAAGATTTAATTTTAGAGACAAGATTAAATATTTTGGATAGATTTATTCATAAATTTATAATATGTGAGTCAAAATATTCTCATAGCGGTCGCGAAAAAAAATTAAATTTTGATATTAAAAAATTTTCAAAATTTAAAAATAAAATTGAATATCTAGTTCAAGACACTGAACCACAAGGATTAATTTTTGATGCTAATAGAGAAGAGAATTATGAGAATATGCGCCCAAATGCTGTAAAAAGAATTGCTCATCAAAGAAACAAATTATTAGAAGCTTTAACTTCTGCAGAAAAAAATGACATAATTTTATATAGCGATAATGATGAAATTCCTAATCTATCAAATTTAGATTTTCACGAATTTAGTGAAAAAATAATAATGTTTAAACAAAAATTATTCTATTATAAATTTAATCTACTTTGCGATAGAATTTTTTGGTATGGCACACGTGCAATAAGAAAAAAAAATTTAAATTCTTTTGAAAAACTTAGACAAGTTAAACCCAAAAAATATCCATTTTATAGACTTGATACATTGTTTAAATATAATAAGGAAATAAGTCTTAAGATCATACAGAACGGTGGGTGGCATTTTACTAGAGTTATTTCTCCAGAGGAAATACATAAAAAGGAATTAGATGCAGAACATCATGATGAATATAGACAATCAAAAAAAAATCCTGCTAGGATTAAAGACTTAATTAATAGGCGAGTCATTGATCACGATCATTTGGTTGATACAAAAATGTCTAAATACGGAAATGAATTTAAGTTAAAAAAGATTCCAAATAACGAATTACCTGATTTTATATCTAATAATTTAAAAAAATATAGTGATTTTTTGGATTTAAGAGATTAATTAAAGGTTTGTAAAATAATTTTATTAAAGCTAATTATAGTTTATGAAAAAATCAAAAAAAATTCTTATAACTGGCGTTGCTGGTTTTTTAGGATCACATCTTGCAGATAAGTTAGTTGATCTGGGTCACGATATCGTTGGAATCGATAATATGATTGGAGGCTATAAAGATAATATTCCAAAAAATATTAAGTTTCATAATATGGACTGTTGTGATTTAAAAAAAGTAAAAAAAGTTATGGAAGGTATTGATGTGGTGTATCATTGTGCAGCTACTGCTCACGAAGGTTTATCTGTTTTTTCACCATACGAAATTACTAAAAATAATTATTTAGCCTCTATTTCGATTTTTACTGCAGCGGTAAATGAAAAAGTTAAAAGGATAATATTTTGTTCGTCAATGGCTAGATATGGGGGTCAAAAAACTCCATTTACAGAGGAGATGAAACCTAATCCAGTAGATCCCTATGCTATTTCAAAAGTTGCCGCAGAGGAAGTCTTGGCAAATTTATGTGAATTAAACAATATTGAATGGGTAGTTGCCGTACCACATAATATTATAGGACCCAGGCAAAGATACGATGATCCTTTTAGAAATGTTGTTTCAATAATGTTAAATAGAATGTTACAAGGCAAAGCTCCTATCATTTATGGAGACGGTGAACAAAAAAGATGTTTCTCTTATATTGATGATTGTTTAAAGTGTTTAATTCCAATGTTAGATCAAAAAAATTTAAATCGTGAAATAATAAATATTGGGCCTGACGAAGAATTCGTTACTATAAATAAAGTTGCTGAAATATGCACAAACTTAACTGGGATTAATTTAAAACCAATATACAAAAAAGACAGACCAAGAGAGGTAAAACATGCATTGTGTTCAGCCGATAAAGCTCGGAAATTATTAAATTACAAAACTACAACGTCTTTGACTGAAGGAATACAAAAAACATACGAATATATAAAAAAAAGAGGTACAAGACCTTTTGATTATAATATTGAACTTGAAATAGAAAACGAGCTTACCCCTGAAACTTGGAAGAATAAAGAAATCTAATTTTAGTGTCCTGGGAGATGAACTAGGCTTTCAGTAAAATAGGATTTTTCTTTTAAAAGATTATTACCTGGTAAATCGAACAAATTAATAATAAAAATAAAACCTGAAACTTTCCCACCTGACATTTCAATTAATTCAGCAGCAGCTTTTGCTGTACCGCCAGTAGCGATGAGATCGTCAATAATTAAAACTTTGTCATTTTTATTTATAGAGTCCTTATGAATTTCAATTGTTGCTTTACCATATTCAAGTTCAAAGTCGACAGATAATTTATCAGCCGGGAGTTTATTTTTTTTTCTTAATAGTATTAAAGGTTTTTTTAATAAGTAAGAAACAACTGATGCAAAAACAAAACCTCGGGACTCTATTGCTGAAATTTTATCAAAGTTTATTTTTTTTGATATTTCTACAATTTTATCTATTGAAAAATTGAAAGCATTTGGATCTTTAATTAAAGTGGTAATATCTCTGAATAAAATACCTTTTTTAGGGTAATCTGGTATTGATCTTATGTAGTTTTTAAGGTCCATAATTAACTTCATTATTTATCAAAAAAGAGCTAATAATTAAACGATGAAAAAAAGAATTCTCGGGATAATTGGTGGGAGCGGACTATATAATATTGAAGGTTTAGACAATGTAAAATGGAAAAAAATTTCTACTAATTGGGGAGAACCTTCTGGTAAAATATTAAGTGCATTTTATAATAAGAGGAACATATTTTTTCTTCCAAGACATGGCATCGGCCATAAGTATAGTCCATCAAATATAAATTATAGAGCAAATATAGAAGCTTTAAAAAAATTGGGGGTTACAGATATTATTTCTGTTTCCGCTGTTGGATCTTTAAAAGAGCACTTATTGCCCGGGTCATTCGTTGTTATTGATCAATTTATAGACAGAACTATAAATAGAAAAACAACTTTTTTTGACAACGAGATCGTAGCTCATGTTTCAATGGCAAAACCCACAAGCAACTGTTTAATGAAAGCAAGTGAATCCGCTTTAATAAAATGTAATATCCCACATCAGGTTGGAGGAACCTATTTAGTAATGGAAGGACCTCAATTTTCAAGTTTTGCAGAGTCCAAACTTTACAAATCGTGGAATGCAGATGTAATAGGTATGACAAATATGCCAGAAGCAAAATTAGCTCGAGAAGCTGAAATTAGATATTGTACCGTAGCTATGGTAACCGATTTTGATTGCTGGCATCCAGATCATGATGAGGTTGATGTTCCAACTGTAATAAAAACATTAAAAGAAAATGCAACTAATGCTCAAAATATGATTAAAGAAATTGTCAATACATTTGACTCTTTTTCTACAAAAAACGATCCAGCTAATGAGTGTTTAGATACTGCAATTATAACAGGACAAAAGTTTAGAAGCAAAAAAACAAAAAAAAAACTTAAAGTTATTGCAGGTAGAGTGCTTAAATAATGTTAACACCTTTTTTACTTTTAATAATAATGACAATTTTAACAAAATATATAATTGATTATATAAAAATTTTAAGAACAGGTGATCCAAATGAAAATGATCAAAATTATTGGAAATTTTCTTATGATTTCAAACCATCAAAAAAACAAGATTATATTCCTGATAGCATCGAATTTCTCAAAAGGAAAAGATTTCGTAATAAACTAGTTTTTTTATTTTATGTAAATATTTTAATTATCTTTTTATTAGCTAACTATTTAGCTTCCCAAATTTTAGATAATATTTTTAATTAAGTATAAAACTTTTTTTACAGTTGCTTTTTGTATTGAATTTCTCCCATTATTTTTGAAATTGCATTTATTTAAAATGGTCTTTTTCCCTAATTTTAAACCTATATATACTAATCCAATTGGTTTTTTTTTTGAACCACCTTTTGGTCCAGCTATTCCAGTAACTGATACACATACTTTAGCTTTACTAATTTTATTAAGATTGTTTACCATTGAAAGACAACATTGAACACTTACCGCGCCATTTTTAAGAATAATCTTTTTAGGTACTTTTAAAATATTTGTTTTAGCTTGATTGGAATAAGTAACTAAACCCATCACAAATACTTTAGAAGATCCACTTACCGAGGTTATTGCACTTGATATCAACCCTCCTGTGCAAGACTCAGCAACAGCAATATTTAATCTTTTTTTTTTAAGTAAAGAAACTATTTTCTCGTTTAAATTCATCAGAAAAGTTTAGATTTTATAACCATAAATATAATTAAAGTTAATACAACATAAAATCCTGCAATTACATCATCCATAATAACTCCAAAACTATTTTTTAGTTTTTTGTCGAATATATTGATTGGAAAAGGTTTTCTAATATCAAAAAATCGAAATAAAATAAAAATATAAAAATAAAATAATATTGAATCAATTGCATTTTTTTCATTTCCGTGAGCAATTTCATATAAATAAATAGGAATTGATTGACCAATTACTTCGTCTATTACTACTTCTTGAGGATCTTTATTTTTATTATCTCTTATGTAATCGGCAACAGCTATGAATGAGTAAAAAAAAATCAAAGTAAGGAAAATCAAAATTATGATATTAGATAATTTTATAATATGAAAGAGACTGTAAAGAAAAACAGTTGTTATTAAAGAAGTAATTGTTCCGGGTGCGTATCTTAAAGTTCCAATCCCAAAAAAAGTAACAAATAAAAAATTAATATTTCTAATCATATTTAATAACTGAAGATATTACCTCGCAAGCTATAGCTTTTTCTTTTCCTATAATACCTAATTTTTCAGTTGTTTTTCCTTTTATATTAATTTGAGTTTTTGAAATCTTACATAGTTTGGCAATATTAAGTATCATCTTATTTTTAAAGTTTTTTATTTTTGGTGTTTGTGTAATAATATTTATATCAAGATTGTTTATTATATACCCTTTTAATCCAATTTTTTTAATAACATGCTCAAGTAAAATTGATGATCTTATACCTTTAAATTTTTTGCTATTATCCGAAAACATTTCACCAATATCACCCATTTTGCAAGCTCCTAAAATTGCATCAGTAACAGCGTGTAAAACAGGATCGCCATCAGAATGTCCAAGTGTCCCTAGTTTTGACTTAATTCTTATGCCTGCTAAATAAAGTTTTCTTTTTGGGACTAGTCGATGAACATCAAATCCTATGCCCACACTTTGTTTAGACTTATAAATACTCTTTAAATAATTAAAGTCATTTTGATCAGTTATTTTAAAATTATTTTTTTCTCCATCGATAAAATTTACATTATTTAGATCCATGTAAAGAGAAATATCATCATCTTTATATTTTTCAGAGTTAGTCTTATGTAATTGATATATCTCCCTTAAATTAAAAGCTTGAGGAGTTTGAGTTAAAAAAAGATTTTCTCTATTTCTGCCTAAAATATATTGCTCGTTACTTGATTCCATAATTTGCTTTACTGCATCCTGAATTTTTATTTTAGGGACTACGGCTTTAAAATTTTTCATTTTTTTTATAATTTTTCTAAGAAGATTAATTGAAAAATTTGGTCTAGCCACATCATGAATTAAAACTTTAAAGTTAGTTTTTTGATTTTTTAGATATTTTAAAGCGTTGTAGGCAGATTGTTGCCGGTTTTTACCTCCAATTATACACTTAATATTTTTTAGTTTTAGAGATTTTAATTTTTTTATGTCCTTTTTGTTATAAACAAGAATAATTCTTTTAATTTGTTTAAATTTTCTAGCTTTAATAATGTTAATTTCAATTAATGATTTGCCTGCGATTTTTTGATATGGTTTACCAATATTAGAATTAAATCTATGGCTTTTACCTCCAGCTAAGATAATGAAACAAAAACTCATGGTTGCAAAATACAATATATTAAAAAAGGGAACAATGATTAAAAAAAATGATAAAATTAATTAAAAATTTTAATTGGATAATTATATCCTCAATTTTGTGCATATTTTTCGGAATTTTAACATTTTTAACTTTTATAAATGAAAGTTTTATTCAATTAACTGACAAAAATTTACAAAATCTTTTAATTATTGATATCGGTATATTGATAATATTTTTCTTTCTAATATTTCAAAGTGTATTTAAACTTTATTCTACTGGTAAAAAAAATAATACTGGTTACCAAACCAATTTAAAATATATATCATTATTTTCTCTTTTTACTTTTATACCATCTTTACTTGTAGCTATTTTTTCGCTTTTCATATTTTATTTTGGAATACAAAAATTTTTTGATACTCAAATTACTAATGCAGTAAATAATTCCTACGAAGTTGCAAAAAATTATTTAGAGGATAATAAAAATAATGTAAAGTCTGATGCCATCTTAATGAGTGTAGGTGTTAATAGAGCTTCTTATTTTTTTTACACAAATCCTAAAAAATTTTCAGATATAATAAGAGCGGAAAAACTTTTAAGAAGAATAGATGATGTTTATTTAATAGATAGCTCTGGAAATATTTTATTTTCAAATATAAATGAAGACACAAAATTTGTTAATCCGACCGATGAGGACTTCTTTAGAACTTTAGAAGGTACTCCGATACTTGTTTCTAGTAGTCCTGAAAATAAAACTACAGCTTTAATTAAATTAAATTCTCTAATTGACACATACTTATATATATCAAGAAATGTAGACTCTGAAATATTAAATTATTTAAAAGATACGGAGAAAGCAGTTAGCTTTTATTATACTGTTGAAAATAGTCAAACTGGTATAAAAATTACATTTGCAATAATTTATATTATAGTAGTCACTTTACTTTTATTTTTATCAATCGTTTTAGCTATAGCATTTGCTCGAAGACTAACAAAACCGATTGTTAATTTAATTCAAGCCTCTAAAAGAATTAGTCAGGGAAAACTTAATAGTAAAGTTCCAGATATAGAATCTGATGATGAATTTAAGATTTTAAATAAAAACTTTAATAATATGATTGAGAGATTAAAAAAACAGCAAGAGAAACTAATTATTAATGAAAGACACGAAGCTTGGGAGAGTGTTGCAAGAAAGATAGCGCATGAAATTAAAAATCCTTTAACTCCAATTCAGCTTACTATTGATAGATTAAGAGAAAAATATTCAACTAAAATTCAGGGCCAGACAAAAGAATTTGAAAACTATCTAGATACTATAAATAGACAGATTAAAGATATACAAAACTTAGTAAATGAATTTTCAAATTTTGCTAGAATGCCTAGACCATCCTTTAAAAAATGTAATTTAAACAAAATACTTGAAAGGGCAGTTAGCTTTTTCAAAATCTCTTCAAAATACGAAATTAAATTTTCATCTAAAAACAAGGAACTTTTCACAATGTGTGACGAAGATCAGTTATATCGAGTTTTTATTAATATTATTAAAAATTCAATCGAGTCTTTAGACGAGAAATCACATAAAAAGGCTAATTTTAAAGGAAAAATTCAGATAGAAATCACTGATAATAATGACTATATAGTCATTAGCTTTATAGATAATGGAGTCGGTATATCAAATACTAAAATGGCAATAAAACCATATTTTACAACTAAATCTAAAGGTAGTGGCTTAGGTTTACCTATAGTAGGGAAAATCATTACTGAACATTCTGGAGAATTAATTTTGGAAAATAATAAAAAAAATAATGGCGCTTTAGTTGAGATAACTTTACCAGCCTTAAGGAATAATTAATGAATAAAGAGATTTTAGTTATAGACGATAATTCTGACATTAGGTCAATAATTTGCAACTTACTTAAAGAGGAAAATTACCCCGTGAGATCTGCCATTAATTACGATCAAGCCATTAATGAAATAAATAAAAAGTTACCAGACCTTGCAATTATAGATATTAAACTTGATAAGCATGATAAAGATGGGATTGATTTACTAAAGCATATAATGAAAATTAATAAAAAAACTCCAGTTATTATGATATCAGGACACGCAACAGTACAAATAGCAATAGAGGCAATAAAGCTAGGAGCCTATGAATTTATTGAAAAACCTTTTTCCACCGAAAAAATTAAAAATTATGTTAAAAGAGCTTTAGAAACTTATTCGCTTAAAAAGGAAAAAGATATTATCGAAAATAAACTTTTTCACTCTTTCGATTTAATAGGAGTAAGTCCTTTGATTGCAAAAATTAAAAAAACTATAGAAAAGTTATCATCTACAGAAAGTAGAATTTTAATAATGGGGCCAACCGGTTCTGGAAAAGAGCTAGTAGCAAGAAAAATTCATAAAAATTCAAATAGATCTAAAGAACCTTTTATAGTCTTGAACGCGGCACTTTTGAAAGAAAATAGTTATGAAAAGGAACTATTTGGACAAGAATTTGAGGATGGAAATGTATCATTTGGCGCCTTAGAGAGAGCTAATAGAGGGACGCTTTTAATAGATGAAATTTCTGAAATACCCATGGAAACCCAAGCAAATGTTTTAAGGGTGCTAATCGACCAAAAATTTAAAAGAATTAATGGAAAAAAAGA
>MDSZ01056835.1_pt1 | contig 13174 bp, 13 predicted proteins | sample 811201 | NCBI WGS metagenome assembly MDSZ01 (sample SAMN05326647, study PRJNA326480) | marine metagenome | isolation source: seawater | place: Indian Ocean: North | collected 2010
CCGGGTATTGCCGGTGACACCGTCGGGGCCGGATCGGCGATCAAGATGGTGCGATCCGTGATGATGAAAGGGCTCGAAGCACTGTTTGCCGAATGTGTTCTGGCCGGGCGTCGTGCCGGCGTTGATGAAACCGTGCTGGCATCCCTTGATAAAACCTATCCGGGTTTCGACTTCATGGAAAAGGCCGCCTATATGCTTGAACGGTCCATGACGCATGGCATTCGTCGTGCGGCCGAAATGGAAGAAGTTGTACTGACGGTCGAGGAACTTGGCCTTAATAACGGTATGGCCAAGGCCACTGTCGATTGGCAGCGAACCATTGGTGAATTGAAGCTTGATGCCGGGGATCTTGGCTATCGCGAACGGGCCGATATGATCCTTGAGGCGATGGCAAAGAAGTAAATCCGTTCTGAGTTTGACCGGAAATGTAAAAGGCAGGGTTCGCACCCTGCCTTTGTCGTATCTGGATGAAGCTTGCAGACTACAGATGATTATTCTGCGGCGTCCGGCACCGGCGGGGTGCCATGGGTATGGAAGGACGGAATGGTTTTCAGTCCCCATGCCTGACCCTTTTTGCGGTCGCTTTCGGTCCAGGTGACGGTTTCCCAATCGGGTTGCAGGATCAAACGCGCGCCGGCGTTGCAAACCTCGACCCGGTTGCCGGCCGGTTCATAGACATACAGGAAGAACGTGCCCTGAACGGCGTGCTTGTGCGGGCCGGTTTCGATGAAAACATTGTTTTCAAGGAAGATGTCGGCCGCGCGCAAAACGTCCTCGCGCTGATCAAGCGCATAGGTCACATGGTGGAAACGGCCCGGCGTGCCGGTCGCATCCTTGGTATAGGCAATGTCGTATGTCTTGTTATTGACCGTAAACCAGCACCCGGCAAGCACGCCGCTATCAAGCATGATCTGTTCGGTCACGCGTGATCCCAGTGCCTTTTGCATGAAGTCACGAATGGCTTCGACATTGGTGGCCAGAAGGTTCAGGTGGTCAATACGGCGCACAGCAACACCACGACCGTGATAACGCTGTGCAATGTTTTTAAGTGCCGGCTTTTCTGATTCCGGTGCCTGGTATTTGACCGTGTCGTAATAAAGTTCAAACACATGGCCGTCCGGATCGGTAAAGCGATACGCCCGTCCATGGCCCATGTCGCCATCGACCCAGCCAATGCCGCATCCCATTTCCTCGATCACTTTGACGCGGCGCATCAGGGCGGCTTCGGAACTTGCGCGATAGCCGATATGGCCGACGCCGGTGGTGTCGGATTTGGTCAGTTTCAGGCTGTGGAACTCGTAATCGTCCCAGGCGCGCAGATAGACAGAATTTTCATCACGGCCGCTTTCGGTCAGACCATAAACATTGACGAAGAAATCCAGGCTCTCTTCGAATTTGTTGGTCAGCAACTCGACATGACCGAGATGGGCAACATCAAAACAGGGTTCAGACATGTCCGTTTCCTTTCAGTATGGGCGTTATCGGAGCGCGGCGTTACAGAAGTGCATAAACCAGCGACGGGAAAGCAATCAGCACGGCAAGACGCACGATGTCTGAAATGACAAAGGGCATCACACCACGGAAAATCTGACCAATCGGGATGTCGGGCGCGACCGACTTGATGACAAAGGCATTCATGCCCACAGGCGGTGTAATCAGGCCAAGTTCGACTGTAATTACGGTCAGAATGCCAAACCAGACCGGATCAAACCCGGCGGCAATGACAATCGGGTAAACCACCGGCACGGTCAAAAGCAGCATGGCAATACTGTCCATGACACAGCCCAGCACGACATAAAGGGCCAGCACACAGAACAGAACCGCATAAGGCGGCATGTCAAGTTGTGCCACCAGTTCGACCAGCGAATGGGAAATGCGCGACACCGACAGGAAATAGCCAAATATTTCCGCCCCGACCAGCATGAAGAAAATCATGATCGACAGGGTCAGGGTTTCGCCAATCGCCTCGATAAACTGCGTACCGGTCATGCCGCGGACAAAGGCAAGGATCATGGTAAAGAATGCGCCAACTGCGGCTGCCTCGGTCGGGGTAAAGAACCCGCCATAAATCCCGCCAATGATAAAGGCAAAGATCACCGCAAACGGCAAAAGCCCCTTAAGGCCGATAATCTTTTCCATGATTGTTGTCGGCTGGCCGGGTTTGGCAACGTCGGGTTTGAAAAACACGATGGCAGCAATGGTTGCGCAATAAAGCACAAGCCCCAGCAAGCCCGGGATGATCCCGGCCATGAACATCTGGCCAACTGAATGTTCGGTAATCAGCGCATATAGCAAAAGCGCAATTGATGGCGGGATCATGATGCCAAGGGTGCCGCCCGCGGCAAGCGTCCCGGCGGCAAAGGATGGCACATACCCGTTCTTTTTCATTTCGGGCAGGGCAACGCGTGCCATGCTGGCTGCGGTGGCCAGCGACGATCCGGAAATGGCGGAAAACACGCCACATGACGTGACAGCAGCCAATCCCATGCCGCCGCGCCAGCCGCCAAAGAATGTCTTCGCACCGTTAAACAGTTCGGCCGACATGCGGGCTTTGGAGGCAAAAACACCCAGAAGGATGAACATCGGGACCGGGCTGAAACCATAAGCGGTCAGGGTTTCAAACGGTCCCTTTTCAAGCAGGGCAAAGGCCGGTTTGAATGCGACAATAAAGCCAAAGCCGACAAAGCCGACCGCCGACATCGCCAGTGAAATCGGGCAGCGAAACGCAATCAGCAACAGCATGATCGCAACGCAGATAAGACCAATCAGGGGCGCGCTCATGGTCGTTTAGCTCCTGAAACAAGATAGTCAATTGCAAGCAGGGTGCAGCGCAGGGCAAGGAACGCCAGCGCGCAGGATGCAAGGCTGTAGACAATGTGAAGGGGGATCAGAAGATCCTGACTGGATTCACCGGACCGTCGCATGCGACCGGCAACTTCGAAAAACCGAACCGTCATGCCAGATGACAGCGCGGCAAAGCCGAACATGTAAACGGCTTCAAGGATCATTTTGGTGCGGCGGCGCAGATTGTCGGTAAACAGATCGACAATCACCTGTCCCTTGTCGACGCCATAGGGAAACGCCAGAAGAACCATCGCCATCATGCCATAGCTGACCAGTTCGACCGCCCCGGTAAAGGTGACATCAATGCCGCCATTCGTCGCGGCAAAGATCGTGCGTGCGATGACATCGACAAGCGTGACTGTCATGATAAAGACCAGAAGAACCCCGCTACCGATCCGCATCGCCTTGGCGATGCGGTCGGTCAGGTCAAGAAGGAATAAAGCCTTGCGGGCAGGCTCTGTGGTCGAGCTTACTTGCATGTCGCGGCAAGTTCCTTGGCGCGGGCATAGACTTTGCGGGCCGGAAGACCGCGGCTTTCGAGATCGGCCAGATAGGTTTCCGTTGCTTTGTCCAGAACCGGTTTCCAGGCCGGGTTGTCAACGCCGCCTTCAACCGTCAGGAAGGTGTGACCGGCATCCTGTGCCTGTTTCAGGCCCTTGGCATCAAGGGCGTCAAACAGCTTCCCGGCCTTTTCCGACCATGCCATGCCCGAATTTTTCGTAATCACGTCCTGAAGATCTTTGGGAAGGTCTTCAAAGCTGTCTTCGTTCATGGTGACAAGGAAGGACAGGGTGTAAAGGTCCCCGACGCTGGTATGGGCCTTGGCCAGTTCATTAAGACGGAATGCCAATGCGCCTTCCCATGGAAGGGCAACACCATCAATCACTTCAAGCTGCATGGCCTGATAGGATTCCGGGGCCGGCATGCCAAGCGGTTGCGCACCTGCTGCTTCAAGGATATTGGCAACCACAGATGTCGGACGGCGAATACGAAGCCCGGCCAGATCATCCGGGGTGGCAATCAGCTTGTCCCCGGTATGCAAAAGACCCTGACCGTGAGTGAACAGGAACAGTGGCCGGGTGCCCTTGTATTCATCGGAAATCAGGCCTTCGTCATACAGGCTCTGGATGATGCAGGAACCATGGGCGGCATTCTTGATCAGGCCCGGAAGCTCCACCACCTGGGTCAACGGAAAACGGTTGGCGGTATAGCCCTGAATGGCGGCGGCGACATCGGCAATGCCGTCTTCGACCGCTTCATATTGTGCGGGCGGTGCGGCAAGGGTCGCGGACGGATACATTTCAACTTCGATCCGGCCATCGGATTCCTTGGCGATTGTGTCGGCCCAGACTTGGAACAGGTCCTTTTGCATGCCGGCAACCGGCGGCCATTGATGCGAAAAGCGCAAGGTATAGTCGGCGGCCTGTGCCTGATTGAACGAGACAGCAAGTGCCGATGTCATGACACCGGCAATCAGTAATTTGCGAAACATCATTTTCCTCCCGAGTGTTACGCAACGATTGGGGGCTTTGCATGCCGGGTCCGATGACGGCCGGTGCCACGAAAGCCAATTTGTTTTGTCTAATTGCGTTTGGCGACGTCTTGATCGCCGCAACCATGTTCGTGCTGCTCTGTCCAATGATGTTCAGGGCAGAGGCATAATTTTGGGTACCATTCGGGAGGTGCGCGGGGAAATTGAATGACCGGCAGGTCTATTCAAAATTGTTAATGGATGTGCGGAATGCGCCGTGTGACGCCAATGTCGGCTATCGGGCAGTACGGTTCGGATGCGGTGAAATCACCAGCAAAACACATGGGCGGTCGGTCGGTTTGGAGCCGGACCGACCGCAAATGTTTTGGTTGTGCTGATCTAATTGCTGCCGGCGACTGCGCCGGTTGCGATCATTTTTTCGATTTCACTGTCATTGTAGCCCAGCGTGTTTTTAAGGATGTCGCTGGTATGTTCGCCCAGCAGCGCAGGCGGTGTTGATTTGTCCGGGCTCTGTCCGTCAAAGCGGATCGGACCGCGAACGACCCGCATGTCACCGGCAACCGGGTGGGTGACGGTTTCAATCAGTTCATGGCGGATGACATGTTCCTGATCAAGCGCGTCGCCGATGCTCAGGATCGGAGCATTGGGCACATCAAATTCACTCAGCCGGTCGAGCCAGTAATCGGTGCTGTGTTCCTGCATTCGAGTACAGATCACCGGTTCGAGTTCATCGCGGTTTGTTAGCCGGTCCTGATAAAGTGCAAAACGTGGGTCAGTGATCAGGTCTTCTCTATCCAGACAACGGGCAAAATTGTGCCAGAACCGTTCGGTCAAACAGGCGACAATCACATAGCCGTCCGATGTCGGGAAAGAACCGTATGGCACAATGCTGGGATGGCGGGTACCAACTGGTTCAGGGCTTTTGCCCGAGACAAAGTAAATCTGGGAAAGATACCCCTGCATCGCGATCAGGCTATCTAGCATGGCGATTTCAACGTGGCGTCCATGACCGGTCTGATTGCGTTCATGCAGGGCGGCAAGCACGCCAAACAATGAAAAAATACTGCCCGCCATATCCCCCAAAGGCAGACCAAGCTTGTTCGGGGCTTGTCCCGGTTCACGGTTGATGCTCATCACACCCGAAAGGGCCTGGGCAACGATATCGAATGCCGGTTTGTTGCCGTGCGGGCTGTTTTTGCCAAAGCCGGTAATCGAACAATAGATCAGTCCCGGATGATCTTTCTTCAGGGTTTCATAACCAAGACCAAGCCGGTCCATAACGCCGGGCCGGAAGTTTTCCAGAACGATGTCACTTTGTGCGGCCAGTTTTTTGGCGATCTCGATGCCCTGTTCCGATTTCAGATCAAGACTGATGCTTTTTTTATTGCGGTTAAGCGCGATGAAATAGTGACTGAGCGGGCCATGAAATGGCGGAAAGTTGCGTGTTTCATCGCCTTTTTCAATCGGCTCGACCTTGATAATGTCAGCACCCAGATCGGACAGCACCATGCTGGCATAGGGGCCAGACAGGATGCGTGAAAAGTCCAGAACCTTGACCCCCGAAAGCGGGCCTGAACGATGTTCGGTTTGATTTTGCATCGTCATATCAATCTGCCTTCCGCACGATTTTCATGACAGCCGTTGCCGTGGCAACAAGCCGGTCACCCGACACAAGATCGGCATCAACAAACATCATTGATCCGCTGCCATGCCGGATGGTGGCATGCGCTTCGATCAGATCACCTGACTTTGCCGCACTGATAAAGCGGGTATCCATCTGAACCGTTACGGTCGGCTGACGGTCAGCGGCCTTCCAGGCTTCCATCGCGATCACCTGGTCAAGCAGACCGGTAATGACACCGCCATGAACAGAACCCAGCGCATTCTGATGCTGCTGACCGGTGTGTAATCCATAGATTTTCCGGCCTTTTTCCCGGCGCGAAAGAAGCGGGCCAATAAGATCGACATAGCCCTCTATCGGGACTTTTCGCCAATCATGCCGGCTTGATACGTTTCCTGTCATTGAAGCACTACCCTGATTAGATTTGGACGCTGGTTACATCATCGCGGATTTTTATAAGCGCGTTGGCAAGTTTGGGGATTTCCGCGTTTCTAAGGCGTTCACTGATGCCGATTGCGACAAGTGATCGCAGCATTTTGCCATCCGATCCAAAGACCGGGACGGCAACAACGGTAACCCCGGAAATATAGGCCCCCTGATCGACGGCATATCCGTTGTGGCGGACATCTGCGACTTCATTTTGCCATTCGTCAAAGCTTGGCGGGTGATCCCAGGCCAGTTTGTCGAACTTTGTTCGCAACTCTTTCGGATCGGGAGTGTTGAAGGCCGCATAGCAACGGCCCGTTGCCGAAATCAAAAGGGGAAAACGACTGCCAAGGTCGACCTGCAAGCGGAATGGCAAGCTTGATTGCGACAGGGCAACCACGACCATCTGACCGGGCTCGGAAATCTGTGTGGCAATGCCGGTAACCCCGAATTCCTTGGAAAGTTCGGACAGATGCGGCTGTACGAGAACCGAGAAAGTGTTCTTCTGAAGGGCGGATCTGGCAAGTGGCAGAATGCCGATGCCAATCGAATAACGTTTGGTTTTCTCTTCAAACTCAACGAGTCCCTCATCCTGAAGAACGCGCAGGATGTGCAGACATGTGCTGGGAACAAGACCCAGCTCGCGTGCAATCGGATTGACGCCGATCGGATCGTTCGATTTTGCCAAAAAACGCAGGATAGCCAAGGCACGCGTTACGGCGGGGACCTGTCTTTTGTTCGGTGCAGCTTTTTCTGAGTCAGTCATGTCCAGTCTCAAATACAGTGAATTTGTTGTCTATATACAATAAATGAATCATATTGACAATGATGTTCTGATCTCACTACCGTTGTCAACGATCACTTCGGGGCGCTGATGGCGAACCGGACAACAATTCGGGAGGAGACCGGACATGACCCGCTTGACGGATTTTCGATCCTACGGGGATGCCCAGAAGCATTTTTCAAGAGATGCCCTTTGGGCGCTTTTTGATGGAACGCGTGATGACTTCAACATCGCGCATGAATGCGTCGATCGTCACGTTGACGGCGACAATGTTGCTGTACGTGTTGCGCATTCTGAGGGCCGCGATGAAGTCATCACCTTTGCCGAGCTGGCGAAACTTTCATCGCAGTTTGCCCACTATCTTGCCGGGCGTGGTGTTGGTAAGGGCGACCGTGTTGCTGTCATGCTTGAACCGTCATTGGCGTTTTACGGGGCGCTGTTCGGGGCCATAAAACTCGGTGCGGTTGCCGTGCCAATGTTCACCCTGTTTGGTCCGGAAGGCATCCGGTTGCGCGCCGATGACTGCCAGCCGAGTGTGCTTTTTACCAATGAAGAAAAGGCAGGCGATGCGACGGCGGCCGGGAACCTTGATGTTGTTATTGTCAATGACGGCTTTCTGAATTCAATCGCGTCGCTGCCGACGGAATTTGCGTGCAACTCTGCTGGTGATGATCTTGCCGTGCTTCAATATACGTCCGGAACGACGCGGCTTTTGCCCGCGGCGGTGAAACATACGCACCGGTCGCTTGTGACATTGATGGTTGCGGCATTGTACGCAACAGGCATTCGTCCGGGCGACCGGTTCTTCTGCCCGTCATCCCCGGCATGGGGGCATGGATTGTGGCACGGAACGCTTGCGCCACTCGCACTTGGTGTTTCGACCGGAACATTCAGTGGCAAGTTTGATGCGGTCCGCCTTCTTAAGGCGATCAGCGATTACAAGATCACCAACATGTCGGCCGCGGCCACGCATTATCGCATGATGCGCAACACCGGAAAGGCCGAAGACTTTTCATACTGCATTGAAAAGCTGTCCTTTACCGGCGAGCCGATCGACAGCGAAAGCGCGCGTTACATCGAAAATCTGTTCGGGACCAAAGTCTGTTCGATGTATGGCACCACCGAAATCGGTGTGATCCTTGCCAACTATCCCGGCGCCCCGGACTTTGACGTTCGCGAAGGGTCGATGGGCAAAGCCGTGCCCGGCGTCGAAGTCGAAGTTCAGGATGCCGATGGCAATCCGGCGAAGGTGGGCGTAACCGGCGAACTGATGGTCAGAAAACAGGGCGAATGGTTCCACACCAAGGACCTCGGCCGTGTTGATGAAGACGGCTATTTCTATCATGCCGGCCGTGCCGATGACGTCATCATCTCCGCGGGATGGACAATGAGTGCCGTCGAGATCGAAGACGCCATTCTTAAACATCCCAAAGTTGCCGAAGCGGCCGCCATCGGTGTGCCTGACAAGGTGCGCGGTCAGGTGGTTAAAGCCTTCATTGTGCTCAAAGACAGCTATGACGACAGCCTGACCGAAGAAATTCAGGATCTGGTTCGCACCAATCTCAGCCGGCACGAATATCCCCGACATATCGATTACGTGGCCGATTTGCCGAAAACCCCGGCGGGCAAGGTCAATCGCAAAATTCTCAGAGATCAAGAAGCACAACAGGGAACTGCCGCCTGACGGCCGCAATTGCCATTACGGAATTCAAGGAGGAAACAAGCATGAACGAGATTTCACAAAGACGGTTCCCGAAAATCACCGCCGAAGGTGTCGAAGAACTGAGCAAGCGCATCGGCGTTAAAATCGAAAAGACGGTCGAACCGTGGTGCTATGAGGCAACCCGGGACAATATTCGCCACTATGCGCATGGCATTGGTGATGACAATCCGCTGTGGTGTGATCCTGAATATGCGAAAAACACCCGTTACGGCGATGTGATTGCACTGCCGAGCTTCCTGTTTGCGACCAGCCGCATCATCTCGGGATATGTCGGTGGTTTGCCGGGCGTTCATGCAATGTGGTCGGGAGCGGATTGGACCTGGCACAAGCCGATTTACCGCAACACCGAAATCCGTACCGAGGCCTATCTCAAAGATCTGGTCGAACATAATACCCGCTTTGCCGGTCGTGCGATCCAGCAGATCTACCACGTTGATTTCTATGATGCGAAAACCGGCGACATGCTGGCCGAAGCGGATAGCTGGTGTTTCCGTACCGACCGCGACCATGCGCGTGAAAATGGCACGAAATATACCGAAGCCCGATCCAGGCCTGTCCGCGTCTATACCGACGAAGAACTCGCCGAATACACAAAATACTACGAGCAGGAAACCATTCGCGGTGCTGAAACCCGTTTCTGGGATGACGTGGCCGAGGGCGAAGAACTGCCGACCATGGTCAAAGGTCCGATGACAGTTACCGGTTTTGTCGCCTATGCGCAGGGTTGGGGCGGTCTTTATATTCGGGCCAACAAACTGGCCTGGAAGCTTCAGCAAAAGCATCCCGGTGCGGGGATCAAAAACCGCTTTGGCATTCCCGATTGCCCGGAACGTGTGCATTGGGAAGAAGAGTTTGCTTTGGAAGTCGGCGCGCCTGGTGCATATGACTATGGACCCGAACGTACGTCCTGGTTGCAACATCAGATAACCAACTGGATGGGCGATGACGGTTTCCTTAGCCAGGCAAAATGTCAGGTGCGTCGTCACAATCCCGAAGGCGACATCATCCTGATCCATGGCGAAGTTGCGCGAAAATACGAAAAAGACGGGCGCTACTTCGTTGAAATTCGCCAGCGTGCGGAACAACAGGACGGTGAATTGTCGGCCATCGGTTCGGCAATTGTCGAACTGCCCAAGCGCTGATCTTTTTCACGCGTCAACCTGTAGGAGGCAGGGTTGGACAGCATTGGAAAGATATTGCAACGCCTAGAGGACACCCTTCATTGGGGAGGGTGCCTTGCCCTTGTGATCGTCGCGGTTCTGATCAACGCAGATATCGTGATGCGTCTTGTCGCGGGCATTCCGGTTCAGATCCAGTTCGAAATGACCGAGCTGTATCTGATGCCGGCACTGGCAACGCTTTCTCTGTCCCGGGTGTACCGGGACGGAGGCCATCTTGCACTTGATTTCATGACCAAGGATCTTTCCGGCCTGTTTGGAAAGATTGTCAGCAGGGGGCGTACGCTGCTTGCCGGGGTCTTCTTTTGCGCGGTGACCTATATGTCCGGGTCATTCGCGCTTAAGGCATTTCTAAGAGGCGAGATCGAATACGGGGTCATCGACTGGCCCCTTGGATGGGCCTATGCCGCAATCCCCCTGGGCTGCGGCGTTATTTCATTGAGACTGCTTTATGACACGCTCCAAAAACCGGCGGCTTAAGGTGTCTTGAATTCATCAATGTCTGGGAGGATAGCAAGATGAAGAATACGGGAAAGTTACTGACAATCCTTGCCGGTGTCTTTGGCATCGGGATGAGCGTGAATGTCGCGCAGGCGGAAACGCTGCGGCTGGGGGATTTCCAGTCGACCAGCCATGTCGTGTCGCTTGAAGGAACAACGCGCTGGATGTTCGCCGTCGAACAGGCAACCAACGGGGCAATAAAATTCGAACATTTTCCTGCACAGCAGGCCGCAAAATCCGCAGCCCAGCTTGATGCGGTCAATAACGGTATTCTTGATGCGGCCCTGCTTGGCACGCTGTATCACAGTGAAGTCTTGCCGCTGAACTCGGTTATCGGGTTGCCGGGTTTCTATGGCACGGCGGTGCAGGGGACCGAAGCCCTGCAAAGCATGCTGGCCGAAGGTCCGCTGCGTGACGAGCTTCTTGATGCCGGTGTCATGCCGATCTTTGGCTTTGTCCTGCCGCCTTATCAGGTATTGGCCAAAAAGCATCTGGGCGGGGTAAGCGACTGGAAGGCGCTTGATATCCGCACGTCTGGTTCGACGCAGGCGATGACTGCACGCGCGCTTGGTTCGGTTGGTATTTCGATCCCGGGACCGGAAGTCTACACCGCAGTTGAACGCGGACGCCTTGACGGGGTTCTGTTCCCGCTGGCATCGGTGCCGGGGTACAATTTGCAGGAAGTCGTCAGCCACATTTCGACCAACGGATCGTTTGGCGGTTACAGCTTTGTCATGGTTGTCGGTCGTGACAAATTCGAAAGCCTGCCGGCTGATGTGCAAAAGATCATGTTGGAAAAAGGCCGTGAAGTTGCAACCCATGTTGCCCGGGTTCAGGATGATTCAGTAGGCAGCCTTGCTGCGGAATGGAAAGCACAGGGCATTGAGGTCTACCAGTTCAGTGACGCAGAACTCACGGAACTGGGGGATGCGATGCAGCCGGTTACCGCAGACTGGATGGAACGTATTGGCGGGGAAAAGGCACAGCTGGTTCTTGATAGCTATCGTGCCCTGACCTCGAAAAAATAATCATAAATATCCGATATTTACCCTGACGGGTGGTTGTGTTCGCAGCCACCCGCTTCAAGGAGCATTTGTTCCATTCATGTTTACGTTTTTCCTGATCCTCGTCGTTCTTGCGGTGCTGATGATTTTGCGAATGCCAATTGCATTTGCCATGGGAATTTCAGGTTTCCTTGGCCTTGCCATGCAATTGGGGATGAAGCCGGCACTTTCCGTTCTTGAACGGACGTTTTTTGATACGTCGTCATCCTTTATCCTGGTGTCCATTCCGCTATTCATCCTTATGGCGGAATTGCTGACCGCCGGGGATGTGACACGACGCGCCATTATCGCCTGTCAGAACTGGGTCGGGCATTTCAAGGGCGGACTTGCCATGGCAACGGTTGCGGCATCTGTTCTGTTAGCAGCCCTTGTTGGCAGTTCGACGGCCTCGACCGCGGCTATGGCCGCGTCGGCCTTTCCGGAAATGCGCAGGCACAAATATCATGATCGCCTTTCGGCTGCCGTCGTTTCGGTCGGTGGGACATTGGCCGTGGTGGTTCCGCCAAGTATCGTTCTGGTCGTGTATGGCGTTTTGACCGAAACATCGATTGGCAAACTGTTCATTGCCGGCATCTTGCCGGGTCTTTTGACCGCAGCGGGTTTGTGTACGGTGATCAAGCTGATTGCCAACCGGACGGACTATGCACCAAAAGGCGATCCGTTTGAATTGCGCAAGGCCGCGCGATCAAGTGTCAATGTCTTGCCGATTGCCTTGCTGATTGTGGCGGTGATCGGGGCGATTTACGGTGGTTTGACTTCCCCGTCCGAGGCAGCCGCCCTTGGTGTTATGGGGTCGCTTATTGTGGTCCTTGCCCAACGAACCCTGACGATCAAGGGGCTGGGCACATCCATCAGCAGTTCGATCCGCGCCACCGTCATGATTGTGGCGATCATTGCCTGTTCGGCGATCTTTTCCAATTATCTGGCCTTCACGCGTGTTACCCAAAGCATTCTGGAATTCGTTTCGACCACAGACATGTCGCGCGAAGTCATTCTGGCTCTGATCGTTTTGATCTTGCTGGTGATGGGGATGTTCATGGATCAATTGGCGATCTTGTCACTGGCCATGCCATTGGCGTTTCCGACTGCCATGGCGCTTGGTTATGACGCGATCTGGTTCGGGATCATTGTGACCAAAACAGTCGAGATCGGCCTTCTGACCCCGCCGCTTGGTTTGAATGCCTATGTGGCATCCGCGCAAACCGGGGTGCCTTTGGGGACAATTTTCCGCGGAATTGTACCCTTCCTGATCATGGAGATCATTGTTCTGATCGGATTGATCATGTTCCCGGAAGTGACACTGTTTCTGCCGGATCTGATGGGAAAGTGATCTTTTGAACGGGCGCGCCCGGCCGGTCGGTGTCCGGGCAAAATCGGCAATTGTTATTTATCTTATCAACTTGTTTTACAAGTTGGCATTGGGTAGTTTTGGTCTTTGTTTGCCCCAATGAAAGTCTGATCATGACCCGGTCTGTTCTTGCGATTACGGATATTCGTCCTGCCTATACCGCGCAGCTTGCCAAGCGATATGACCTTCATCG
>MDSZ01185217.1_pt1 | contig 13174 bp, 10 predicted proteins | sample 811201 | NCBI WGS metagenome assembly MDSZ01 (sample SAMN05326647, study PRJNA326480) | marine metagenome | isolation source: seawater | place: Indian Ocean: North | collected 2010
ATTCCATAACGCCAGGAACATGTACTAAGCCACTTCCAGGAATAGATATTGGAGTGATGGATGCAAATGGAAATGAAGTTAAGAATAATAATCAGGGTGGGAATCTTGTTATAAAGAAACCTTGGCCATCTATGTTAAGAGGTATTTGGGGAGATGAGGACAGATATATCTCAACATATTGGGAGAAATATAATAATAAATTCTATATTACTGGTGATACTGCTAGAAGAGATGAAGATGGGAATATTTGGATTATGGGCCGATCAGATGATGTGGTGAATATTTCTGGTCATCGTTTAGGGACTATGGAAATTGAGTCTGCTATAGTATCACATGAATTTGTTGCAGAGTCGGCAGTTGTTAGCTACTCACATGATATAAAAGGTGAAGCAATTCATTCGTTTGTTGTCCTTAGAAATAATTTTAAATCACAGATTGGTAAACAATTTGCTGATGAACTTAGGGAGTGGGTAAAAATGAAAATTGGATCTATAGCTAAACCTGATCGTATATCATTTGCTACCAATCTACCAAAAACTAGATCAGGAAAAATTATGAGAAGATTATTAAGAAATATAGCAAGAGGAGAAAAAATCTCTGGAGATACATCTACTTTGGAAAATGAAAATATATTAAATCAATTAAAGGATGTTTTTTAACTTTTATCATGATGGATATATTCAAAAAAGAAAGGATAATTGCTGATAAAGGGTTTAACAGATGGTTGGTTCCGCCAACTTCTGTAGCAATACATTTGTGTATAGGTTCTGTTTATGCATGGAGTATATTCAACCCGGCATTAATTAAAACCCTGGGTGTTGTAGTCAGCTCATCTCAAGATTGGATGTTAAGTGAAGTTGTTTGGATTTACTCACTTTCTATTGTCTCACTTGGACTTTCTGCTGCTTTTGCCGGTAAATGGTTAGAAGAAGTTGGACCTCGTCTAGTTGGTTTTGTTGCTGCATGTCTTTGGGGCGGTGGTTTTTTGATTGGAAGCATTGGAATATTTACACATCAATTATGGTTAATATATCTTGGTTATGGTGTATTCGGTGGATGTGGTCTTGGGTTGGGTTATGTATCACCTGTTTCAACTTTAATTAGATGGTTTCCAGATAGACGTGGTATGGCTACAGGAATGGCTATAATGGGATTTGGTGGTGGAGCGATGATTGGAGCGCCTTTGAAAGAATTTCTTATAGATTTCTTCTATCATGCTCCAGTGTTTTTAGGTACTGTTGATCAAGTTATTTTACAAACAGTTGATGGATTGAGATATGCCAATATTGATGGCATGTTAAAAGAAGTTGTTATTGTAAGTAATAATGATGTTGCAAATATGATTCGCCCAGGAAACCCTGGAGTATATTTAGTAGGCACTGGGGATACTGGCATTGGCTATACTTTTGTGACATTAGGAATAATATATTTTCTAATAATGGCTGTTGCATCATTTTCATACAGAATACCTGCTGAAGATTGGAAACCAGAGAATTGGAAAAAACCTGATGATGCTATTCTTGAAAAACAATTAATTACAACAAAACATGTACATATTGATCAAGCACTTAAAACTCCACAGTTTTATATGTTATGGGTAGTTCTATGTTTTAACGTAACTGCAGGAATTGGTGTATTAGGTGTAGCAAAAACAATGATGACTGAAATATTTAGTAATGCTCTTCCAAATATTGTAGATAATGCATTTGCTGCAACTTATGTTCTTATGATAAGCGTCTTCAATATGATAGGTAGATTCTTCTGGGCCAGTACTTCAGATTATATTGGTAGAAAGAATACATATTATATCTTTTTTACATTAGGGATAATTTTATACCTATCTATCCCATATACTGCATCACAGGTTAATGTTAACCCTAGTATTGTTTTATTAATTTATTTTTATGCAGCTACAATGCTTATTTTTACCATGTATGGAGGAGGCTTTGCCACTATTCCAGCTTATTTGGCTGATATCTTTGGAACTAAATATGTTGGAGGGATACATGGAAGATTATTAACCGCTTGGAGTACTGCTGGAATTTTAGGTCCATTAGCAATTACATCTTTAAGATCAAACTCTATAAACAATGCAATGGAAGAATTAGTAAAGAAAATAGATCCAACAACATTTAAAGAAACATTTGGTGCTGGAGTCGAACACTTCAATCAATTAGTAATTACAAAAACTGTAACAATTCCAAAATTAATGGAAATTGCACCAGAAGGAACTGTGGATCCTTCTACTACAGTTTATAACTCAACTATGATTTTAATGGCTATACTTCTTGGGGTAGCTTTAATTTCAAACTTCTTAATTGGCCCAGTGGACAAAAAACATCATATGGCTGATTAGTCAATATCCTTCATTGTAAGCTTCACTCTTCCTTGGCCATCAATATCAAGTACTTTAACTTGAACTTCATCACCTTCGGACATCTCATCTCTAACATTTTCTACTCTTTCTTGTTTAATTTGAGATATGTGAACCAAACCATCCTTACCGGGCAAAATATTAACAAATGCGCCGTAATCCATGATTTTTTTTACTTTTCCGGTATATACTTTTCCTATTTCAATCTCTTCCATTTTTACCTCTATTGTTTATATTAAATTAATCAAGATCCTTCATTGTGAGCTTCACTCTTCCTTGTCTGTCCACTTCAAGAACCTTTACTTTTACTTCATCACCTTCATTTAATACGTCTCTAACATTTTCTACCCTTTCTTTGCTTATTTGGGATATATGGACAAGTCCATCTTTGTTAGGAGATATATTAACAAACGCTCCGAAATCCATTATTTTTGCAACTTTACCTTCATAAACCTTATCTACCTGTGGACCAGTTGTTATGTCCTCAATAATAGATTTAGCATGATCACTTTTTGCCTGGTCTGTTGCGGCTATTTTCACTACTCCATCATCTGAAATATCAATAACTGCTCCAGTTTCTTCTACAATTGATTTTATAACTGCTCCACCCTTTCCAATTACCTCAGCAATTTTTGAAGGATTAATTTTTATATGTGTATAGCGTGGTGCATGTTCCGATACGCTTTCTCTTGGCGAGGTAATCACTTTAGCCATTTCAGATAATATATGGAGTCTAGCCGCTTTTGCTTGATCTAGTGCTTCAGACATTATTTGCGATGTTATGCCATCTATTTTAATATCCATTTGTAATGCATTAACACCTTTTTCAGTTCCGGCAACCTTAAAATCCATATCTCCTAAATGATCCTCATCTCCTAAGATATCAGTTAAGACAACATATTTTTCTCCCTCTTTTACAAGTCCCATCGCTATTCCAGCAACTGGCGAAGAAATTGGAACACCTGCATCCATTAGAGAAAGACTTGACCCGCACACCGAAGCCATTGAGCTGGATCCATTGGATTCCATGATTTCTGAAACAACTCTAATTGTGTATGGGCATTTATCTTGAGCTGGTAATACAGCCTGAATACCTCTACGAGCAAGTTTCCCATGACCAATCTCTCTTCTTTTTGGTGAACCAATCATTCCTATTTCACCTACTGAATAAGGTGGAAAATTATAATGAAAAATAAAGTCATCTTCAATTCTTCCAGAAAGAGAATCAATGATTTGCGCATCTTTATCTGTACCTAAGGTTGTGACAACTAATGCCTGAGTTTCTCCTCTGGTAAATAATGCTGAACCATGCACTCTAGGTAAAATTCCAAGCTGGATATCAATAGGTCTTACTGTTTTGGTATCACGTCCATCAATACGATTTTCACCATTTAGTATTTTATTACGAACTATCTCTTTTTGAAGTTTATCAAAATGAGAGAGGATTTCTTTACTATTGTCCTCATCTTCACTAACTTCTTCTTCTAATAATTTATTTTTGATTTCAGTTATAGTTTGATTTCTATCTTGTTTGGCAGTGATTGTATAAGCTTCTGTTAGTTGTTTTTTATATTTTTCTTTTAAAGTATTATAGGTTTCTTCATTAGTTTCTTTTGGAACCCACTCGATTTCTTTTACATTTGCCTCATTACATAATTCATCAATAGCACTTATTATAGTTTGCATTTTTTCATGCCCAAAATTTACTGCTCCTAACATTACTTCTTCAGTAAGTTCTTTAGCTTCAGACTCTACCATTAAGACAGCATTTTTTGTTCCTGCAACAACTAAATCTAGAGAAGAACTTTCAAGTTCTTTTGCGGTTGGATTTAATAAATACTTTTCTCCATCATATCCAACTTTAACTGCGCCTAATGTTCCATTAAATGGCAATCCTGATAATTTTACTGCTGATGATGCTGCTATTAGCGCAGGTATTTCTGAATCGACATCTGGGTTAAGTGAAAGTAATGTTAATATTATTTGCACTTCACGCGTATATGTTGATTCAAATAAAGGCCTAAGTGGACGATCTATTAATCTACTAATTAAAACTTCTTTTTCTGTAGGTCTGCCTTCTCTTTTAAAAAAACCACCTGGTATTTTACCAGCGGCATATGTTTTTTCATTATAGTTAACAGTAAGCGGGAAAAAATCTCTATCGTTATCTTCTTGGGCAGCAACAAGTGTAGCTAATACAACTGTACCTTCTATATCAACCAATACTGAAGAGTTTGCTTGTTTTGCAATTAATCCTGTCTCAATCTTGACTGATTGATTTCCTATATCAAATATTTTGGTGAACATTAACTATTTTCTAAGCTCTAACTGTTTAACAAGTTCCTCATAACTAGAAGTATCTTTATTTTTCAAATACTTCATTAATGACTTTCTTTTCATGACCATTTTAAGTAAACCTCTTTTCGAATGAATATCTTTTGAATTTTTCTCAAAGTGATTTGTTAAATTATTAATATTTTCTGTAAGTAATGCGATTTGAACTTGAGTTGAACCACAATCATTGCCAGTCTTACCAAATTTTTTGATCAATTCCTTTTTTGAATTATTATCCAGGGCCATAAATTTATACATTAAAGTCCGAATTCTAACACGAGTTTAAATTAATACAACCCTTATTCATTAAAGTTTATTAGCCTTTTTGGATATATACAGTTATTCTTGATTACTGCTATACCTATAATGTTGTTTTTGTTATAAATAGTTACTAATTTATTATGAAATTCTGAACTTTTATGAACTGGCTGACCCATCCGAATCTTTTTTTCCTCTAAATCAGATAGGATAAAGCTATCTTCATCAGAGAGTATGGTATTAATGTCTACAAAGTAATTTGTTTTTGTTATAGACAGGTTTTTAATTTGGTCAAGTTTAATCATTATGTCCTTCTTATATTTCCCTATCTCAACTCTTTGCAAATCTTTAATATATGCTCCTACGGACAAGTCCTTACCAATTTCTTCTACTAATGTGCGTATGTAAGTTCCTTTAGAGCATACTATGCTTAATTTTAATACTGATCCCTGAAATTTCATTAGCTTTATATCATGGATAAAAATCTTTCTTGGTTTTCTTGGAATAGTAATTCCTTTTCTTGCTAAATTATAGAGTTTTTCTCCTTTCACTTTGAGCCCACTAAACATAGGTGGGGTTTGAAGTAACTCTCCAAAGAATTTTTTTAATCTTGTATTAATAAAGCCTTGTTCCAATAATTTTAAATTATTTTGTTTGTATGGAGTTACTATGCCTTCTTTATCACCAGTTGTACTAACTGATCCTAATTGACAAACTACCTCATATTTTTTTTTATAAGACTCTATATAACTAGAAAATTTTGTAGCTTCACCGAAAAGTATTGGTAACATGCCATGGGCTAGAGGATCCAGAATACCCACTATGCCTGCCTTTTTTATATTAAGTCTCTTTTTTAGTATTTTAAGAGTTTGATTAGACGTGAGGTTTTTTGGTTTATCTACTAATAACAATCCATTACACATTCTTTTTATCTCTTTGTTATTTTTTTTATTATATTTTCAATCCTTTCTCCGCTATCAGCAGTTTTATCATAAATAAATTTTAGATTTGGCAGTCTCTTTATATATAGTTTTTTAGAAAGCTCATTTTTTATAAAGCTTGATGAACGATTTAATTCCTGTTCTACTTTTAAGGTATCAGATTCAAAAGTTGTAAAAAAAACATCAGCATTTCGTATGTCCTTGCTTAATCGGACACCAGAAATTGTGATAGATTTATTTATTAAAGGATTTTTGATTTCTTTGAGAATAAGATTGGCAATTTCTTTATGCAGTAAGTCTTGAATCTTGAATAAACGATTGTTCATAAAGTTTTTAAATAGATCTTTTTATTTCTATTCTTTTGTAAACCTCAATTTGATCTCCATTTTTTATATCATTATAGTTTTTAACACCTATCCCACATTCTGTTCCGCTCTTAACTTCTTTAACATCATCTTTAAATCTTCTCAATGATTCTAATTCTCCTTCATAAATTACGATATTATCTCTGAGAACTCTTATTGGTTGTTCTTTTTGTATTGTTCCTTCTATAACCATTGAACCAGCTATTGCACCAAATTTCGAAGATCTAAAAACATCTTTAACTTCAGCTATTCCAATAATCTCCTCTTTAATATCTGGATCTAGAAGACCAGAAAGATCTTGTTTTACATTATCCAAAAGTTCATAAATTACGCTGAAATATTTTAGGTCTAGCTGATTCGTCTCGATTATTTTTTTAGCTTTAGAGTCTGCACGGACATTAAAGCCTATTATTTTTGCATTTGAGGTTTGAGCTAAGTTGACATCTGATTCTGTAATTCCCCCAACGCCACTATAAATAATTTCAAGTCCTACATCATCATTGTCAATTTTCTTCAAAGATGCTGTTATCGCTTCGCAACTCCCTTGAACATCAGTTTTTATAAGGAAATTTTCAATTCTTTTTTTATTAGATGTGCTGCTGGCATTAAAATCATCAATACTAAAATTCTTTTGTTTTGCTTGCATCTCAATTTCTTTTTGTTTTGACTCTCTCATTGAAGCAACTTCTCTAATCCTTTTTTCATCGTTAGTTGACATTAGTTGATCTCCAACATTAGGAGTGCCAGATAACCCAGTTACTACAGCTGGACATCCAGGTTCAACGCTCAAAACCTCATTGTTAAATTCATCATACATTGCACGTACTCGGCCAAATTCTTTTCCTACTAAAATAAAATCTTTTTTATGCAAAGTCCCGTTTTTCACTAAGATTGTAGCAACAGGCCCTCTTCCCTTATCTAGTGATGATTCGATAACAGTTCCATCTGCTGGTCCGTTTTTAGGTGCTTTTAGTTCTAAAATTTCTGCTTGTAACGATATAGAATCAAGTAAACTATCTATTCCATCTCCATTTAATGCAGAAATCTTAGTGAAAATAGTATCTCCTCCCCATTCTTCAGAGATTACATTTTTTTTACTTAATTCATTTTGTACTTTTTCAGGATCTGCATTTTCCTTATCAATTTTATTAATAGCAACGATTATTGGGACTTTAGATGATTGTGCATGCTCAATAGCTTCTTCCGTCTGAGGCATCACGCCATCATCAGCTGAGACTACTAAAACTATTATGTCCGTTATTTGCGCCCCTCTTGCTCTCATAGCGGAGAATGCAGCATGTCCTGGTGTATCAAGAAAAGTTATCATTGTTCCCTTGTCTGTTGTAACTCTATATGCCCCGATATGTTGTGTTATACCACCAGCTTCAGAAGTTACAATTTTTGTCTTTCTAATATAATCTAATAAAGATGTTTTTCCGTGATCAACATGCCCCATAATGGTTACAATCGGAGGCCTAGCTTCAACCTTTTCCTGTTTACTAGGCTCAGTTTTTAAAATTGATTCTTCAGTCGCATTATTTTTACCTATTGCGACATGACCCATTTCTTCAACAATAAGTATTGCTGTATCTTGATCCAGCGATTGATTAATGGTTGCCATTACCCCCATCCCCATCATTACTTTAATTAGCTCTGAGGATTTAACAGCCATTTTTTGAGCTAACTCACCTACAGTTATAGAGCTTGGAATTTCTACATCTCGTTTTATTGGCTCTGTAGGTTTTTCAAACTGGTGTTGAGGTATCAAATCAATTTCAGAATCTTGTTTTTTTGCAAGGTTTTGGTTTTTTTTCTTTTTCGTTTTTAAGTGTAATTCTTTTTCTTCAAAGTTCTCGATTTTTTGATCTTTATCTGACTTATCTCTTTTTTTATTTTTTTCGTTATTATTTTTTCCTTGTTTGAATTGAGGCTTTGGTTTATTTACTTTTTCATTTACAATTTGTTTCTGATTGGTCTCAATAGTAGTTTCTTTTGCTGGATTTTTTACTTCACCCGTTTTTTTTGATAGAACTCTTTTTCTTTTTACTTGAATAGTAACAGTATTAGATGAAGCAGCAGAACCTCTCTGTTTATGCTTATTGGATTTAGGACTTTTTAACGACAAACTTGTCTTATCATCTTTCTGCATTATAACCCTCTATTCTTTAGTTTCTTCAAACCATGGTTTTCTTGCATCCATAATAATTTTTCCAGCTTTTTCTTCAGTTAATTCTATCATTTCCAAGAGTTCATCTGTAGACAAATCAGCAAGATCTTCTCTGGTATAGATATTATTTAAGTTCAATTGTTCTATCATGTCTTGATTAATATCTTCAAGATTTGATAACTTGCTTTCATCTTTGATTTTTGACTCCTTTTCTTTCATTCTTTCTACCGCTCTTTTTCTTAATTCATCAACTAATTCAGTATCAAAATCTTCTATAGCATTTAGTTCATCAACTACACAATATGCTATTTCATCTATAGTTGAAAACCCTTCTTTGGCAAGAACTTCAGCAACATCCTCATCAACATGTAGTTCATTCATAAAAAAATCGCTAATTACTTTGTTTTCTTCTGTGTTTTTGTTCTCAGCTTCTTCTTTACTCATTACATTTAATTCCCAACCTGTCAATTCACTAGCTAATCTAACGTTTTGCCCTCCTCTTCCAATAGCTTGTGATAACTGTTCCTCAGCGACAGCAATATCCATTAATTTCTTATCTTCATCAACAACGATAGATAATACTTCTGCAGGCGACATTGCATTGATCACAAACTGAGCAGGGTCTTCATTCCACATTATTATATCTATTCTTTCTCCAGATAATTCGTTTGATACAGCCTGTACACGTGAGCCACGCATGCCTACACAAGCACCAATAGCATCAAGTTTAGGGTCATTAGATTTAACAGATACTTTTGCTCTCAACCCTGGGTCTCTAGCTGCACCTAATATTTCAATTAAACCCTGTCCAACTTCTGGAACCTCAAGTTTAAATAATTCAATTAGAAATTCTGGTGCTGTTCGACTAATATAGAGCTGTGGCCCTCTGGATTCAGATTGCACATCCTTTAAATAACCTCTTATCCTATCCCCTGGCCGTATAACTTCGCGAGGTATTAGAGCATCTTTTCCTATCATTGCTTCTTCAGTAAAAGTTTGTTTATCAGGTACTCCTAAATCAATATAAATTGTTCCCTTATCAACGCGCTTTACAACACCAAATATCAATTGGCCAATTTTAGGTTTATATAATTCTACCATGCGGTTACGCTCAGCTTCTCTGATTTTTTGAACAATAACGTTTTTTGCTGCTGATGCTACAATCCTGCCAAAGTCAGCTGATTCTATTTCTTCTTCAATATAATCATCTATTTTTATATCTGCTTGTTTGTCCAAAGCATCTTGTAGTAAAATTTGTTGCTCCTTAAGTTCATCTTCTTCGAACTCTTCTACTACTTTCCATCGCCTAAAAGATTGATAGGTTCCTGACTCTCTATCAATGGTAACTCTGGCATCAATATCATGTTCGCCATTATTATCAAGCCTATATTTCTTTTTCACAGCAATTTTTAGAGCCTCTTCAATTGCTTCAATAACAATATCTTTGCTAACATTTTTTTCATTAGAAACTGTTTCTATAACAAGTAAAATATCTTTATTCATATCTGTGCCATTAAATGTCTTTTATTAAATTACCTTTATTTATATTTTCAAAATAAATTTTCATTTGGTTATTATTTTCTTCCAAAATAACAATATTTTCCTTAACGCTTATAATTTTCCCCTTTATATTTCTTTTTTCATTTACTGTTATTTTTAATTTAACCTTTATCGTTTCACCTACAAAGTCTGAATAATCTTTTATCGTGAATAAGGGTCTATTTACTCCCGGAGATGAAACTTCTAAATTAAAATCATCACTTATTAATTGCTCCAGGTTAATAGTATCTTTTGTTAACTGGGAAACATGCGCACAATCATTTAGGCTTATACCCTTTTTTGAATCAATGATCAGTTTAATGTCATAACCAGATCTTTTTTTATTAATATTTACTTTCAATAAACTCATATTAGTCTTTTCCAACACCTTATTAATTGCCAAATAAAATTTATCTTCAAGATTATCCATCTTAGAATAAACCAATAAAATAGCCCCTTCATGGGGGCTGTGTCACAATTGTATAACAAAATTGCTGGATTAAATAGATAAAAAATAAGGATTTTTGTATTTATTTAGACATTGGTAGCGGGGGCAGGATTCGAACCTACGACCTTTGGGTTATGAGCCCAACGAGCTACCAGACTGCTCCACCCCGCACTGTAGAATGAAGTCTATAATCTCTATAATTTATTTTCAAGCACTAAAAGAGGCTGCCAATAGCATAGGAACTAAGCATGCTAAGATTCGAAGGGAAGACGCCTAAAATGATTAAAATTAAAGTATTGAAGCTTATTAATATATATGACGGTATCAAATAAATTTTGCCAGAAGGTTCATCAAAGTAAATAACCTTAATTACTTTTAAGTAATAATAAGCTCCTATGACAGTCATAAGTACAACAAAGACAGCTAACCATATATATCCTTTATAAATTAAAACATTAATTATTGATAGCTTTGCATGAAACCCGATGAAAGGAGGTATACCAGCAAGTGATAACATAATGATCAATAGCAGAAAGGCAAACCAAGGATGTTGTGAATTTAAACCCTTCAAATCACTGATTAATTCTATCGGTTTTTTATCTAGAGTTATCAATAATAACACTCCAAATGCTGCCATTGTCATAATTACATAAGATACTGTGTAAAACATAGATGCCTGATAAGATTGTTGATTACCAAGAGAAATGGCAATTAAGATAAATCCAATATTTGCAATTGTGGAATAGGCCAACATTCTTTTAATATTGGTTTGGGCTATAGCGATAATATTTCCAACTAAAATAGAAATAATCGATAAAATAAGAATCATCTCAGACCAAAAAACAAATAAATGAGAAAATGCATTGGATAAAAGTTTAATTAAGACTACAAAAATAGCAATTTTAGGAAGAGTACTTAATAACAATGTTGTTGGAATAAGCGCTCCATGATACACATCTGGTATCCACATATGGAATGGTGCTGCCCCAAATTTAAATGCTAGACTTACCAATATAAATGTTAGTGAAAATATTAAACCAACATTATACAAATCTAAGCTCGCTGTGTCAGTTTGAATATTTTTGATAAAATCAAATATTTCTGTTAATACTAAAGTTCCAGTAAGACCATAAATTAGAGAAATACCAAACAATAAAAAACCAGATGAAATTGCACCTAAAACATAATACTTAACTGATGCCTCAGATGAAAAAATAGATTTCTTGTTAAAACCTATTATAGTGTACAAGGATAAAGATAATAACTCGATTCCTAAATATAATATTAATAAATCTTCAGCAGATGACATAATCATCATTCCAGTAACTGCAAATAAACATAGAATAAAGTATTCAGTTTTATATAGTTGAAAATATTTTAAAAAATTGTATGAATAATGAAATATAGCAACCATACCAGTTAATAGAAAAACTTTAAATATAGTTGCAAAAATCTCGGTATTATACGTAAAGGGTTTTAGATTTATAAAATAATCGTATCTTTCGAATATCGTAATAATAGTTATGATGAGTGAGGCTTGTATTAAATAATATGAAATTTCTTTATAATTCTCCTTTAAAAACAAATCTATGATTAGTATGAAACATGCAGACGAAACAATGATTATCTCTGGTATTAAATATTGAAATAGAATCATAATTATATTCCTCTTGCTAATGAATAAATAATATTGTGGGAAGTTTTATCCATTATATCCATAATTAAACCTGGTTTAATTCCAATGATTAAAACTAAAATAAGAAGAATTAATAAAGTCCAAAATTCAATAGACTTGATCTCTTCCATTGAAATAATTTTTTGATTACTTGGAACACCAAAAATGACTCTTTTCCCCAACCACAAAGAATACGATGCAGCCAGAACTAATGTAAGAGAGGCCAATATTGCATAAACTATATTTAATCCCATACTTGCAACTAATACTAAAAATTCTCCAACAAACCCAGAAGTGCCTGGTAGTCCAGAGTTTGCCAATAAAAAGAAAATCATAAAAGCTGAAAAAATTGGCATAACCTTAACAATTCCACTCTGATTATTGATTATTCTTGATTTAGTTCGAGTATAGATTATTCCTATACATATAAATAAGGCTGCCGAGATAAGTCCATGAGATATCATTTGAATGATTGCCCCCTGCAAAGCTAAATTTGCTATATCCATATTTTTTGCACCATGATCTAAAAATGCAAAAACCAGAAAAATTCCTAAAGTTACAAAGCCCATATGAGCAACTGATGAATAAGCTATTAATTTTTTCATATCTTGTTGTGCTAAAGCTACAAAGCTTATATATATTATTGCTATCAATGATAAAGGTATTAAAAATTCATATAGATACATGCCTGCATCTGTCGTTATAGGTAATAAAAACCTAATCATTCCATACCCACCGACTTTAAGAATTACAGCAGCTAAAATAACAGATCCTGCCGTAGGTGCCTCAACATGAGCATCAGGCAACCAAGTATGAACAGGCCACATTGGGACTTTTATACCAAATGCTATTAAAAAAGCAATAAAAATAAAGATTTGTGTTTGTAATGGCAAAATAAGGTTATAAAAATCAAATATCGCAAAGCTATTAGCCTTAAATGATAAATATATTATTGCAACTAACATAAGAACAGATCCAAATAAGGTGTATAAAAAGAATTTAATAGTCGCATAGATTCTGTTTGGCCCACCCCAAATGCCTATTATAAGAAAAAGAGGTATAAGCATTGATTC
>MDSZ01076687.1_pt1 | contig 13173 bp, 11 predicted proteins | sample 811201 | NCBI WGS metagenome assembly MDSZ01 (sample SAMN05326647, study PRJNA326480) | marine metagenome | isolation source: seawater | place: Indian Ocean: North | collected 2010
GGTTCATGGTTGAATTTATATTTATCTATATTAAAAATATCAATTAATGAATAGAAGAAAATTTATTAATCTTATAGGCTGTTCTTGCTTATCTTTTGGCCTGCACGCTTGTACTACTGCTCCAATTACAGAGAGAAAACAGCTAAAATTGATTCCAGAGTCTAAATTAAACGCTCAAGCTGCTGCAATATATGAAAAAATAAAAGAAAAAGAAAAAATGAGCAATGATTTAAATACACTTAATGAAATAAAAGAAATAGGAAAAAAAATTGAATATTCAGTTAATACTTATTTTGATCGAGAAAACCTAATAAATCCAACTTCAAATTTTGATTGGGAGTATATACTTATCGAAAGTAAAAAAATGAATGCATGGTGTATGCCTGGTGGAAAAATAGCAGTGTACACAGGAATTCTAGATATAACCAAAAATACTAATGGACTTGCTGCGGTGATGGGTCATGAAATAGCTCATGCTGTAGCAAAACATTCTGTTGAAAGAGCAAGCAGAGGTACTTTATTAAATGTTGGTACGCAAATTATAGATATAGCATCTGGAGGAGTTCTTAGTAATGTAAATAAAACAACAGGTATGGATACTGTAGGTCTGATTTCATCAATTGGCATAATGAATCCTTTTAATAGAAAACAAGAAAGTGAAGCTGACTTTTTAGGAATGATTTTTTCCTCTTTATCAGGTTATGATATTAGAGAGACTGAGAAAATTTGGGAACGTATGAAAAAAGCTAATAAAGGAAAAGAGCCACCAGAATTTATGAGCACTCATCCATCATCTGATAGCAGGATAAATAATATTAGAGGTTGGTTAAATGATATTATTATTAAATATCCACCTATTGTATAATTTAGTGGTGAGCCCTGTTGGACTCGAACCAACGACCCATTCCTTAAAAGGGAATTGCTCTACCAACTGAGCTAAGGGCCCAACGCGGGTTCTTATAATGAATTTTTTTTTTTAATCAACGCGAAAAATTATAAAATTTGTATATATTTGTTATAGAAATCATCAAAAGTGCCATTTTTGATATGTTTTCTTATTTCAAACATTAGCTCTTGGTAGAAATTTATATTGTTCAACGTAAGAAGCATAGATCCAAGCATTTCATTAGTATTAAATAAATGATTCAGATAGTTCTTTGAATATTTGTTAAGATCAAATTTTGAAACATTTTGATCCAAGGGAGAATTATCTTTTTTATATTCTGAGTTCCTTAAATTTATTTTACCAGTCCAAGTAAATGCTAGACCATTTCTGCCAGATCTTGTTGGTAGGACACAATCAAACATATCAACACCTCTGTAAACCGCGCCAAGAATATCAGTTGGTGTTCCTACACCCATTAGATATCTAGGCTTATCTTCTGGCATTAGGTTTTTTAATCCGTCTAATACTTTAAACATTTCAATTTGACTTTCGCCAACGGCCAGTCCTCCAATTGCGTATCCATCAAATCCAATTTCTTCTAATAGATTTAACGATTTTTCTCTCAGATCATTAAATAACCCACCCTGAATAATGCCAAAAAGAGCTTTGTGAGGATTTGATCCAAATTGTTTTTTTGATCTTTCAGCCCAATACATTGAAAGTTCCATTGATTTTTTTATTAATTCGTAATCATTTGATTTTTTTGGACATTCATCCATTGCCATTACAATATCTGAATTTAAACCTAATTGAATTTTTATACTTTCCTCAGGACTTAAGACGAATTTTTTACCATCAATATGTGAATTAAAAATCGCTCCTATCTCTTTATCGATTTTATTCAATTTTGAAAGTGACATAACTTGAAATCCTCCAGAATCAGTCAATATCGGCAATGAACAATTCATAAAATTGTGAAGACCTCCATGAGACTTGACTCTTTCAACTCCTGGCCTGATCATTAAATGATAAGTATTAGATAATATAATTTGTGCACCAGTTTTAATTATATCTTTGATAAATGCGCCCTTTATTGTAGCTTGAGTTCCTACAGGCATAAACACTGGTGTGTCTATATTACCTCTATGGGTTACAATCTGTCCAAGTCTAGCAAAACCTTTTTTTTTAACGACATTAAAAGAAAAATTTTTTAATGACATTAACAAATTAATTATTCAGATCTAAAACTTATAATTTTATCCGGGTTTGAAACGGAACCATTTGGTCCATCGCCTTTTGTGATTTTATCAATGTTATCCATTCCATCTATAACTTTACCAAAAACAGTATATTGCCTATCTAAGTGTGGAGCTGCATCAAAACAAATAAAAAATTGACTGTTTGCACTGTTTGGATCAGAAGATCTAGCCATAGATAATGTACCTCGCTCATGGGGTAAATTATTAAATTCTGCCTTTAAGTCAGGAAGATTTGACCCTCCCATTCCTGCACTTTGTAAATTAAAATTACTATCTGCTGAGTTGCCAAATTGTACATCGCCTGTTTGAGCCATAAATCCATCAATCACTCTATGGAAAACGACGTTATCATATTTTCCAGAATTGGCTAATTCTTTAATTCTAGAGACATGATTTGGAGCAACGTCAGGAAAAAGTTCAATTTTAACATCACCTGTTTTTAATTTTAAAATCATAATATTCTCCTTTGCGTTTATATTTGTAAAATTAATTAAAATAAATAAAAAAAATAATTTAAGTAATAATTTCATACTTTTTTCTTTATTTCTTTTATGACACTTTTTGTTATAAATTTTTTTAAATTTCCATTTAAAGAGGCTATTTCTTTTACTAGTCTAGAAGATATAACTTGATTATCAACATCAGACATTAAAAAAATTGTTTCAATTTTTTCATTAAGTTTTCTATTCATTCCAGCTAGCTGAAATTCATACTCAAAATCAGAAACAGCACGCAGTCCTCTTAGTATAATATTAGAGTTATATTTTTTACATAAGGTAGTTGTTAAAGAAGAAAATTTAATGACCTGTACTTGCTTGGATGATATTTGCATATCTTTATAAAGAGAATTTTTAACTAGAGCTATTCTTTCATCTGTAGAAAAAAGATGATTCTTTATGCCAATATCCGAGACTGCAACAATTAGTTTTTCAAATAAGTTTATTCCTTTTTTAATTACATCTATGTGGCCATATGTAATTGGGTCAAATGTACCAGGATATATTGCAGTATTTTTCATTTGCTAAATAAAATTATCATCAAGTTTAATTGCTGATACGACTTTTTCATTATTTGAAAGTTTAATTATTCTAACGCCTTGGGTATTTCTGCCAGCAATTCTAATTTCTTTTACATTTGTTCTAATCACCTTACCTTTATCAGTTGAAATTATAATTTCGTCTTCTGCAGAAACTGGGAATGAAGAAGAAACACTGCCATTTCTTTGAGATGTAACAATATTAATTATACCCTTTCCTCCTCTATTTGTAACTCTATAATCGAAATGAGGTGTTCTCTTTCCATATCCATTTTCTGTTACAGATAATATAAATTTATCTGCTGTTTTTTTATCAATTTTATTTAATTTACTTTTTTTTATGTGATCAATGATAGATAAAGAAACTATCTTATCACCTTGTGCTAAATTTATTCCCCTAATGCCTTTTGACGATCTTCCTTTAAAAACTCTTAGCTTGCTAGACTCAAATCTGATAGACTTTCCAGATTTTGTACTTAATATTATATCTTGATCGTTTCTGCAAATTTGTACACCTGCAATTTTATCATCTTGATCTAATTTCATAGCTATTTTCCCAGCTGCATTTATAGAATCAAAATCCTCAAGATTATTTTTTCTTATTTTACCATTGCTTGTAACGAATATTAAATGAGAGTCTTTTTTTTGAGATATGTCATCTGGAAAAGGCATAATCGAGCTAATACTTTGATGATTTTTCCATTGTAACACATTTGATATAGATTTACCTTTGGACGCAGCTGTGCCTTCGGGAATTTTCCATGCTTTTAATCTATAAACAAGACCTTCTGACGAAAAAAATAAAACTTGAGTATGAGTATTGACAGATAAAGTTTGAACTACAGAGTCTTCTTCTCTTGTCTTAATTCCAGATTTACCTTTGCCACCTCGTTTTTGCTGTTTAACATTACTTAAAGCTCCTCTTTTAATATAACCTTGAAGAGTTATAGTAATAATGACTGCTTCTTTTTGAATGGTTTCTTCAATATCATAATTTAATATTGCATCAATTATTTTAGTTTTTCTGGGAGTGGCAAATTTTTCTTTTATTTGATTTAATTCACTACTTATAACTTTGAATAATTCTTTTTTTGAATTTAATATTTTTTTAAAACCTATTATTTGATCAATAAGTTTTTTCAGTTCAATTTCTATTTCATTAATTCCTAGAGCAGTTAATTTTTGTAATCTTAAATCTAATATTGCTGTTACTTGATGTTCAGAAAATTTATAATTATTTTTTATTTTTTTATTTTCAACAAGTTTAATTAGTTTGATTGATTTATTTAGAGACCATGTTGTTTTTAATAATTTATCTTTTGCCTCTTCAGGAGTTTTTGAGCTGCGAATTATTTTAATTATTTTATCTAAATTATCTATACTTACAGATAACCCAATTAGAATATGAGCTCGATCTTCTGCTTTTTTTAAATCATATTTAGTTTTTTTAATTACTACTTCTTCTCTAAATAGTAAAAATCTTTCGAGGAAATCTTTAAGAGAACAAGTTTTAGGTTTTTTATCTACAATAGCGAGAGTATTAAATCCAAATGAACTTTCAATTGAAGTAAATTTATAGAGTTGTCTTTTTATTGTTTCTGGTTCTACACCCCGTCTTAAGTCAATAACAACTCTAATACCTTCTCTATTTGACTCATCCCTAATATCACTAACGCCTTCTATTTTTTTTTCTCTTACTAATTCGGCAATTCTCTCATTTAATACTGATTTATTTACTTGATACGGTACTGATGAAATAACTATTCTTTCTTTGCCATTTTTTAATTGTTCTGTGCTAATCTCACCTCTAATTTTAAAAGAACCTCTGCCTGTTTTGTAGCCTTGTTTAATTATATCTTTTCCAATAATTAAACCTCCTGTTGGAAAATCAGGTCCTGGTATTAATTTCATTAACTCAGCTAATTTAATATCTCGATTTTCAATTAGTGCTAATGTACCATTAATTATCTCTCCCAAATTATGTGGTGGAATGCTAGTTGCCATACCAACAGCAATACCACCAGCACCATTCACAAGAAGATTAGGATATTGTGCTGGCAAAATTTCTGGTTCTTTTTCTGTTTCATCGTAATTACTTTTAAATTTAACTGTATCTTTGTTAATATCATCTACTAAATGTTGTGATACTTTAGAAAGTCTTGTTTCGGTATATCTCATAGCTGCAGGAGGATCGCCATCTATTGATCCAAAATTTCCTTGTCCATCTATTAACGGTAAGCTCATAGAAAAATCCTGAACCATTCTTACTAAAGCATCATATACAGCCTGATCTCCATGTGGGTGATATTTACCAATAACATCACCGACGATTCTTGCTGATTTTCTAAACTGTTTTGACCAATCAAAACCACCTTTATGCATTGCATAAATAATTCTTCTATGAACAGGCTTTAAACCATCTCTTATATCGGGAAGAGCTCTGCTAATTATTACGCTCATAGCGTAAGATAAATATGACGAGCTCATTTCGTCATACATAGAAATAGGACTGACTTTAGATTTATTAATCTCTGTTATCTGGTTATTTTTCATTAAAATGGAATTTCGTCGTCTAAATCATTACTGTTCTGCTGATTTGTTTGATCTAATTCATTATTGTTATTTGAAGGTGAATTTGAAATATTATTTGAATTAGAGCCACCGAGCATTGTCAGTGTAGAATTGTAACCTTGCAAAATAATCTCTGTAGAATATTTATCTTGTCCAGTTTGTTCGTCTTTCCATTTTCTTGTAGATAATTGTCCTTCAACATAAATTTGAGCACCCTTTTTTAAATATTGTTGTATTACATTTACAAGGCCTTCATTGAATACAACTATACGGTGCCATTCTGTTTTTTCTTTTTTTTCACCAGAGTTTCTATCTTTCCAAGATTGACTTGTTGCAAGGCTTAGTCTAGCGACACTTTTTCCATTAACCATTTGTTTAACATCTGGGTCCGCTCCAAGTCTTCCAATTAACTGTACTTTATTTAAACTTCCTGCCATAATTTTAATATTTTTGAGAATTTTTAATATAACACATTTTACCTTGAATATTAATTTTATTAATCTAAAGCAACTAAATAATGCTTAAAAAAATCTTGATAAAAGGTGCAAAAGAGCACAATTTAAAGAATATATCTTTAGAGATTCCCAAAGATAAATTTGTAGTCATAACGGGTCTTTCAGGGTCTGGAAAATCATCATTAGCATTCGACACAGTATATGCTGAGGGACAAAGAAGGTATGTTGAAAGTTTGTCTGCATATGCCAGACAGTTCCTAGACAAGATGAAAAAACCTAATGTAGATCTTATTGAGGGTTTAAGTCCAGCAATTTCAATTGAACAAAAAAATACTTCAAAAAATCCCAGATCAACAGTTGCTACTGTTACTGAAATTTATGATTATATGAGGGTCCTTTATGCCAGAGCGGGTGTTCCATATTCACCATTTACAGGAAAACCAATAGTATCGCAAACTATAAGTCAAATAGTAGATCGAATAAAAGAACTGCCAAAAAAATCAACAATTTATTTATACTCACCCATAGTTAGAGGTAGAAAGGGTGAATATAAAAAAGAAATTATATCTTACAAAAAAAGAGGTTTTAGAAAAATTCTAATTGATAATAAAATCTACGATATCGATAAAGCTCCTGAATTAAATAAAAAGATTAAACATGATATATCTATTCTTGTAGACAGAATTGTAATAAATTCTTCTTTAGGAAATAGATTGGCAGAATCTGTTGAAACGGCTATAAATTTATCAAATGGGTTATTATTTGTAGAATACGAAGACGAAACTCTACCAAAACAATACAGAAAACTTGAAAAAATTATATTTTCAACAAAATTTGCATGTCCGGAAAGTGGATTTACAATTGAAGAAATCGAGCCAAGGCTATTTTCTTTTAATAGTCCATATGGTGCTTGTGAGGAGTGCGAAGGTATAGGAATAAAACTTAATGTTGATCCCAATTTAGTAGTTTCGGATGAAAAAAAAACTATTTCAGAAGGTGCAATTGTACCTTGGGCTAAATCAACTTCTCTATATTACGCTCAAACACTAGCTTCATTGGCAAAACATTTTAAATTTTCATTGGATGATAAATGGAAAAATTTGCCCAAAAAAATAAAAGATATTATTTTATATGGTTCAAATGATGAAGAAATTAAATTTTCATATGATGATGGATACGAAAAATATTCACATAAAAAAACGTTTGAAGGTGTAATAAATAATTTAGAAAGAAGATATTTAGAAACTGATAGTGATTGGATGAGAGAAGAAATATCTCAATATCAATCAGATACGAAGTGCGAAAAGTGTAATGGATATAGACTTAAAGAAGAAGCACTTTGTGTAAAAATTAACGAACTAAATATTAGTCAAGTCACTGAAAAATCAATTATAGAAGCAAAAGAATGGTTCAATTTATTAGAAAAAAAACTAGACCCAACGAGATTAAAAATTGCTCAACATATATTAAAAGAAATTAATGAGAGGCTAGATTTTCTTTTAAATGTGGGCTTAGATTACTTAACTCTATCTAGAGAATCTGGAACATTATCAGGTGGAGAGTCACAACGTATAAGACTAGCATCTCAAATAGGATCTGGACTTACGGGAGTTTTATATGTGCTGGATGAACCATCTATAGGATTGCATCAAAAAGATAATATTAAATTAATTGATGCATTAAAAAGATTAAGAGATCTTGGAAATACAGTAATTGTTGTTGAACATGATACTGAGACCATGGAAAATGCGGATCACATTATTGATTTAGGGCCTGAAGCTGGTCATAAAGGTGGTATAGTAGTAGCGGAAGGTACATGTGATGATATAAAAAAAAATAATAAAAGTATTACAGGTAGATACTTATCAAATAAAAGTTTTATTCAAGTTCCAAAGAATAGAAGAATGGCAAAAAATGGAAAATATTTAGAAATTTTAAATGCTTCAGGTAATAATTTAAAAAATGTAAATCTAAAAATTCCTTTAGGTGCATTTACTTGTGTTACGGGTGTATCTGGTAGTGGTAAATCAACTTTAATATTACAAACGTTGTTTAATGCATTAAACCTTTATTTAAATAACAACAAATCAAGAAAAATACCACTCCCTTTTAAAGGAATTAAAGGTATAGAATTAATTGACAAAATAATTGATATAGATCAATCGCCTATTGGAAGAACGCCAAGATCAAATCCTGCTACATATACAGGTGCATTTGGACCAATTAGAGATTGGTATACAAATTTACCTGAATCTAAAAGCAGAGGCTATAAGCCTGGGAGATTTTCCTTTAATGTTAAAGGTGGCCGATGTGAAGCTTGTGAAGGTGATGGAGTAATTACTTATGAAATGCACTTTTTGCCCGATGTTTATATTACATGTGATGAATGTAAGGGGAGTAGATATAATAGAGAAACTCTAGAAATTAAATTTAAAGGTAAAAATATAGCTGATGTATTAAATATGACAGTTGATGAAGGTTGTGATTTTTTTGAAAATATTAATACTATTAGAGGCAAACTTCTTACCTTAAAAAAGGTAGGTTTGGGCTACATAAAAATAGGCCAACAAGCAACAACATTGTCTGGGGGTGAAGCACAAAGAATTAAGCTTGCTAAAGAACTTTCAAGAAGATCCACAGGAAGAACGGTTTATATACTCGATGAACCGACTACTGGATTGCATCAACATGATATAAAAAAACTATTGGAGATACTGCATACTTTTGCATCTACTGGAAATACAGTAATAGTAATTGAACATAATCTTGATGTGATTAAGACCGCAGATCATATTATTGATATAGGTCCTGAAGGTGGTGTTAAAGGGGGTGAAATTATCGCAGAGGGAAAACCTGAAGAAATAACCAAAGTAAATATTAGTTATACAGGTAAATACTTAGCGCCTTTGTTAATATCAAAATATAAAAAAATTGCCTAAATTTTTAAAAAGTTGTATATTTGAAATATGAGCGAAATTTTACAATCATTATCTAAAACAATTCATTTTTCTTTAGCTTTGGCCGTCATCTTGTTTTTAGGTCTTTATTTTTTAAACGGTGGCTTTGATATAGATGTATTATTTTGGAGCTGGCTATTAAGATATATACACGTTGTTGTTGGGATAATGTGGATAGGATTGTTATGGTATTTTAATTTTGTTCAAATTCCAAATATGGCAAAAATTCCAGATGAACAGAAACCTGCAATTGGTAAAGTTATTGCCCCATCTGCATTGTTTTGGTTTAGATGGGCAGCTTTATTCACAATTATATCAGGACTAATTCTAGCTTACGTAAATGGTTATGTTCATGATGCTATGACTTTGGGCATTACTTCTGGTGGAGGCAAGAGCACAGCTATAGGAATTGGAATGTGGTTAGGATTGATAATGGCTTTCAATGTTTGGTTTGTTATATGGCCAAACCAGAAAAGAGCTTTGGGAATAGTTGAAACAGACCCAGATACAAAAGCAAAATCTGCAAAAACAGCAATGTTGTTTTCAAGAACAAACACTCTACTATCCTTACCAATGTTATTATCTATGGTAGCTGCTCAGAATTTATATTAGTTTTTCTCCTCATCCTTTTTTACAATCGTATAATGATCAACATTCAATTTAACTAATATTGGATTGGCAATATAGATTGAAGAATATGTCCCTATTATAACACCTATAATCATAGCAAAAGAAAAACCTCTAAGAATTTCTCCTCCAAGGAAAAAAATTGAGAATAAAGCCAATAAAGTCGTAACAGAAGTCAAGATTGTTCTCGATAGCGTTTCATTTATAGATTGATTTGTTAAATCAAATATGTGTAGGTCTACATATTTTTTGAGGTTATCACGAACTCTATCAAATATAACAACTGTATCATTCATCGAATAACCAACAATTGTTAGCACAGCGGCAACAATTGATAGATTAATTTCTAAAGATAAAATAGAGAATATACCAAGTGTAATAATCACATCGTGGAACAATGCTATAATTGCACCCAAACTAAATTGCCATTCAAAACGTATCCATATATAAAATAACATTGCAGTTAAAGATAAAGAAATAGCAATAATTCCTGATCTTAATAGCTCTGAACTAACTTTTGGTCCAACATTTTCAACTCTTCTAAAATTTATATTTGGAAAAGATTTTGAAACATCAATTTTAAGATTATTTATAAATTCTGGATTATCTAAATTTTGTTTTTGAAACTTCACTATATAATCCTTATCATTTCCAAAATTTTTAACAGTTAGGTTCGATAAATTTGATTTATTAAATACATCTCTTACTTTTGACACAGAATGATCTGATCCTACAATACGAATTTCAATTAATGTACCGCCTTTGAAATCTACACCATAGTTTAATCCTTTAAATAAAAGCAAAGACAATGAAATAATAATAAGAATGACTGAAAAATAACCAAATTGTCGATAATACTTATTAAATTTAATGATATTCATTTTATATTAACTTCTCTTTTTCTTTATTTGATTTCACATAGATTGAGCTTAGCAATCTTGCAATAAAATAAACTGAAAACAATGTGGTCACAATTCCTACTCCTAAGGTTATGGAAAAACCTTTTACTGGCCCAGATCCCATGAAGAATAATATGACTGCTGCAATTAAAGTTGTTATATTAGCATCAAGAATAGCAGTTCTTGATTTAACATATCCACTATCGAATGCTATTATTTGATTTTTTTCATTTTTAATTTCTTCTTTTATTCTTTCAAAGATTAACACATTTGCGTCAACTGCCATGCCTACTGTTAAAATTATTCCTGCAATGCCTGGTAAAGTTAATGTAGCACCAAACAAAGTTAATATTCCTACAAGTAAAAATAAATTTGTTATTAATGTGAAGTTAGCTATCAAACCAAAAATTCTGTATTTATAGATCATAAATAAAACAACTAAACTAAATCCAACTACTAGAGATATAATCCCCGCCTTTATAGAATCTTTGCCTAGATCTGGACCAACTGATCTTTCCTCGATAATGTTCATTGGTGCTGGCAAAGCTCCTGATCTCAGTAGAAGAGCTAAATCTGTTGCGCTTTGAAAGGTAAAATTACCAGTAATCTGGCCAGATCCACCTATAATAGGCTCTCTAATTGATGGAGCGCTTATAATTTTTCCATCTAAAATAATCGCAAGTTGTTTTCCAACATTTTGCGTTGTAGCTCTTCCAAATTTTTTAGCTCCTACCCTATCTAAAGTGAATGAAACTATAGTCTCATTGTTTTGAGTATCCATTCTTGGCTTGGCATCAATTAGATTGTCCCCATTTAAAATTATTCTTTTGCTTACAATTGCTTCATCAATACCATTATCAAACTTTAATTTTTCAGTACCAAAGCTGTCATTTTCATTAGAAGATACAAATTGAAAAGTTAAATTAGCAGTTTTGCCTAGAAGAGATTTGATTCTTGTTGGATCATCCAACCCTGGCAACTCTACCAGTATACGATTATTACCTCTTTTTAAAATATTTGGCTCATTTGTACCAGTCTCATCAACTCTTCTTCTTACAATTTCCACAGCTTGATCTAAAGATGAAGAATTAAGCAAAACAATTCCGTAATCTGATAAATATAATGAAAAAAAATTTTCATTATTTTCAATATTAAACTGATATGTTTTAAATTTTTCAAAGTAAGGATTTATTTCACTTTCCTTTTCAGAAAGTATTTCATTTACCTGGTCAATATAGGATACATCGCTTTCAAACAATATTTTATTATTTTCTATAGAAAAGTTTTTTGCTTTAATAGATTTTTCATTAAACAATTTTTTCAAATCAATAAGTTTAGTTTGCAATGTTTGAGAAATAATTGGTTGATTGTCAATTTCTAAAAGTAAATAAGATCCGCCTTGAAGATCTAGGCCAAGATTTATCTTATTCTTTAGAAAACTATCATCATACTTAATTAAATTAGATAATGAGAGGTATGAGAATATGATAGTAATTAATATAACAATTAAAATTTTAATTTTTGAAAAATATAACACTTAAAAAATAATTATTTTTTTAATTCTTGACTATTTACTAGGGCTTGAATACCTGTGGCTTTAACAATTTCTACCTTAACATTGTCAGATATTAATACTTCAGCTTTTTCAGCGTCTATAATTCTTTCAATCGTTCCAACTATACCACCAGAAGTAACAACCTTGTCTCCCCTTTTTAAATTATCAACCATTAACTTATGATCTTTAACTTTTTTTTGTTGTGGTCTTATCAAGAAAAAATAAAAAATTACAAATATTAAAATTAAAGGTATAAATTGTGCTATTCCAGAATCCATAAATCTCCTAATTAATAAAATTCTTTATACCATATATTTAATTTTCTCAACTGCTAATTGGTGAAATTTTGTCCATATTATTCATATATGGTCTCAGAGTATTTGGAATAATTATACTTCCATCTTCTTGTTGATAATTTTCCATAATTGCAATTAAGGTTCTACCTACAGCAAGACCGCTTCCATTTAATGTTCCTGTAAACACATTTTCATTTTTAGAATTTTTGTATCTGGAGTTCATTCTCCTTGATTGAAATGTTCCACATGAAGAACAGCTAGAAATCTCTCTATATTTTTTTTCTGATGGTAGCCAGACTTCGATATCATAAGTTTTTTCTGCGCTAAAACCCATGTCACCAGTAGATAAAATTATTTTTCTATAGGGTAGTTTGAGTTTGTCTAAAATCATGGTCGCACAATTAGTCATCCTTTCAAGTTCATCTAAACAATTATTATTCTCAACAATACTGACTAATTCAACTTTATAAAATTGATGTTGACGTATCATTCCTCTTGTATCTTTACCATAACTACCAGCTTCTTTTCTGAAACATGGGGTTGAAGCAACTAATCTTAATGGCAAATCTCCTTGTTTTATTATCTGATTTTTTACTATATTAGTCAAAATTACCTCTGCTGTTGGTATAAGA
>MDSZ01184494.1_pt1 | contig 13171 bp, 10 predicted proteins | sample 811201 | NCBI WGS metagenome assembly MDSZ01 (sample SAMN05326647, study PRJNA326480) | marine metagenome | isolation source: seawater | place: Indian Ocean: North | collected 2010
AATTTAAATTCATTCATGTTTCAACCGACGAAGTTTATGGTACTTTAAATGCTAATGAGGAACCATTTATTGAGGAAAGTGCTTATAAACCTAATAACCCCTATTCAGCATCAAAAGCATCTTCAGATCATTTAGTAAGGGCATGGTATGAAACTTATAATTTTCCTTCCATTATAACCAACACAACCAATAATTATGGACCTTGGCAATTTTATGAGAAATTAATTCCTCTAGTAATAACTAAGTGCCTCAATGGACAACCAATACCAGTTTATGGTGATGGAAAACAAGTTAGAGATTGGATTCATGTTGAAGATCATGTAAACGGAATATTAACTGTGCTTTCAAAGGGATCGGCTGGTGAAAAATACAATATAGGAAATAACAACGAAATTGAAAATATTGTTGTTGTTAATACCATATGTAATCTGCTCGATGATTTATTAGCTTTTGAAAAGGGTCATCATACTAAACTTATTCAGTTTGTTAAAGACAGACCTGGTCATGATCAAAGATATGCATTGAATAACAAAAAGGTACTTTCATTAGGATGGAAGCCTCAAATTAAATGGGATGATGGAATTAAGTCTACAATAGAATGGTATTTAAAGAATAAGAATTATCTTAACCCTAAAGATAAAGAATCATATTCAGGCGAGCGTCTTGGAACAATCTAATAAAATTTCTAAAGTTCTTGTAACTGGTGGAACAGGGCAGTTAGGAAATGAACTTAAAAAAAATCAAAATAATTCTAATTTTGATTTCTTTTTTCCAACATCAGATGATTTTAATTTAGGGAATTTAGAAACAATAAAAGAGTGTCTTGATAAGGAGGAGTATAATTTAATTCTTAATTTAGCCGCATATACTAATGTTGATAAATCAGAATCTGATCAGAGAAAGGCAAAACTTGTAAATGAACGGGGTGTTGAGTTGCTTGCAGAGGAAACATATAAAAGAAAATTAGGTTTAATTCATGCTTCAACGGACTATGTTTTTGGTGGAATAGATAATGGACCATATTATTATAATAGTAATAAATCGCCTTTAAATTATTATGGTTTAACAAAAAGCAATGGTGAAGATCTGGCTTTAAAAAATAATAATAATTGCCTAATAATAAGATTTGCATCTTTATTTAGTGAATATGGTAATAATTTTGTTAAAACAATGGTTAAAGCAATTTTAGATAATGATGATTTAAGGGTAGTTTCTGATCAAAAGATATCAATGTCATATGCTGGAGATTTTTCTAAGAATATTAACTATCTTATTGAATTATTTAGTAAAAATAATATTCCTAATATTTTACATTTTGCAAACAAAGGCCATACAGATTGGTTTTCTGTAACAAAAGTAATTTATGATGAAATTAAGACTCTTTCAGATCAAGATATTAAATGTGAATTAATTCCTATCCCTTTATCTGAGTGGTCTTCTGAAGCAGAAAGACCATTAGATTCAAGATTGCATGTTGATTATGAATTATTAGAAGAAAATCATATCTATTTGAAATCTTGGGAAGAAGCAGTAAGATTAGTTGTTAAAAAAGTATTTCCAAAAATTCTTAAGGAAAGAGACAATGAATAATTTTAGAGATGATGTTAAGGGTGTAATCCTGGCTGGCGGATCAGGTACTAGATTATATCCGCTTACTAAAATTATATCTAAACAATTACTTCATATTTATAACAAACCAATGATTTATTATCCATTATCTGTTTTAGTTAATTCTGGCGTTAGATGCATTATGATTATTACAACTCCAGAGGATCAGAATTCATTTAAAGATTTACTTGGTAATGGTTCACAATGGGGAATTGAAATTGAATATGCTATTCAGGAAAAACCAGAAGGAATAGCTCAGGCATTAATTATCTCAGAAGAATGGGTCGATAAAAATAAAACTATTTTAATGTTAGGTGATAATTTGTTTTTTGGTCCAAATCTTAACAATGTGATTAGAAATTCTATTGATTTAAATGATGGGGCAACAATATTTGGATACAGGGTTACAGATCCGGAGCGTTTTGGAGTATTTGAATTTGATAAAAATAATAATGTTCTTTCAATAGAAGAAAAGCCAAAAGACCCTAAATCTGATTGGATAGTTACTGGCTTATATATTTATAATAATCAAGTTGGATCATATGCGCGAAAATTAAAAAAATCAGATAGAGGTGAATATGAAATCACTGATATAAATAATATTTATCTTGACCAAAACAAATTGAGAGCTGAATTGTTGGATGAAAATTATACCTGGCTAGATACCGGTACATTTGATTCACTTTTAGAGGCATCAAATTATGTAAAAAAATTTCAAAAAGAATTTAAAGATAAAATATTGCTTGATTAATTATTCTTGAAGAGCTTTTTGAGACAATTTTGTAATTGGATTCATAATATAACTTAAGACAGTTCTCTCTTCACCAATTATCGAAACATCTGTAATCATTCCCGATTGTAATGTTATATTGTCATCTTCATCAAACTGACTTGGATCTACTTCGATAATAGCAGGGTAAAAGGTATTTCCTTCATCATTAGATGAGGTATTTGCAGCTATTTTAATGACTTTTCCCTCGAATTGACCATAAATAGCAGTATCATAGGCTGAAAAACCAATCTTAGCTTTTTGTCCTTTCCTAACATAAGCAACATCTTTTGGTTGGACGGCAGCTTCTATTCTCAAGATGTCATCTTCAGGGACTAATTCAGCTAATAAATTACCAGATTGAACAACTTGACCAATATTTGCAACAGTAACCTTACTTATAAAACCTGAATTGGGTGCTTTTACAGATGAGAAATTAAGGTTTCGTTTTGCAGTATCTAATCTTGTTTGAGCATTAATTAATGCTAATTTTTCATCTAGTAATCTGAATTCAGAATCAGATCCTGTTTTAACAAGCTTTGTTAAAATTTCAACTTTTTTGGTACGAGTTTCTACTTCCGCAAAAGCTAGATCATACAAATTTTTTGTATTAGTAGCATCAATCAGAAATAGAATATCTCCAGTCTCTACTTTATCATCGAGACTAATGTTAATTTTTTCAATAGGGCCTGGAATAGCAGATTGAATTAAGTGAACTTTTGAGTCAGGTTTAACAACTCCTTGTGCTTTTACAACTTGATTTACTTCAGCAAAAGAACCCCATATTAAAAATATTATTGTGAATAAACCTATAAACCAAAATAAGAGAAAAGAAGCTTTTCGTTGAGCCCAATATTCAGGAACCACATAGGGGATAATATTTTCAAATTTTTCTCTGTCAAATCTAATTGATTTAACGAATTCTAATACTTTATCAATAATTTTTCTCATCGCTTAACTTTTATCCTGGTTGCTCTTGTTTAAGAATTTTATCTTTATCATCAAATCTAGCAATAGTTCCATCTACCATAATTCCAATTTTATCTACTCTTGCTAAGTGATTTGTTCGATGAGTTGAAATAATTATTGTAGGATTATAGGGAAGATTCAATATATTACTAATTACTTTTTCCTCTGTATTACCATCCATAGAGCTTGTTGGTTCATCTAAAACTAAGATGCTAGGTTTTCTCAATAAACATCGCGCGAGAGCTATAGCTTGCCTTTGTCCTCCAGATAAATTGGATCCGTTATCAACTAATTCATAATTATATCCACCAGGCATTTTAGCAATAAAATCGTGGGCACATACTAATTTTGAGGCTTCTATCATTTCATCCTCACTAATTTCATCTATACCAGCACATATATTTTCATATATAGTTCCTGTAAATAATTGAATTTTTTGGGGACAATAACCGATGTGATTTCTTAAGCTCTTTGAGGGAATGTTTTGAAGATCATAACCACTAAGATTAATTGTTCCTTTGGAAGGCAGGTAATATCCAATTATTGACCTTAACATGGTTGTTTTTCCACTGCCGATATTTCCTACAATTCCAATCTTTTCACCATCTTGTATAGTCATATTAATATCTTTTAATATAGGTGTTTCATCTATTTCAAAATTCACATTTTTTATTAGGATTTCACCATTAACAAGATCAATTGCTTTATATCCTTCAGTTTTATTATCTCTAGATTCAGTTTTCATTAATTCATCAATTTTAATAAAAGCAGCAAAAGCATGATTCATTTTGGTTAATAATTGTCCTGCTTGAACCAACGGAGAAAGAATACGTCCAGATAGAATTACGCACGCAATAAGTGCGCCAGGGGTGATTTCTAGAGATCCAATTAGAATAACTCCATAACAAACTATTGCTACTTGACTAACCTGCAAAGCAGATTGTGAAAATGTAACTGCAAAGGTCGATACGCCACGAGCACTCGCAGAAGCCTTGCTTTGAGAATCTACACTACTGTCCCATCTATCTTGTAAAAACTTACCTCCTGCGACTGTCCTAACAGTTTCTACGTTAGATAATAATTCATGTAGAACAGTCATTTTTCCTTGTTGAGTTTCAAGGTTCTTTTCGCTATGCCTTTTTAATATCGGTTGAATAATTGCGGATACACCAAGAACTAAAGGAACAATTAAAATAGGGACAAATGCAACAGGCCCAGCAATTGCATATATAACTGCCAAAAATAAGAACATAAAAGGTAGATCAATGAATGCCACCATACTAGCTGAAGTAAAGAAATCTCTTACGCCTTCAAATTCTCTAACTACATAAGCTACCCCACGGGTTTGAGATAAAAATTCAATATCATGGGCAGTAATCTTTTTAAAAAGAGAGTTGTTAACTTTCTTTTCCATGCTTGATCCCGCTAAATCGATGAAATGAGCTCTTAAAAGTTTAATAATAAAGTCAAAAATTAAAACTATCGACATGCCTATAGTCAGAGCTATAAGACTGCTTATGGCTGAATTAGGCATAACGCGGTCATAAACTGTCATTATATAAAATGCGCTACCTAAGCCAAAAATATTTATAAAAATAGAGGCTAAAGTTATTTGAACATATGTTGCTTTATTATCAATAATAGAGCCCCAAAACCAATGCTCACTAATAGGTTTTTTAGTTTTCTCTTTTTCACTCATGGAACAACTCTCATATAACCTGTTAACTCTCTATTTTGATGTAGGAACATAAAGTAGCCATGTAACATACTTATTTCAGTAGTTAGAAACCTTTCAAGAAGAAGAAGCTCCTTTAATCCGCTATCTACATATGCTTCAGTTGAATAGTTTGTTGAATCAAGTCTATCTCTTATTATCCTTCTCTGGTTTTGAGTATCAAGAAAAGAAAGATATATTTCTTCTCTAGTATTAATTGCGCTTTTTACAATATTTACTAGTTCAGTTTCAGAGGTTTCATCTTCTTTTCTCATCATATCTATAGACATTTTTGTGGCATTTGCCTTAGCTTTTGAAGCCGAAACTTTAGCACTTCCTCTTCCGAAAGTAAAAATAGGCATTGAGAAGTATATTCCACCTCTTATGTCACTCTCATTTGTATCCTTATTGAGATCATAACTGGTGTATCTTGTGTTAAAACCAAACTTTGGAAGAAATTCACTTCTTACAATCTTAGTGTCTTCAAGACTGGCTTTATAATCTAATCTACTTGTTCTAACTTCATAAGCTTCACTACCTTTATTGATAATAACATTAGGAACAAAAACCTCTGGTAATGAATAATTTTGAAACTTTTCTCTAAAGAAGTATTCAAATATACCAATATCTCGAGACCTCTCTGTATTTAATATTTGTATTTTAGATTTTAATTCGTTGAATTTTATTGAAAAGAGAGCTAGTTCAATAGGGTCAGTTATTCCTAGTTGAACTCTTTCTTTTACTTTTTCTAAATATGGTTCCATCTCCTCAATTATTGTTAATCCATATGTATATAAAAGATCTGATTTTACAGTAGATAAATAAATTCTGTTAGCGTCTAAAATAAGGTTAGACATAGCGCTATCTTTTTCAATTTCTGAAATTGACCTTAGATTATTAGATTTTCTTATTTCAGCATTAATTGCACCACCAGTGTAAATTGGTTGAGAAAATTCTACTGCAGCATCAAAACTATCGTCCTGTCTTTTTCTTATTGAGGTTAAATCATCTACATCTCTATCTAATACACGATCATTAATTACCCTTACATTTAATTCAGGAAATCTCTTTCTTTTTGAAAATTTAAGTATTTCATTTTTTTCTAAAACATTAGAATTTGCATATAGATATTCTGGCTGCGTTACGACGCTAATTCTAATAAAATCAAAGTAATCAATTTCATTGATTGTAGATGTTAAAGATCTTAATTTTGAGAAAGACAAGCCCGATGATGAAGAGTTCTTTTTATCTATTTCACCTATTGTTTCAGCTGATGCAAAATTTATCAAAAGAAATAAAACAGCCAAGAGTGAACAAATAATATATTTTTGTGTTTTTAACATTTATTCTTTTGATCTAAAAAAGATTATTTTTTCTTCTTGGAATCTTTTTTATCTTCTTTTCCATTGGACGACTTTTCAGAAGCTTTTTTTGCCTTTTCAGTGCCAGTGTCTAGTTTATCTGATATTCCTTGCGCAGCTACTGCCATACTGTTAATGACATCACCTACCTTATTTCCAGGGATTTCAATTACACCAGACTCTTCAACTTTTCCTTCTGAATTAACTTTTAAAGTTTGAATCCTTAATATTCCATTAATAAATGATACATTTCCTAAACCTTCAATTAACATAAATACCTCCATTGTGATGTAAAATAAGATGGTAATTAAATAAAATTATTCAAGGGTAAGATAGTTTGATTCGTAATTTTTATACTTATAATTATTAAGATTAATCTCTTAAAACTCTCAGTTTATTAGCAAATAGTCTGATTCTTAGGATTGCTTTTTTAACCAAAAAGAATAATTTTCACTATTTGTAAAAGGGAATTTTTTTTCAAAATCAATCCAATTTTGTAATTTATTATAAATTATATCGTCTTTGAATATTTTGTTATATTCTGAAAAGAACGAATTTCTATAAAATGGATCAACAATTCGTGACCAACCCAAGAATTTTAGATTTTGTTTTTCAATTAAAACTTTACACTTTTCTAAAGATAAATAATTAGTAATTTTTTCATTGATTATATTTGTCATTGTGTTTCCATCATAGAACTTTTTATTTTTTATAAACAATTGAATCTCTTCATTATCAAGGTTTCTTAAAAAATCTCTTAAAAGCCCAATATTTTTTTCTTCCATACCTGCAACATGTTTTTGAATAGTTTCCGTTAAAATATACTCTTTATGGCTTACCAATTCTAACCTCATAAAACCCCCAGGTTTAAGAAAGGTACAGAGTGTTTCAAATTGCTTATCCCCATCTATACTAAAATTAATACTTCGGTATATATCTATTAAATCATATTGGTGTTTAAGAAGGCTTATATCATCTAGATTCCCAACTAAAAGATTAATATTTTTTCTTTTATTTTTCTTAACAATTCTGCTTGCATAAGAAGTTTCTGATAAACTTTCATTTAATACATCAATTTTTGAGCCCTCTAAACCACTGTAAAAAATTGATTTTGCTACGGAGGTTTCCCCTAAAAGCAATATTTTGGGGTTATTTATTTGATTTTGTTTTTCTAGTATTTCCGCAGGTTTTAAACTTCCTTTTATAAAATCAATTAAGTTAGAATCTCTTAATAAATTATAACCAATTGGACGATTAAATCTTTTATTAGGGATGTTGCTATCTTTATATTTTGGATTTAAGAAATTTATTTTTTTACTAATTTTTTTTTCTTCTGCTATCTCAATAATATGTGATTTAATTAAGTCATAAATTTCAAGTTTTTTATTCTTATTTTTTTCTAGATGCTTTGCTATTTCATAATTATCAGAAAGATACCTATAACTTGAAAATATAGCGATTTCATTTTCATTCATTTTTTTATTTTCTGTGATGTTGTTTTTAATTTTTAATTCAATTTCATCCAAAGTATTTTCTTCATCAGAGCTAATAAACCAAGAATAGCCATTTCTAAGACTTTGTTGGGCAAGCGCTATCAAAAAATGAGTATTAATGCTATTTTCAGATGAATTAGAAATTTTAAATAGATACTTTTTTCTAGTTTCTGTTAAGTATTTTTCTAAAATTTCAAGGCCTATTGGTATTGACTGTAGAAGTAATAAAAATAAATCTTTACTAAATATATCATTTATAAAATTTTCTAAATTTTTTTCACTAATATTTTCTTTAGGATTAATTTCCATAAATTTAACCGAATGTTTAAAATTATAATTATCTATGTAAAATTTTATTATTAACCCTTCGTGATCTTTAACCCTTAAAAGACCAGTTTTTATCCCTGTGAGAAGTATAGCTTCAATATCTTTATTATTATTAAAAGCAAGAGAAGGGATAGCTTTTAAATAAGTTGTAAGAACATTGTAAGCGACATGTAATTCTGGATCTATTTTTAAACATTCTAAAATACTTAAAATACCGTCTTCTTTCTGTTCGGAATTCCATTGAGCTTGGCCTAAGTAGAAGTATGAAATTGCATCCTTTTTTATATTTTTGATGGAGTGAAGGGCTACATCAATAGCCTTTTCGTGTTCTTTAAAAATAATTAGCAACATACAAAGAAGATTATGAAGTTTATAATCATTAGGTTCTTCAATAATAGCCTCTTCAGTAAGTTTACGCGCTTCTTTGTATTGATTTAGTTTTATCAATTCATTAATCTTTTTATATCTATCTTTTAGGTATTGATTGGTTTTCATAATAATTTCCAATATTTGTAATGAAATTAATCTTTAATGGTGGGCACGGCTGGGTTTGAACCAGCGACCCCTACGATGTCACCGTAGTGCTCTCCCGCTGAGCTACGTGCCCCAATCTTTATTAATAATCTATCCATTTCTTGTATATAGATAATAGTTTATCTGATAACATATATTATAATGATTAAATTAATAAATCATAATAAACTTGATCATTTTTCTTTAATCAAGCCAAAAAATGCTTACCGTATGCCTTTTATTATATCATCCCCTCATTCAGGAGAAATGTTAACCAAACATCTTTATGATAAGGTTGTTATGAATAAAGAAGCCTATCTTTCTATGGAGGATATGTACATTAACGAAATATCAAGTTTAATGAAAGATGTTGGAGCTACAATTTTACAAAGCAATATCTCAAGATTAGTTATAGATTTAAACAGAGACATTAACGAAATTGATCCTAGCTATATTAGCAATCCGCCAAAGAATATGAAATTTAATTTATCTAATAAAGTCAAATCTGGCATAGGTCTAATTTTTACCAGAAATGCAGAGGGTAAACATATGTTAGACAAAAAATTAATTTGGGAAGATATTGAATACTATATTAAAAACTATTATTCGCCGTGGCATAATATTCTTAAAAGAGAAATCGAGACATTACATAAAGAATTTGGAAGAGTATTTATTATTGATCTCCACTCAATGCCTTCAAAACTAGGATTCATTTGCGATAAACCAGATATAATAATAGGTAATGATTTTAATAAATCTTGCTCACAATTATCAGTAAAAATTTTATCAGATATTATTGAGTCCAATGGATTTAAAGTCGCTCTTAATGATCCTTATTCTGGTGGGTACATAACAAAAAAATATTCTTCAAAAGAAAATAATATTCAATGCATCCAGTTAGAAATTAGAAAAGATTTATATATGAATGAAGAAAATTTTGAAAAAAAATCAACATTTCAATCTTTTGCATTAAATTTTAAAACTATTATAAATAAATTTATCAATGCAACTAATTCGAAAGATAAAGATATGCTTGCTGCAGAATAATAAGTCAGACTAGGGTTTAAAAAAAAGATGATTAACAAAAAATTAAATTCCTTGTGAACTTAAAAAATCATCAAATAAATTCCAAAACATATTTCTATAAATATCTTTTTCCATCAAGATCTCATGTTCAACATTATTAATATTAATAATTTCACAGTTAGGCAGCCTTTTTGCTATTTTTACAGTTTTATTGGAATCTACCACTTTATCCATCAAAGGATTAATAATAAGAATCTTAGTTCCAATGCTTTCGGCCCAACCATTTTTTCTAAGTTTAAGGATACTTTCTTTTGCTGCTTTTACCCAAGAATTAGTTACTCCCCATAATCTAATATTTGGATGTTTTTCCACTAATCTTTGTGTTCTTTTGTATCTAGTAAAATCACTTGTAAGATCATTTTGTTCAAATGGCGTTTCTTGACCCATATTAGGCTTCGATCCAGGAAAATAATTTTCATCTTTTCCAAATAAATTTACAAAATATATAAGTGAAAAAAGGAGGCTTTCGTTTTTAAATCCAAGCATTGGAGCTGATAATATTACTGTTTTAAAACTATTTTTGATTAATTCTTGAGAAGAAAGCAAAATATGACCCCCCATTGAATGACCTATTCCAATTAATGGATGTGTAAAATTTTTATTAATAATATTTTGTATTATAAACTTAAGGTCTTTTTCATGAATTGAAAAATCGCTTATATAGGATTTATTTATATTATTAATCATACGATCAGACATACCTTGGCCACGCCAATCAAAACACACAACATTAAAATTTCTATCAATTAATTCTTGAATAGTTTCGAAATATTTTTCAATGAACTCATTATGTCCTTGCTGAAGCAAGATAGTGCCACGACATGGTATTTCTTTAGATAAATGTTTCCAATAAGCTAATCTTAACCTTATATCATCCTTCATAGGCACATAGAAAGATTTCATTCCATTTGGCGCAGGATAATCTTTTAACTCTATATATGGAGCTTTTTCGTAATCAAACATATATATATATTCTACAATAATTTGAGAGGAATGTTATTAATAATATTTTGCTATGTTGAATAAGTTAGATATATTTTTGATATGAAGAAAAAATCTTTTTTTGAACCTCTAGGCGTTTTTTTTATTCTGAAAGATCTTTTTGGAGAAAATCATCCAAAAATAAGAGAATGGATTAAATCGTTGTTCAATATGGCAGTTGTTAATAAAGAATCTTCAAGTATTTTTGCTGCTGATGAAATGATTCTTTTTGGGAGATCACTGGATTTCTTAAGAGAAGAAAAGTTTATTGATTGTGCCGATAATAATTTTGCTGGAGATATAGATGAAGGAAGTCACAGAGCTATATTATGGCGCAGGCATATTTTAGTTTGGGCAGGAGAGCACTGCAAAAAACTTAAAGGATCTTTTTGTGACTTTGGTTGTTATGATGGTGTTGGTGCAAAATTTGTAAATGATTATTGCGAACTAGAAAAAAATAATATTAGTTATTATTTATATGATGTTTTTGTTACACCTCCAAAAAGCGCATCTTTTCGTAAACACTCGAAGGACTTATATGGTGAAGTTGTAAAAAAATTTAATCATAGCAAAAATGTTAAAATAATTAATGGTTTGCTTCCTGAAAGTTTAACGAGAGTCTGTCCCAAGAATATTTCTTATGCCCATATTGACTTAAATAATGTAGAGGCAGAAATGGCTGTTTTAGAGTATATTTATGATCGCATAGTTAAAGGAGGTATAATCATTTTAGACGATTATGGTTGGGTAAATTATAGGTCACAGTTAATAGCTGAGAAAGAATTTTTAGAAAAAAGAGGCCAAAAAATATTAGAATTACCAACTGGTCAGGGACTAATAATTAAGAGTTAAATAATGAGCTGGGAAAAGGACATAAAAGAGATAAAAAAAAGAGAAAAGCTTTCCTTGCAACAGGGTGGAAAAGAGGCAATCGATAAGCAACATGCTAAAGGCAGGAAAACTTTAAGAGAAAGAATAGATTTTATATTAGATGAAGGCTCATTTGATGAAATTGGTAAAATTGCTGGTTCTGCAGATTTAAATGACAACGGAGAATTGAAAGAATTTACACCCGCTAACTTCTTGCTTGGTTTTGGGAAAATAAAAAAAAGAGATATTATAATAGGTGGAGAAGATTTTACTTTAAAAGGTGGTTCACCTAATCCATCAGGTCTAAGAAAAAGTATCTATACAGAAGAGTTAGCTCTTAAATTTAAATTACCACTAATAAGATTACATGAGGGAGGAGGAGGGTCTGTTACGGGTTCAGGAGGAACAGCTACGAAACCAACAATTCCAAATAGTGAACCAGTTTTTTCAAGAAATAGATTTCAATCTTTAGCGAAATGTCTTGGTGTTATACCTGTTGCTTCTGCAGCATTAGGGCCGGTTGCAGGGTTACCGGCAGCCAGATTAGTTGCATCTCATTTCTCTGTCATGACTGAAAACTCTCAAGTTATAATTGCAGGACCTGCAGTTGTAAAAAGAGCTTTGGGCATTGATGTTACTAAAGAAGAGCTTGGTGGACCTGAAGTTCATCTAAAATCAGGAGTTGTTGATAATCTAGCTAAAGACGAAGAAGATGCACTTCAGCAAATACAAAGTTTTCTATCATATTTACCTGATAATTATATGAACTTACCGATTTCAATACCTTCCAACGATAAAGTGAATAGGTTAGAGAAGGAGTTAGCATCAATTATCCCTGTTAATAGAAGAAAAGCATATAACATGAGAAAGCTTTTGAATCTCGTTGTTGATAAAGATAGCTTTTTTGAGATGAGTAAATTTTATGGACCAAGTTTAATTACTGGATTAGCTCGATTAAATGGACACTCTGTAGGTATATTAGCCAATGATTGTATGTATTATGCAGGAGCTATGACATCAGATGCATCTTTAAAAATAAGAAGATTTATAGACTTTGTTAATACATTTAATGTACCTGTTCTCAGTTTTGTTGATGAGCCAGGATTTATGATAGGACCTGACTCAGAACAAGCAGGCACTATTAGACATGGAACAGCAGCGATATCATCTTTGATGCAATCAATTGTACCTTGGGCAAGTATTATAGTTAGAAAGGTTTATGGCGTTGCAGGTGCTGCACATTTTGCACCTGAAGGTTATACTTTATCCTGGCCAAGTGCAGAAAGTGGTGCTCTTCCTATTGAGGGAGGCGTTGCAATCGCTTTCAAAAAAGAAATAGAAAATTCTTCGAATCCTGAGAAAAAGAGAAAAGAATTGGAAGATCTATTATCCAAAAGGTCATCACCTTTTCCAAGAGCAGAGAATTTTTCTGTTCATGAATTAATTGATCCTATAGAAACAAGACCTAAATTAATTTCAT
>MDSZ01014637.1_pt1 | contig 13169 bp, 10 predicted proteins | sample 811201 | NCBI WGS metagenome assembly MDSZ01 (sample SAMN05326647, study PRJNA326480) | marine metagenome | isolation source: seawater | place: Indian Ocean: North | collected 2010
CGATCGCGTGCGCGAGTCCGATTTCCATGCCGGTGACGAAGAGCTCCAGCTTAGCCTGAGCATCGGACTGGGAATTGCCGAACCTGATGACACGGTTGATTCGCTTGTCGCCCGTGCGGATATTGCGATGTATGAATCCAAACAGGCCGGCCGCGACACCATTCGCCAACGCGAACTTGATTGATTGCTTGGGTGGCTGAACTGTTACCCGTTTCGGGCCAAAAAGAAAACCGCTTTGAGGAAAACCTCAAAGCGGTTTGTCTTGGCTGGGGCGGTAGGATTTTCAGTTGGCTATGTTTTAAAGTATTGATGTCATTGATAATGTTGACATTTTTCAGATGCGCGTGCTACTAGCGTGTACCACCAACGTGTAACACCAAGCTGACAAATGGCTGATACTAGATATCTGCAAAAACGCCGTCAGGGTTGGTATTTCAGAATGAAAATACCGACCGCATTGCGTGCCCATTACGGCGGAAAATCACAAATCATAAAGTCGCTGCGCACGAGTGACTTGTCGAAAGCCCAAAGCCTTCGATGGCAAATGGTCGCGGACCAAAAAGCGGAATTTGAAGTTCTGACTGGAATACGTGACTGGACACCAGTCCAAATTGAAGAAAAGGCGGAACGGGAGTTCACAGAGTTCCTCGTTCAACTCAATGAAGATGGAGTTGAGGAAGACGAACTCGATATCGTGCGCGATGTTTATGTTGAGAAGCTGAGAGGGCGGGAGCCCTTGAACGATCTCGATTTCGCGATTGCAAGGGCGCGTATTTATGCCTGCTCTGCTCGCCAAGCTGCGCTTAATGGGAAGGTTTATCCGAAGCCGACCTCGTTTGGCCGGAACACCATTGATCCTGTTGAGCTTGTTCCATACCGAGAACTTAAGCAAAAGAAGAAGAAAGAGGGTCCGCTGTTTCGAGAGGTCGCCAAGCGATACCTTGAGGAGACCCAGCGTGATCCTAGTGCAAGGCTGACGCAGCAAACGATTGCCCAGTACCAAGTTGTCCACCGCCTATTTGATGAGTGGGCCGGAAGACCAACCTTGGAGGAAGTTACTCGTCCGCAGGCAGCAGAATTTATCGAAGTGGTCAGTACGCTTGATCCCTATTGGGGACGTAGCCCCAAGACCAAGCAACGCAGCTTCAGCGAAATAATGGAACGCTTTGGAAATCACGAGGTAGGTCTGAGCAATCGGACACTTAACCGCTATTCCACAGGATTGTCTTTGGTGTGGAAATGGGCAGACAGGCGCGGGATTTTCGAAGGAAAGAACCCATGGGAGGGGTTGCAGCGTCCTGAAGGTCAAAGCCGCAAGACCGGAAAATTGCCGTTCACACAGGAAGAAGTCAGCACTCTCTTGTCACAAAAGCCTGAAGTGTTTCCGAGTGAACAAGACTATCCGAACACCTTACTGTGGGTCTGCTGGATTGCTGCTTTCAGTGGGATGAGGTTGAACGAAATCTGCGAGAGGAAAGTATCAGACCTCAAGCAACAGGACGGTATATGGTGCCTTGAGGTAACGGGAGCCAAGACCGAAGCCGGTGATCGTCTTGTTCCTGTCCATAGCACTCTTCTTGATCTGGGGCTTCTGGAGTTTGCGCGTCACCATCGGCAAGAGTACCTGTTCCCCTGTTTGCTTCCCGGTGGACCAGACCAGAAAAGGTCATGGTATTTGACCAGACGTTTCGTGGAATACCGAAGGTCGCTTGGTGTCACGCGCATTGATAACGTGACGAAGAAGGACCGGGTCAACTTCCATTCATTCCGCAGGACAGTAATCCAGCAATTCGAGCATGCCCGTTTGCCGCAGACCGAAGTTGCCCAAGTGGTGGGCCATGAACGTGTCGGGATTACCTATGGCACTTATAACCCTGACGGGCTTGATATAGCGGCTCTCAAGGAGATAATTGAGGTCATCAAGTATCCGGGGCTAGCTGCGTTGATAAGTGCAGAAAAGGAAAATACAGAGGCAGCAGAATGAGGTTAGGTACAGTCCACTGGTTTACAGGCTTGTCTCGACTTTGTTGATTGCTAGCATGTGCTCATTCTGATCAAGCCATGCCTTTGGCGCTTGGTAGTCTGGTATCAATGACCCCACCAAGTTCCAGAAAGGTTTGTCGTGGTTGCGGTGGCGCAGATGGCAAAGCTCATGAACCACCGCATATTCAAGAACTGTCTTTGGGGCAAAGATCAGGTGCCAGTTGATGTTAATCACCCTGTCTTTGCCACAACTGCCCCAAAGGTGCTTCTGATCCTTGATTCGATATGCCTTGGGCTTCAGGTCGTTCTTTGGCCCATAGCGACGAATGAAGTCAGCGACGTCCTGCCTCAATCGCTTCTTGAGCCATAGCCGCAAGGCATCCTCAATCAGCATGTCTTGGGAATGCGGAGAAGCGGAGGTCGGATATTCGACATACAGACCATTGCGATAGGAAACATGCACCAGCGTATCGTCAGTTGAACCTACCTTTAGCCGTGTCATGCGCCCCCGAAATGGAATCTTTGCCCCGCTGACAAACCGGGACAGCGAAGGCGATCTATTGACTGCTTCGCGCATCTTGCGGGTCTGTTCAAAAATCCACTGCCGACGCCTGTGAACAGCATTGTTAATCTGCTCGTCCGTTGCCGTGGGCGGAACGACGATTTCCACCAGTTCAGGCGTCACGGTGATTCTGGCCTTTTCGCAAGTGCCAACGCGCTTTAACTCATATGGAATGTCAGTGTTGCCGATTGTCAGGGTAGGCATGGTCGTCACTTCGCGAAAGCCTTGAGCGCAAATTCTTCAACTTCCTCGGACACAAGCTTTAGGTTCCCAAAGCTCGCCTCATGGAGCTTCTGGCGGACCTGTTGGCGAAGGTTCTTTCTAAGCTCGGTTTTCTCATGCCACATGGGTGGCGTGTCCCCGTATATACGTTCAACCGATCCTGCAATTTCAGCCAAGCTATCAGGCGTTATGTCTTCGGGTTGATATGCTTCAAGAACCTTCATGATGCCATATGCCTCTTGCGACATGTCAGTGGCTTCATGGGCTTTGGCCTCTGCCTCCAAGTCCTTGGCCAAATCCTCGGCCATCCTGAGCTTATCGGCCCAAGACAGCTGGGCACCATCCATCTTCTCTAGCAATTCCCTGAGGCGCTGGGAAAACTTACCATACTGGTGGGGGTTTTCATCTAACCGTTCATAGACCGTTTTGCGCAATTCCGTGCCTTTGCGGATCGCAGCCGTTTGAAGGTCCCTTTCCGGTTTACCGTCTATCTCGAAGTCCTGCCAGAAGTCAGGGTCGGTGATCGACCGAAGTTTGACGGTTACGCTCAAACCCGTGGCATCAAGATGCTCCTCAAGCATCTCGCGGATCTTCTTGCTGTATTCCTTTTGATCAAACGCCTCTTTCTTCTCGAAAACCTGTGTCGCATAGCGAAGGAAACTCGCAACCCATTTCAGGTCCTTGGTGTAGTCCAGAACGGATTTATCAGGACTAAGCGCGGCATAAATGGAAATGAACTCTCGGGCAACTGTGCGGTAGGCAAACCACTGGTCCTCGGTCTTCAGGATATCAACAAAGGCGTCATACTCTGCCTTAAGGTCGGAAGTATCACGCTTCAATCCTTTCATCATCTTCATGACGGCAGCATGTGCCGCTTTGAGTTGGGAACGAAGGTTGTCCAGGTCCACCATCGCATTCTGAACATCATCAGAGCGATAGGACGAAAGAGCCTGATCAAGGTTCTGAGACACCCCGATGTAATCCACGATCAGACCGTTTTTCTTATTGGCATCAGCAACGCGGTTGGTCCGCGCAATCGCCTGAAGCAACGTATGTTCCTTAAGCGGCTTATCGAGATACATCACCGATTCAATTGGCGCATCAAACCCCGTTAAAAGCTTGTCACAAACGATCAGGAAATCCGGGCTTTCCCCCTTCTTGCCAAATGCCTGTTTAACAGTGGTTTCTGCATCGCGATCAAGGTAATGCGCCATCAACCCTTTGCGCAGATAGGCAACATGATCATCTTCGGATGGCTTGTCGTCTTCTTGCGACCGTGAATAAACACAGGCGGATTTAAGCGCGGCTGTCTTTTGGGCATCATACGGTGACATCCCCTGCTTGATCAGATCATCCGCAATCACCGCATCCAAGGCCCGTTTGTACAGGATCACCGCTTCGCGATCTATGGCGACGATCTGGGCTTTAAATCCATCCGGGGCAGCGTATTCCTTGAAATGGGTCCAGATATCAAAGGCAATCAGTTCAATGCGTCTGGGATGCTTCACCAGATCGGCAAAGGTGACGCCGCGTTTCTTGAGTTCTTCAAGCTTCTCATCAGGCAGATCGGCAAACCACTGATCAAACAGAATGTCGATCTTGGCTTCATCAATGTGCCAGTCCGTCTTGCGCCCGGTGTAATAGATCGGAACGGTCGCCCCATCGGCCACAGCATCATCAATGCCGTATTTGTCCAGATACCCCTCGCCAACGATCCCGAAGTTCTTATAGGTGTCCTTATCGGATTTCTTGATCGGGGTGCCGGTAAAGCCAAAGAACCGCGCTTCGGGCATGGTAGCACGAAGATACGCGCCAAGGTCCTTTTCCTGTGTGCGGTGGCATTCATCCACCATGACGATCCAGTTCTGGGAATTGGCAATCGGTGACTTCGACCCTTGGAACTTGAAGATCGTCGAAAGCGCGGTAATGCCGTCAATGCCACTCCCAATCAGTGCGTGAAGTTCATCAACGGAGCCAACGCTTACAGGGTTTGGCAACCCACAGGCCTTGAATGTACCGCTGATCTGATCATCCAGATCAATGCGATCTGTAAGTACCATCAGGTTGGGGTTTGCCAGTTCGGGGGATGCTTCGGTCAGATGGGTTTTCAGCTTCAAGGCCGCAAACACCATCGTCAGGGACTTGCCAGACCCTTGGGTGTGCCAGACCAGCCCCTTGCGGTGTTTGCCCTCTACGACCCTGTTGACGATCTTGTTGACCGCCCGGAACTGTTGATACCGGCAAATCTTTTTGATCTTGCCGACTTCGGCTTGTTCAAAGACTATAAAATGGGCGATCAGGTCCAATAGACGTGAAGGCTCCAACAGGCTCCAAAGACCCTTATCAAGCTCGTTGGAGAAATCACCTTTTAAGCGCGGCCAAGGATCACCCCAAGAGCCATAGAATTTCGAAGGGCTTCCAGTAGTGCCATACAGGCAATTGGTGCCGTCGGTCAGGATGTTAAAGCAGTTGGAAAAGAACAGCCGTGGGATATCGCGCTCATACTGCTTGATCTGATCGAATGCTTCGCCGGTCTTATCCTTGGCGTTGATCGGTGACTTGGCCTCTATCACCACCACCGGGATGCCGTTGATATAGACCACAACATCGGGAATGCGAGATTTCTCCGCCTTCACATAAAGCTGGTTGGTAACTGTGAAGGTGTTGTTCTGCGGGTTAAGAAAATCAATGACCTTAATGGTCTTGTGTTCGGTCTGGCCCTGTACCTTGCGGCTATAGTTTCCGCGCAAAATGCCCAGCCATTCCTCATTGTCGTTCTTGCTGATCAGATCGACATAGGCTGCTTGGGCATCTTCATCAGACAAGCCATTCAAACGTTTGATGGCATCAACAAGATGAGGGCGAAACAGAACTTGGTTTTCCCCATCGCGCAGGGCTTCATGCTCCGCCTTGGTTACAACGGTATAGTCCATGCCCACTAAGGCTTGGATCGTTGGCTTTTCCGCCAATTGCCATTCACTGCCCATTTTCACCGCCGGATGATATTGCGCCAATGCACCTCAAAAAGTCCTTGCCAGCTTGACTAATTAGGTACCGATTAGAACTTGGCTGCATTTCGACACCACCATACATCTGGTCTATCTCTAGAAGGCCAAGAGAAGACAGGTGCCTACGCATTATTTCGTTAAGCCTTGCACCTCTTTGGGCTTCTTCTTGGCTGATATGATCAAGGATGTCGTTAACAGCATGACCCGGTTGCACCACATTTCGGTTAGTCTCGTGGAATCTCGTACCTTGCTCGTTTCCGACAGTTGGGGAATTCGCAGGATGATACTCTGCCAAAAGAATTACCTGCCGGTCATCAAGCTGCTCCAGAATACGCATGAAGTGCCGCGTTTCTTGTTGTTCAAGACCTGTTTCTTGAAGTCCTTTTACAACTAGTTCCGCGATGTGCTTTTTACGAGCATCGCTTAAGGCACGTGCTGATTGCCATAACCCTTCTTCAAAAAGATCGAGCCCTTCGGGTTTATCTATCGCGATCTTGAGTTTGAGCTCATCAATCTGGTCTTGAAGATATCGGATATAGTCCTCGACCCTGTCGGCGCGAACATTTCGGATCGTTTCCGTTAGAACGGTCTGGATGAATGCGCCAGCAAACGGTACAGCACCCGCGACACTTGCCCCAATCCGCAACGCCTTGGCGGTAGAGGTATCTCCAAGGGGTGGATGTTGGTTCTCCTTAGGCATCCAGTACCTCCACCCGTTTTCGGCCTGTGAGAAGGTCGGACATGAGGCCTCGTTTTAGCGTTTGAAGTTGTTCAAGCGTTTCAACGTTATCAACTTCTGTGTTTCTCAGCCCGTTGAGGATAGAAGCAATATTTTCTCTTTCTTCAAAAGGAGGAAGGGCAACGAGCAACGGTTTCAGATGAGTAAGGTTGATATTTTTTTGAGCATTTTGAGTTGCTACGGAATCAAGATAGCTTTTCTTCGAAGCCAAAATGTGCTGAAGCCAAAAAACATCAATCCCCTCGTTTGGCTGAACCGCTACTATGCTATCAGGGCAGCAAACCGGATAAGTCGTAATGGCTGTATCTCCAATATTTGCCGCTATTGTCACAAGGACGACATGTGCAGCAAAGCGTTTGCTAACGCCCAACCCATGTTCGTTTAGTGTTTGGCGATGTTTTCTCAAAATACCGTTTGAAGACACAACATCACCAGTTTGGATAAACGGAATATCACCACCGTAATATTTGGGGTCATTTCTCGGACGGGCACTGAACTTGCCTCGCTCAACGAGAGCAATCTCTTCAAGGCACACGACCTCCCAACTTTCAGGAATCTCCCCCAGTTCGGTTTGTTTGAACTTGGTATGGCCGATGCCTCTGGTGAGGAGGGTTTGAAGCAGTCCTTTTTTGACCTGTTTGGTTTGGTCAATGACGGCTTTGGTCGCGGCAATGGCCTCGTCCACGCTGCTCAGAACTTCCGCGATTTTCTTCTGTTCGGGAAGCGGAGGAAGGTTGGCGATGATTGTCTTGAGATGTTTGGTCGATAGATGCTTGACCGTCGTGGCGGCGATACCGCTATGAATTCTTGATAGTTCGGGAGCCAAAAAATAATAAAGATAATCGTTGTCCAGAGAAGAGGGGTCCGCTGAGCTAACCTTACAAATTCGTTGGTTCAGAAGTGCTTTACCAGCTTGCCATTTACGCAGATGAAAATCCCCATCCATTCCGATGAGTATGTCGCCACTTGAAATTTCGTAGCCAAGCGGAACTTTGCCTGTGAAGAAAGTGTCTGGTTTCTGGGTGATAATATCTCGAATGCGTATCAATGGAATTCCGTCCTCGGGATTTTTGGAAAACCCCGCAGACTTGAAGGCGAAGCCTGATAGAATACTGAGTTTCTTTCCCAGTTCTTCTTTTTTCCATCCTCTTGGTAAATCATCCATCATAGCCAAGCTCCTTCAGGAAGCCCATCATCTTGGCTTCTGCTTCATCGCGTTGCTGGCGCAGAGCATTTAGTTTAACGACTTCTGCTGCTACATCGATTTCTTCTTCGTCTTCATCGGTGCTGACATAGCGCGAGATATTGAGGTTGTGGTCATTGTCGCGGATTTCATCCAAACCAACCACATGGGCAAACCTGTCTTCACCCTTAAAGGCAGTGAACGCATCGGCGAAACGCTTCACATTGGCGTCTGATAGGTGGTTCTGGGCTTTTCCTTCAACGAGTTCCTGAGTGCCATTGATCACCAGAACCTTGCCCTTGCGCTCTGTGGGTTTGTTCCTGCGAATGATCAGGATACAGGCCGGAATACCCGCACCATAAAACAGGTTTGGTCCCAGTCCGATCACCGCGTCAATCAGGTCATCTTCCAGAAGTCCTTTTCGGATTTTTGCCTCTGCCCCGCCCCGGAACAGAATGCCGTGCGGCAGGACCACACCCAACATGCCATCTTCCTTGAGACTAGCCAGCATGTGTTGGACAAACGCCAGATCACCGTAGGATTGCGGTGGGCAGCCGTAGGTATCGCGTCCGAACTTGTCACCCGTTGACCAGACATCATGCCCCCAGTTTTTAAGCGAGAACGGCGGGTTAGCAAGGACACGGTCAAAGGTGCGAATGGCCTTTGTACCATCACCAACCAGATGTTTGGGATCAAGCAATGTGTCGCCACGTTCAACAAAGGCATCATCAATGTCATGCAGGAATAGGTTCATGGAGCAGATCGCCCATGTGTTCAGGTTCTTTTCCTGCCCATAGAGTGACAGGGAACGCGGATTCTTGCCTTGGCGTTCAAGGTGGTGGAAGCATTCCAGAAGCATCCCGCCAGAGCCACAGGTGGGGTCATAGACCGACATGCCTTCATCGGGCTTCAGACATTCAACAATCAGCCGCACGACCATCTTGGGGGTATAGAACTCGCCCCCCTTCTTTCCCGCATCATCAGCGAACTGGGCGATCAGGTATTCATAGGCGTTGCCAAGAATATCGGCCTCAACATCGACGTGGCGTAGACGATGCTTCTCAAAGTGCTGAAGAAGCTTCTCAAGCGTGGCATCAGGGAAGCGTTGCTTGTTGTTGAAATCCACATCCTGAAACACACCGCGAAGGCGGTGGTTGGCGTCCTCAATCGCGTGGAAGGCAGCGTTCAGGTGTTCGCCAATGTTGGTGGTGTGCTTGCGCACATCGTTCCAGAAATGGCCGTCAGGGATATGGAAACGGTGTTCATCCGGATCAGCCGCCAGTTCCTTGTCGCCATACTGGCTCAGTTTCCGTTCATATTCTTCTTCCCAGACATCACAAAGACGGCGGAAGAACAGAAGACCGAATATGTAGTGTTTGAAGTCCCCTGAATCGATGGAGCCACGCAGAATGTTTGCGGCACCCCACAGGTGGGATTCAAGTTCTTGGAGCGTCAACTGAGACATGAAACTGGTGTTTCCTCTGCAACTTTAGGCACGTTGAATGTTAGGGGATTCACCATAAAGGAAACCGAGTTTTTGGCAATTGTTCTGGTTCTTATTCCGTTTTAAAGACTGACATTTTTCGGGTGTGAAGGTGGCGGAATAGACCGGGCAAGTGCCGGGTTATTGTTTGGGCAGGCACTCATTACAAAGCAACAGATGAGTAAAAAATGAGGTGCGCTCTTAGGCGCAGACTGACGGATCAATCACGGGTCTGTTTACGCCGGATGTAATGGATACAGTTACTCATGGCAGAATTCGTCGCGTAGGACCACTGACCCCCAAGGAGAACTGTTCATAGACCCATGCATCCCAAGTGTCCCTTTGATCGCCAACTTTGAGAAATTTTGAGATGCTATCTGGTATCTTCGGTGCCAGAAGATAATTCATAAACCTGTGGAAGGCGTTGAAGTCATCAAGGCTTTTGGGGGTAGGTTGAAAGTCAATTGATTCTTTGAGGGACTTAAGAATATTTGCATAGCTGGAAAAGCCCAAACTCCAGTTGTCGTCCGGTTCCTCTAGGATTTTCAGTTCGTATGCTGTGGCGTCTTGCTTCACGCATATAACCGCATGTGCAGCCTCATAACCTTCACTTCATATGGTGCATTTTACTTCGTAGGTTGTTCTTTTCCTGATCTTTGGAAAATGAAAAGGCCCTGTCCTTTGAGGGGCAGAGCCTGTTTCAACGGTCGTGGTTATGTTGCCTGGACAAGTTCTTAGCTGGACCTGTTTACACCGGATGTAATAAATAAGGCTCTCAATTTGCCACCGAAACTCATGCAAAGTCGCGTTCGGCCCAATCTTGAGCATGATCACACGGCCAGTCCAGAAACTCATTTAGTGGTGCTGTTCGACGCCTCAAGGCTCGCTTTAACTGGTCTTCTTTCTTTTTCTTGTATCTGTGCACGACTTGTCGGCTGATACCGAGACCAGCGGCAAGTTGAGTAAGCTCCAAATCAGGAAAGTAATCAAGCAACCACGTTACTTTGCCTTCAGTATTGAGACTCGTACGCCTTTTCTGTTCATAATCCCGAACCGCTGCCAAGGCATCGCGTGTGGCTTTGTCGAGTGATGTTTTCTCCAGCATCTCGGGAAGGTTTTCTTGGACATACTCTATACCAATTGGGGATAGAACATCGAACGGCCCATGTTGTCCGAGAATGCGAAAGCCTAGACCCTTTTCCGCTGCCTCGGGAACCAGCCGGTTTCTATAGGCGAGGGCAACCGGGTCGTATTCCTTGTGGCAAAGACCCAACTCCGACATGACCTTGATCAGGGTTGATCGGGAAATCTGAAGTTTGGAGGCGACTTCAGAAAAGGGGAGATGGTCTCCAATACTGATCGTAACGACCTCGCCAGTTTCAAGGTCGGTGTATTTTTTCTTGTATTCCATAGAAATTCTCCAAGTGCGTTTTCCTTCTATGGTGGCCCCTAATCGCACTGGAGAAGCTGTCTATTCCTTGCTGCCTTATTTCATCTTGAACTTCGTATTCTCATTGGTGATAATTATCTAAGTCACTGACTTAACTAGATTTTTTTACACCAACCGATTGGATTGAGGTTCCAATTATGAACATGCAGTTGCTTAGAGATGTATGGTTTGCACTTGAAGAAATCCGAGGGCGAGATGAGGATATGCCAGCGTCGCGCCAGAACATGTTGCTGCGTCTTTATCTGGCTGGAGATGATGGTGTTACCTACGAGGACCTGATGGATGAGATGGCGCTCACAAATGCCAGCGTGTCGCGGAACGTTAACGCCTTGAGCCCTTTGGATCGCCATGGGAACTTGGGGTTAAACCTTATCGACATTAAGTCTGACCCAGAAGAGCCAAGAAGACGTAGAGTGTTTCTCAATTCTCAAGGTAAGCGCCTCATTTCCAGAATTTTCTCGCGTGCCGGTAAAGGTCAGGTTGTCTCTGATGAGCGATCAATGAATCTGTCGGAACTCGAACCGGTGAAGAAAGAACTCGCAAAGAAGGCAAAAGGCAACCCGAGAGCAGGCGTCGAGAAGCGAGGTAATAGCTATCGGTGGCAACTGATGTTCAATGGTAGACGTTTGTCTGGAACTGAACCAACTGCAAAGAAGGCCCGCGCAGCCCGTGAAAGGGCTCTTAAACAGCTTAAAGAGGCCGAAGAACGCAGTGTGGAACTTGAGCCGTCAAGTTGAGGTGAGTTAATCCGCTCCGAGCGACTCTAAAACACGATAAACGGACGAGCGGGCAATCCCCAATTCCTTTGCAATGGTGGTTGGGCTTTTGCCCGCGTCTTTCATGGCTCGGACTTTATCAGGATCAATCTCTGTGGGTCTGCCCTTGTACTTTCCTTCCCTTCGTGCTTTTTCAATGCCCTCTCGCTGCCTCTCTAGCATGATCTCTCGTTCAAACTGAGCGATAGCAGAGACGACATTCAGCATGAGACGCCCTGTCGCTGTTCCTGTGTCTACCCCAAGGTCAACAATACGCAGCCCTGCCTTTTTGGACTCAATGGTTTGCATGATGTCAACTAGGTGGGCGGTAGAACGTGCCAAACGGTCAAGCTTTGTAACGACCAAAGTGTCGCCCTCTCGGATGAAGTCCAACGCCAAGGCAAGTTGCTCACGGTTCTTTACGTCAACCGATGACACTTGCTCTTTGAAGACCTTCTCACATCCCAGATCAACGAGGTCTCTGACTTGTGCTTCAATGCTTGCCTTCTGATCGAGGGTCGAGGTGCGGGCATATCCAACAAGCATAGTGTTCTCCTGAAAGTGTCCTATTTATATCTAAAACGTTATTCAATGAGTGTTCGATAAGTCAATAAATAATTTAAAAAGGACACTATTGATGTGATGGATGCGACGTCCGTTTTGACCATGGTTATATAGGACGGTCGGGGTTCTTAATGTCTGGCAGAGGAAATAGATGAGGTGGCAAAGTTTTGGAGTTTGTAGCTGTCGTTAATCGTCTCTGGTGAGAGGGCGGGACCCCATGGGGGGAAGAGGCCAGAAACAATATATGGATATGTCACTCAAATTTTTGACCCTGAAACATTCTGGGTGACCTCCAATGTCACTCGGGTTCAGGATTTCAGAATTCGCTTATCGCGTGGCTCTTGTGAGAGGTGAGAAAAGATCATAAATCTGAAATGGGACAGGGAAGACAGGCAGAAGAAGAAAGCCATGTACGAGAAACCTGTTGGCGTCCCGATTGAATACCTCATCAAACAGCGTAGACAGAAGGTGGTCTTTACCTGCGGCTGTTGCTCCCGAGAAGTTACAAAGACACCTCAACAACTGTTGGATCTCGCCAGTCCTGATACTGGGCTTAAGGAGCTATCTAGGAGGCTTAAGTGTTCCCTGTGTGGTGCAACACAGTTCAGCTTTGCTGTTTCCTATCCCTAGCTTATTTGAGGGGAGGGTTAGGCTAGGTGGTCTAGGGATATAAACAGGTAAGTAATCAGGAAGAAGTAGTAGCTATAGAGGCTCTATAGAGTACTAAAGAGGTACTATAGTTATACTATATATAGTTATACTATATATGTGTTTTTGTTGATTGATTATTCTCCTTCCTTCTATGGTGGAACCTAATTCTAACTGTATGAATTTAAAGGATTAATTGGGGTTCTGTTTTGTCTGTCTGAATCAGGGGCAAAAGTGCCCATTCATAAACGCTAGCGGAGGGTTAGGTGCCCAGAAATCGGGACAGGTTCGCTTGCAGTCTGTGACTTAAAACGCAGGTCTGTGATGAAGCGAATCACCTCAATGCGGTGAGCCATTCAGTAAGCTCAAAAAACAGTCTCAGAGTGAGGAAATATGTGTGCCAATAAGGTCACCAGTGTGTAACACCAACGTGTAACACCCCGCGCTATGGCGGGGTGCTAAACGTCTGATTTTATTGAAAAAATCAAGTCTGGCTGGGGCGGTAGGATTCGAACCTACGGTACACGATACCAAAAACCGATGCCTTACCACTTGGCCACGCCCCATCAGCG
>MDSZ01141576.1_pt1 | contig 13164 bp, 6 predicted proteins | sample 811201 | NCBI WGS metagenome assembly MDSZ01 (sample SAMN05326647, study PRJNA326480) | marine metagenome | isolation source: seawater | place: Indian Ocean: North | collected 2010
GAAGACAAAGAAGAAGAAGAAGATTTTTGTCTACTCCTCTTTCAACAAATTTTTTGTCCAATTTTTAATTGTCATAAGACGAAATCAATAATAAATCACAATTTTCCTTCGTCATAAACAACAACAACAACAACAACAACAACAACAACACCAAACGCGTTTGGTGGTGGCTTTTCCCCTCTTTTCGAACGAAGTCTGTCTCCGTCTCTCTCTCTCTCTCTCTTTCTCTCTGTGTGTGTGAGTGTCTGTGTGTTCTTCGTGCGGCTCGGGCGTGCGCACGCGTGAGAGTGAAAGTGTCATCGAGTAAAGAGAAGAATGAGCGCGTCGTCGAGCGAGACGCGCAACAACAGCAACAACAACAGCAACAACAACAACACGCACGACCGGCAGAACCAACCAACACCGGAAGAATTGCTGAACAAAATGCAAGTGGCGCTCACCGGTGGCGATGGGAACGGTAACGGTGCGATGTCCGCGACGATTTCCAAGCAAGCGGAAAGCGTTGATTTCAACGATTTTTTCTCCCTGAGACGACCGAAAGATGCCGCGAGCGGCTTAAACTCTGGTTTGAAATCCGCCGGGAAAGGCGTCTTAGCTGGAGCGGCGGCGTTAGTTGCGGCACCGATTGCCGGAGCGAAAACAGAAGGTGCGAGCGGGTTCTTTAAGGGTTTAGGCGCTGGAGTGGCGGCGGCGGTGGTTTTGCCTGTCGTCGGCGCGGGCGTCGGCGTGACGCAAATCTGTCGAGGAGTGGCGAATACACCCGAAGCAATTATGGCGGCGAACGACGGGAAGAGGTGGAATAGGCATACCAGAGAATGGATCGATGAAGATTTAGTGAAAGATGGGATATGGTTGGCAGAATCGACGGACGAGGAGATATTTGAGCAGGCGAGGAAGAGGGCGCTGAGCGAAGGGAGGAGCGGCATCGGGATAAACGGCGTTCTCAACGAGAGCATGGGAGGCGATAATAGCAATAGTAGTAATAATGGTAACGGAGGGAAGCAAGTCAAAGAGACGCAATATTACGAGATTTTAAAGGTTAAACCTACCGCTTCATCGGCGGAGATTAAGAAATCGTATTACGAACTCGCGCGGAAATTGCATCCAGATAAAAATCCAGACGACCCGGACGCGCATAGCAAATTTCAAAAAGTCGGCGAGGCGTACCAAGTGTTGTCCGATCCAAATTTGAGGGGAAAATACGACTCGAGAGGGAAAGATGGATTGGGTGACATACCGGTGGTGGACGCGTCGGCGTTTTTTGCCGCGTTATTCGGGTCGGATCAAATGGAAATGTTCGTCGGAAAACTGCAAATGGCAGTCATGGCTGAGGGCGGCAGCGACTTGACGAGAGATGAAACGCGGATTTTGCAAGACCGAAGGGTTGTTCGATTAGCGATTAATTTAGCGGCTATTTTAGACGGGTACGCCGCGGTGCGCCCTCCTGTTACAACTGATGATAAAACGAATGAAAATGATCAGGAAGAAAAGCTGCGCGAAAAGGCCGCTCTTGAAAAATTTGAAGTTCAAATGAAACCAATCGCGCAGAGTTTAGCCAACGCTGCGCACGGACCAAAAATGTTGAAACAGATTGGATTCGTGTACGAGAAACAAGCGGAGCAAGTGCTGACGGATCCCGTAGCTGGATTTGGTACATGGGCAGATTTAGGAGTTCGTTCAAACTTTGCTGCCATGGAGCAAAATACAAACAGAACGAAGACGCAGTTCAGCGCGATGAAAGCTGCATTTGACGCGTTTGGAACGGTGAAGAAAATCGCCGAGGAAGAGGAAGGCTATTTGAAGGAAGAAAAAGAAGAAGAAGAAGGTGAAAGTGAGAAGAATGCTGGAGAGGGAGACGGAGGCAGCGCCGATAATACAACTAAAAAACAAGAGAAGGAAACGAAGAAGAAACCGCCGTTGACTGAGGCTGAAATAATGCAGCGACGTGCGCAGCATCAAAAAGACGTCATGCCACACATCTTAGAAACTCTTTGGAACGTTTCGGCGCTCGACATTGAATCGACGCTGCGATCAGTGTGTGATAAGGTCTGTCACGATAAAAGTGTGAAGAAATTGGTGAGAAAAAAGCGTTGCGAGGCGTTGTCCGTGTTGGGAAAAATCTTTCAAACGACAGAAGCGGATGAGGTGCATAAAAATGTAGATATTAATCAACAGTTGGAAAGTGCCATGCGCGCGGCATTCACGTCAAAAGACAACGCAGGAGGAAATGAGAGTGATTAAACAATTGTTGTAAATAAAAGAAAGAATACTGCTCTTTTCTATCAAAAATTCTCTAATTTCGCGAGTACTCTCAAAGCATACTTTCGGAGCAATTCATCCCCGCTCGTGCGTGATTGCTGCAAAGCATTTCGAACCCCTAATTTTATCAGCGCCGACCTGCACTCTTCGTGCGCGCAGAGATTTCCGAGCGAAAATAATGCAACGTGCGCAGGCGTTTGCTTATCTCCTCCGCCGTTCTTTTTACTGTTGCTTTTATCCGAAGCATGCTCTTTGGCGAGTAAAACGAGCGCCTTGGGCACATCGTTTGCGAGCAAGTCTTTGATGAGAGCTTCGCCGTTTCTCGCCAAATTCCCCAGCGCCGCCGCGGCATTACTTCTTGTTTTCGCATCGTTTTCGTCTTTTCGACCTCCACCAAAAGTAGAGCCATAGTGATTTCCTGTGTTTCTCACGAGCGGGATAATTGATCGTCGCAAATCATCATAGAGATAATCAGAGTGAAACCCGGCATTCCCGATGGCAAAAGCAGCAAACTTTCGAACTAACGACGAAGGTTCCTCCTTCTCGTCTGCACTCAAACGATCAATGAGCGCGCCAACCGTCCCGTTCTTCTTGAACGAAGTGTAAAAGTAATCTGAATGGCGACAGAGGTTACCAAGTGCGTTTGCCGCGCGGGCGCGCACGTTGAAATCTTCGTGTCTGAGCAACTTTGTTAAATGAAAAGTTGCGTTTGCTTCGCCAACTACTTCGTACCGATTCCCATTACTCTTGGCAAGCTGCGAAAGAATCATCGTCCAGTCCACAATAGTCGTCGCTTCGTTCACAAACTCCACTTTTATAGGTATTTGCTTGTTGTTGAGCAACGAGGACGTAAAGGAAGATTGCGAAAGTGCAAACTCGGTGAGAGACGCCGAACATCCTTTCGCCTCGATGAACTGGTTGCTAAAGACATCGCCACCGGTGATGACAAGACGCGATATTAAACTAATAGCGCTCGATAACGATTGTGTTTCGCTGCTGTTACTATCAGTAGTAACGCCATTATTAGCAGCACTATTGCCCGTTTTTTTGTTCTTTTTGCTATTCAACTTGTTATTGTTCGTATTGTTTTCTTCCTCTTCGTCATCCTCCCCGTTACTGTTATATTTCCTAAGCGCTTTCATTTCCAAATCTGTCTTCATCGACTTCACGCACTTCAACAAAGTTCCAAGCACATTTTTCTCCTTCAAAACTGTCATTAATTTACGATTTGCCACACCACCAACTTTCTCAGCGTTTGAGCCTTTCGTCGGAATGAACGCGAGCGGTAACCGCAAAACATTGAGCAAAGAGAAAATCGCAAGATACTGCGAGCATTTATACTCCTCGACCACTTTCGACGACGCGTCCGTGCCTGGGGTCATCCCGTCCATCGTCATAACAATTGACGTTGAAAACGAGGAGTAAATATCCAACGCGTCGCAGCAGCTTTCCGCAACGCCAGAGTCGCACAGAAAATCCGCCGGATGCGCAGTCTCGCAATTTTCTTTCACCAACGGATGGAACGCGTATGCCACAGCCGCGATACCGTCTGCAACCGGACGTAACTTAGTCGTCATGACAGTTTTAGTTTCAGAAGACGAAGCTGGTGTCACCCCTTTCGTTAACTCGGAAGCGCGAGCGACTAGCTTGATCAGCCTCGTCGAGAAGCGCATCAACGCTTCATTTTCGAGCGCCTTGTTGGCAAACGCCGTTGACGCCCTCGAACATGCACCAATAATACGACACCCAGAAAGACTGAGAAATCCACAATACGTAGAATTTGACGAAGCTTTAATGAGTGCTTGGAAAGCGCCCATGCGTTCGCCATATCGAACGAACGAGTCCGCAACGAGCGTTATTGAAACTGGCGCGTAACACGAAGAACATTTCAACAGAGCGTCGCAAGCGTCACCGACAGCTTCACCTCTTTGTTTAAAGATTGCACGTCGCTCGCGCTCATGGTTTTCGTTTTGACCATTCGTGCGTTGTTTGTCACCTTCTCTGTCTTTTTTCCTTTGCGCGCTCTTCGCTTGCTCTTCGAGTAAATCTCGTTCGAGCTGAGTAAACGAGGATGCTAAATGTGCAATTAAACTTTCGCAAAACGTTGGTTTCGGGAGCTTTGAAAGTGCCATGACACATTCCTGTCCTTCGACGCGTTTTGAAGCGACGTCAATGGCGCGAGTGACGGCGACCCGAGCAAAGTGTTGCGTCTCGAGCTTCGATCGAATGAGACGAAGCCGAAGTTTCTCATCGCTGATGTCGTCGTCGTCGTCGTTGCCATTTACGATGTTTCGACGCAGCTCAAAACTCATCAAACACTCATTCAAAGCGCGGAAATAGTTTGCTAATCCGACGTTACACCACGGTGAAGGTCCAGATGCACTCGCAAGCAACGACGTAACGTTCAAAGCGAGTTGCAGTGCTTCTTCGCGTTCTATTTCAAAGGCAAAGTATTTTTCCCGCGTTGGCGTTTCGTTCTTTGTTCCATGAGCTGGATTCTTCATTGCCGCAATAGCCCGCACGGTCCATAACGCGGCGCCGGGAGCATCCCTCGCTAACGTACCGTTAGCATCACCACCTACTTTTGCTAAACTCGCGCTTGAAACACACACGATGTTTCGAAGTGTTTTCAGCGCAGATACGGCATCGGCTAAAGAACTTGTCAACTTTGGCATTGGACCGTTTGCGTTACTCACCTGATTACTTAGACCACCACAAGACGTCGCGTCGCTGGTATCAGTCTCGATGTTCGAAGAAATTCCTTTTTCACGCTCACTTCCTGGTGAAAGAAGCGCGAGAATATTAAATTTTGATCCAGGTGCACTTCGAGGAGGCTGCAAAGCCGCTAAAATGACTTTAATCGCTGTCCGGTCTCGTCGCAAACGCGCAGCGCCATCTTCCGTGCGCGATTTAAGTTCACATTCAAGCAACGCTGGGTCAACGACATGCGCGCGCTTATTTTCATCCGCATGATTAGCGTTTTTTGTATGCTGCTGTTGCATCTCACCGGTTATTGCTGTTCGTGGTGTCGTTTCTATTGCTACTCCGCCGACACCGATAGTTGCAGCAGTATCAGTGGTCGTATTAGTAGTCATGGCAACCGCTGCGCCTCGTGTCGTCGACGGAGGCTGTCTTCTCGGTGGCATCCTCGGCGTACTAAAACCATCCGCCGTTCCTGTGAGCATATCTTCTCGGCGAGGCAAACCGCCTCGTCGCATTATTGGCGTCTTGTTGATTGTGGTGGAGGTGGAGGTGGAGGTGACGGTATTTGTCGTTCTCATCGTAGCTTGCGGCGTGGCAGCCAACGGACGTCGATCGTGAGTCGCTGTTGTCCTTGTCATCACCTTTCCTTCCGATGAGAACCGGTTTTCAACCTCCTCCAATCTTCTCCGTCGTTCTTCCTCGACGACCATTTCTCCCTCTTCGCGTTGTTCGCGTTCGTCGTCGTATTCGCTCGTCCTCACAAACGGATGTTCCAACAAAGCCGGCCATGACAACCGTTCGTTCGGTCGTTTATTCAACAATCCTCTCAAGAATGATTTAAATTCTGTGCTCATATCTTCTGGCCACGTCAACGGGTCTCGAACAATCTTTTGAATCAAAGTATAAATACTATTGGTGAAAAATGGCGGCTTCCCTACGAATAACTCGTACAAAATAACGCCCAACGACCACAAATCCACGGTGTGATTATACGGCTGCTCTTGTACCAACTCCGGTGCCATGTACAACGGCGTTCCTTTAATCGATGTCATCACCATAGATTGAGACCGAATCGACCGTGCAAAACCGAAATCGCACAACTTCACGACCTTATTCGCTCCAACCAGAACGTTCTGTGGTTTCATATCTCTGTGTATAACTCTATTCGTGTGCAAATAATGCAACGCGGACACCAACTGCCGAGCAATCTCTTTCACTTCCAACTCCGGTAACGTCCTATCGTCCTCCAACACCTCGAACAACTCACCTTGCGCGTATTCCATCACGACGCAAAACTCATTTTCCGTTTCAAAGGCGTCGTGCATCGCGATAATATTCGGATGTTTTAAAACTCTCAAAATGTCAATCTCCTGACGTAGACTTCTCAAGTCTCGTTCCGTTTTTCCTTTCTTCGAGATGAATTTAATCGCCGACGTTTCGCCCGTGAATTTTCTTCTCGCTTTGTACACTTTCCCGAACGACCCTTCGCCGACTAAATCGAGTAAGTTGTACTCGGAGAGACTGCTGCTCCTTTTGCTCGCGTGCGTTCCTTTTTTATTCATCGGTGGTGTTGTTGTTGTTGATGGTGGTGGTGGTGGTGTCAGAGACGACGGCGATTGATCGAGATGTCGATGTCGATTCAACGAGGACGGAGTGACGTCGTCCGTGGCCGTCGCGTTCGACGCATCAACCGGTCCAGTTCCATCTCCTTCGTCCTCTTTTAGCGCCGAGATTGGAGAGAAAGACGAGAGCGGTTGATGATGATGTTGACGACGACGACCATGATGATGATGATGTTCCGTCGGCAACATCTCCCGCGCGCACAAAACGAAAAACAACCGCCTCTCGTCGCGTCACCAAATCAAATGCACTCGCCCAAACCGAATCGCATCGTCGCAAATCTCGTCCAATAATACTGTCCTTCTCGGTCGTCGTAAAAACACCCTTCTTCCTTCCTTGGCGCTTTGAGAGCCTCCTCCTTTTTGTGCGTGTTTTTTCCCGGAGATTTTTTTATTTTTTGAATTTTCGATCGAATAAAAGACGAATAAAGAATGACACGAGAAAGAACAAGGAAAAAGACGACGACGACGACGACGACGACGACGACAAAAGAGAACTCGAACACCGAAACGTCGCGCTGAAAATGTATTGAGTGAATTCGTGCGTGCTTTACTACGGGGTCAAGAATTTACTTCGTGCAAACGACATCATCGACGAGGTCGATTCTTTCTTAAGGAACTCTTCTTTGGCTTTCCAACCGGAGACTTGCCTTTCTTTCCTCCTTTACCGCCGGAACCGCCACCTCCTCTCTTCATGGCAGCTTTTTGGCCTCGTTTATCGGCGAGCATCCGCTTATCTACGGACGGTCCGCCGGCGTTGCCTTTGTGGAGCTTCCTCGCCACCACGTGTTTGATTTGCTTCTTGCGGCCGTTGACGAGTTTATTTGCTTTGGCGTAAATCGCTTCGATTTCACGAACTTTAGAAACGTCAGGAATGTCGTCTTGATCCATGATGGCGCCCGCACGTTGTCGAGCTTCGCTCATTTTATCCTTGGCACGTTTCCTCTTGCGCAATTTGGCCTCGGCGACTTTCTTAATCGATCGTTCGTCAACTTTAATGGAGACATTAGATAAAGCTTCCTCGTAGTCTCTCTGGTCGTATATCGGTTCTGCTTTCATGAATCTTCGCTCGTCGTCGACAAACCAATCCGGTAAGTCTCGCGGATCGTCCTCAAACGCGTATCGGTTGTACGCGTCTTCGATGATTTCTTCGCGTTGCTTTCTTCGAAGCATTTTTTTGCCGATTGCGAGGATTTCGGCTCGGGTACCGTCGGAGAGTTCGTCGACGTCAGTAGATTCATCACTATCGGAGCCATCGGCGCGTCGCCGACGGTTTCGGCTCATTCCTTTTTCTTCATCTCTGTCAGACACATCGTCGTCATCGGTGACATCGTCGCTGTCCTGATCATCGTCGTCCTTTCCTCGAGGAACAACATCTACATCTTCTGCCGCAGCAGCAGCAGCGCGCTGCGCTCGTTTTTTACGTCCAACGTCCACATCGTCAGAACCTGAATCGTACGTCGTGTCCTCAGCGCCGCTCTTACCGCCACCCGCTTTCTTCCGCTTCTTATCGAGTTTTTCCTTTTGTTTCTTGCTTTTCAGTTCACCTTCCTTGGCAATTTTCGCCGCTTCTTTCGCCTTCTCCAGTTTCCTCGCTCTCGCGTGTTCTCGTAAACTTTCGTAATCATCTTCGTCTTCGTCATCGCCGTCTTCTGCTTTATCATTCTTCTTCTCTTTTTTCTTTTCTTGCTCCGTCCCCGTCGTCTTCTTCGCGACTTTTTTCGGTTCAGTGGAGGTTGATTTTTCAATTTCCGAAAAAAGATCGTTAGAAAACCATCGATCGGCAGTTGCCTTTGCGTTTTGCTTCACTTTGCTCGGGTCAAATTCAACGATGAGATTGTTCTTGTTCTTGTGCTTCTTTTTCTTCGGGTTCATCTCTTCATCTTCTTCGTTTGCGTTATTTTCCCATTCCAGCGGCGCGTCGTCGTCCTCGTCGAAACGAGTCTCCTCGCTATCACTTCCGTCACTATTGTTGACATCATCCGAACCAAGATCTCCATCGTCTTCGTCTTCTAACGTTGCCCTCTTATCGCGCCCCTTGGACGAGCCTTCTCCAACCGACCGACCTTTCTTCTTCTGCCTTTCCTTGTACTGTTTGTACAAAGCGTCTAAACTTGAATCTAATCGCGACGTGTCGTTTTCGACATCATTTTCAGCGTCGGAATCTTCAGAATCGTATTGGTTTTGTTTTCTGCGAGCCGCATTCAGTTCCGAATCGGAATCTTCGTAATAATCTGCGGGAACTGACGGAGCGGCTTGGTTCGCCAACGTATCGACATCCTCCTGGTTTTAGTTTGATGGGAGAAAACAGTCAGTCGGTGAGGATTTTATACCATCTATCGCAAACGCAGAAAAACGAGAGAGAGACAGAAAGAAAGAAAGAAAGAAAGAAAGAAAGAAAGAAAAGCCTCGGATGGGTAAACGGCATGTTTTTGCATAAGGTTTTCAGTTTGCGCGGGTTCTAACGCCGCTCAAGTGAGTAAGCGAGTATCGTCACTGGCTTTATAAAGAGAAAGGAAAAAAAATAACGATACGATCCAACATACCTTTGTTTTCAATCGAACCAAAGAGAATAAATCTTCCTCCGCCACGATGGCTTCGCTGTCTCCTTTTAATCCTAACTGTGCGCGTATTCTATCCTTCTGTTTCATTTTAGCCTGCTTTTTCTTCTTCCTTCTCGCCTCTGCGTCCATGTTTCCTTGCAACTCCTCCATTTCGTTGAGCAAGCGTTCATTTTCATCCTCAGGAGCTTGCGTTTTATTTTTATTCTCGTCGTCCTCGCCCACGTTGTCCGTCGTCGTCTTCTTCTTATCCTCCATTCCTAATCGCTTCCTCACTTGTAAACGCCACTTTAATAACATCTTAAAATCGCTCTTGTTCAAAACTCCCAAGTCTCGAAAGAGAGTCCGAATTTCCTCGTTCGTCTCCTCGCACGCGTCTAAATCCATAAACCCATCCTTCGGCGGTACCACGTTCGTTCCTTTCTTCTCTTTACCACCGTCTAAAATGAAACAATGGTACATGCCTAACATCTCTGCTGGTTTTTCGTTCGTGATAAAATTCTCCGCGTATGTCTCTTTATACAGCGAATGCAACCCGTCTTCGTAGCCGCTTCGATTTCGTTTCGCTTTTTCCACCTTCAAAACGTCCCTGCTCTGTTGTCCTCCTTTAGTATTCCCTTGTCCATCATCGTCTACGTTTGCGAACAAATATTCCGCCTTTAGCAACCTCGGGTCAATTTTCGTCGGCGCCAAGTACCCTTTACATACGACGAAAATCTCCGCCGATGAGTCTCTCGACGCCACCGGCTTCGTACTCTCCACCTTCTTAAACAACTGCTGAAACGCGTACAACAAGGCGTGATACTCTTCCGACCGAAACACTTTCGTCACAAACCATCCATCTAACGTTAAAAACTCCGTCGCCAATTTCAACGCGTCCAGCGTCAACGCCGCTTGCGAATACGCTTCCTTCGCGTAGTTGCCCCCAACATTCGGTGCGCCGTCGTGTAACACGCAATCGTATTTCATCCCTTCCGGCGTGACTCGTTTAATCGCCGCTCGACAGCTCGGCGTCGTGATGTCTTCTACCAGCGTCGTGCATCCTCGTATCGGTTTTATCGCCGTTAAATCGATCCCAACGATCGTCGATTGCATTGGCATGTATTTCTGCGCGACTTGCAACCACCCTCCAGGGGCGGCGCACAAATCGAGCGTCGCTTTCGCGCTCGATAAAAAATCATACTTTCTGTTCAACTGGACGAGTTTAAACGCCGAGCGCGCTCGAAACCCTTGCTCTTTCGCGAGGTAGTAGAACTTATCCAAGCGGTGCTTCCCTTTGGCTTTTTTACCACCCATTTTGTCGTCTTCGTCTTCTTCTTTGTCTTCTTCTTTGTCTTCTTCTTCGTTGCCTCCTCAAAAGTTTTGGGGGTCGTCGTATGGTACCGGTAGTATGCGCAACACAATAATAAAATGAATTCGTAATAATAAAATAATGTGATGAACGAAAAAAAAGTGTGGAAAAAAAAAACAGTCCATAATAGTGGTACGTTATTTTTTTTCCAAAAAGTTGTACGTACGTACGTACGTAGTTTTACTATCAAAATCGCGCTGCTACGTAGGTACATCGAGAAGACACTTGCGAGTCGAAGACACTCTTTCTTCTATCTTTCTCTTTTTTCGCTCTTCGCGCGTATTAAACCGACGGTACCGCCGGCGGTTCCGTCGCGTCGTTCTTTGGCAATTGCGAATCCTTTTTCACAAAGGAATCCTCGGCGTGGTCTTCTCCCTCCGTTTTCTCGCGACGTCGTTCGTTGTGTTCGTCTTCCTCGTCGTCTTCGTCGTCCATCTCCGTGCCTTTCCGAATCTCTCGAATGACTTTTCCGCTCGTTTCGTCGATTTCGACGTACGCGCCGTCAAAAGCTTCGTGGGATCTTTTTTGCAACCATCGCAAGGTTTCGCCGAGCTGGTGACCGATGAGTTCCGCCTCTTTTTCACCTTTTTGACCGACGAATGCTTCAACCGGGATAAAATCCGGGAGTTTCACGTATAACCGGAGGAGGTGTTCCGCGCCGCAAATTTCCGAGGCGGGTTTGGACTTTAACGCGTCGTTTTTCGCGATGGCGACGTCGTAATATTTTTTCTCCTTCTCGTAGAGTAAAGCCTTGTGTAATGCGGCGTCGAAGTAGCGCTTGAGACCGGAGACGACTTCTTTCGCGCGTTCGATCTGTTTTGGAGTTCGAGCTTTTGCAATTGCTTCGACTTCGTAATCAGAGAAGAGGCTTTGGACGGTATGCGCGGCTGGTTCTCTCGGAAGTTTCAGGACGCGGTTGTGCGTGAGAGCTTCGTATTGTTTGATGAGCTCTTTTTTTAACGTCGTCGCTAAGATGACTTTCACTTTTGGTTTCAAAGGCGCTTGCCGTTGTTCTTGCTGTTGTTCTTGTTTTTCGATTTCTGTTTCTTTTTCCTGTTTTTGCTTTCTCGCATTTGCCGACGCCGTATCTTTCTCGCTCTTCTTCGCGCTCTTCTTGTCTTTACTCGTCTCGTTCGCGGCACCCTTGTCCAAAGTCGCGTTCTTTCTTTTGTTCGTGTTGTCGTTGTTCGCGGTAGCCGCACCTTTACCTCCTTTCGTCGGTTGCGCGTGTGCCACCGCGGCATCCAGATTCTGCTTGCTTTGTTCTCCGTCGCTTTTACTCGCCGCTTTCTTCTTATTCTCTTTCTCTTCTTTCTTCGTCGCCGCGTGGGTCTTGTTCGTCTTGGTGGTCGTACTTTTCTTACCATCTTTTCCTGTTGCCGCGTGCGTCTCGCCACCGCCTTTCGTCGTCGTCTTATTCTTCTTATTGGCGACTACGGCGTTGGTGTTTTTCTTCGTCTTCTTGGTCTTCTCTTTCGCCGCGGCGGCGGCGGCGTCTGATGAGCTTTTGGTGTTTTTGGTCTTTGACGCGCCATTACCACCACCACCACCACCACCACCCGTCGTCGTCGTCGTCGTCGTCGTCGTCGTCATCGCTGCTTTTCTCTTTTGGTGGTAGTCATCCACCAGTCTCTTTTGTTCTCTTTTGTTTTCCTCGGTGAGTTTCCTGCAGCTTTCCTTCTCTTCCACCCACTCGTCGTACTTTTTGTTCCACCCTTGGTAGTGGACGAGCACTCCCGCCGATCCGTCCTCGAGCGTTTTCATGTCTACGATTTTCGCCGGGTACAAGAAGCCGTCTTTCAAACACAAGATGGTCTCGTCTCTCGAGAAGGAAAGACCTTCACCGTCGTCTCCTTTCGTTTTTCCATCATCATCAAAGTCGTCCTCCTCCTCCTCCTCCTCCGCGTTTTTTTGTTGTTGGCCATTCTTTTCGCTCTTCTTCTTCTTCTTCTTATTATTACTGTGGTCGTCGTTTTTCGTCGTCGTCGTCTCCATGATGATGATGTGGTGGTGGTGGTGGTGGTGGTGGTGGTGGTCTTCTTCTTCTTCTTTGTCTTCTTCTTCTTCGGGTTGTCTTCTTTGCGCGCGCTTTTGATGATGATGATGATGATTGTGTGGAATCAATCGACTTTTATTCTTCTTCGTCGAGAGAGACTTTTTTGAGACATTTTTGAGAGAGGAGAGATATTTTTTTTTTTCAAAAAAAACGCGAAAAAAAAGAAGGGAGCACAGCTCAGTCAGTCTATTAAGTACTACCTATACCTACCTACGTAGGTACTACTCCTACTGAGACGGAAAAGAAAAAAAAACAAAAGTTATTACACGGTATTATCCTCTTTTTCTTCCCCTTTTGTGAGAGAAGAACACACCACCACCACCACCAACAACAACAACACCAGTTGAGACACACGACGACTCTCTCGTGTGCTATTATGACACCAAACGCGCTTTGCGAAAAAGACATTGAAAAGACCAATGCATCATTCCCAGAAGAAGAGAAAAAAGACGCAGTACGCGATGCGTGAGTAGACCTCTGACGTCGTCGACGCACGCGCGTAGTAGTAGTAGTAGTAGTAGTAGTAGTAGTAGTAGTAGTAGTAGTAGTACTCGTCGTAATAATGTCTTCGGAAGGAGGACCAAACGACGCGGAGAAAAAACAAGAAAGATTGGA
>MDSZ01161244.1_pt1 | contig 13164 bp, 18 predicted proteins | sample 811201 | NCBI WGS metagenome assembly MDSZ01 (sample SAMN05326647, study PRJNA326480) | marine metagenome | isolation source: seawater | place: Indian Ocean: North | collected 2010
ACCTTCAGCTGAAGCACATCTTACACCTTCGCCGTTCGCTTTCTGCGATTCGGTAGGCGCACGGGGGCTGACAGTGGCGGTATCACACGAAGACCCTACAGAAAAAGATCCTCCATCTCCTTCCTCAGTTTTAATTTCTTCAAATGAGTATCTAGATGAACTAATAAGGTGCCAACCAACAGCAACGCCAAACATTCCAAATAAAGTTATAATTCCATATTTTGCCATACTAATATGACTTTTATCATTAGGGTTGTTAAAGAAATTAATGCCTCCAACTGCCAATCCTAAAATTAGGAAAACTAACATTGTATAAAAATGAAAATAAGTTGGGAAAATTGAATTCTTTAAAAAATCTGACTTACTTCCTTCTTTACAACAAATCTCAGCAAAATGTTCTTCATCGCATTCATCTGTGCCCTCACAAACATGAGGAAAAATAATGGAATCTCTACTTCTAAAATCTTTAGTCCAGTGGGGATCCTCGATTGGTGTATTATATGGTGCAACTAAAGGATAAAAACGTAAATCTTGAGGTTTCATTAATGCCATTTTTTCGGTATTTTGAGGACAACAATTAGTTTCACCGGCAGGACAAATCCCACCTCTTTTTAATAAATTTTGATATTCTTCGCAATTTCTAGCAACATAATCAGTCGAACCGACTACATTAGCGGCATTACCAGCAGAATTAATATCCTGATTCCAAATACAACAATTCTTATCGCTGTCGTCATCCGATCCCTTGTGACTCAAACACGCACTCATGGTGCTGGCTGAGCTACCAGTACAATCACTGGCGGTGCACCCTGAAATATTACTTATATTACTTTTTGCGGAACAGTTTACCATTCTTTATTTTTATTATATACATATAAAAAAATTTTGATTAAATTAAATTAAATTAAATTATTTTTACACAATCCAAAAGATTTTCTGTGCCATTTTGTAATCTTATATTTTTTTATTGCTTCTATATGATTTTTTGTTCCATATCCTTTATTCTTTTTTATATCATATTTTTCTAATTCAATATTTTCATCGCATAATTTCTTAATATAATTATCTCTTTCTGTTTTTGCTAATATTGATGCCGCCGCTATACTTTTATATTTATTATCACCTTCAATAACACAATCAAAATCAATGAATTCATCTGATTGCTTATCATAATATGGTTCAAATTGATTACCATCTACTAAAATTTTATCTATATTTATTTGTGTTAATATATCATCTATACATTTATGCATACCTTTAATTGTTGATTTTAAAATATTATTTTTATCAATATCATTATTATCAATAAAATGAATTGAATATGCTATACAATTTTCCTTTATATATTCACTTAAAATATTTCTTTGTTTTTCTGAACATTTTTTTGAATCTTTAATAATTAAATTTTCATCAGGATCTTCATCTAACCATACAACTGATGCTACACAAACTGGACCGAATAGACACCCTCTACCTGCTTCATCAATCCCTAATTCTAATTTATGTTTCGTTTGATATTGTTTTAACATTTTTATATAAATAATATATATATATATGTCTTCTCCTTATATAAGTTATAGAAATCAATTTATGAAAATAAAAAAACAAAAAGATTTAGCAGAAAGTTTATCAACATCTTTTCAATCAAAACTAGAATTTAAAGATATGAATTTACTACAAATAATTTCAAGTGAAAAAGATATGACAAAATTACCTCAAATAGATATTCCAAAAGAGAAAGTTGAAGAACAAGTTGAGATTGATTTAAGTAATTTTATGGAAAAATTAGATAAACCGAAACAAGAAATTAAAGAAACTTTTTCTTTACTTGATAAAGATGGTGATGGTAAAATAGAAATTGAAGAATTATCAGATTCTTTACAAAATTCTAAAAAAATAGTTATAACTGGTGGAGACGCTCAATATAGTTTTTTTTAATATCTTAAATATTAAATATGACAGATTTTAATTTAGTTTATTTATCAAGATCAAGATATGGAGGTTGGGTTACTTTTACAGCAAATTTAGTATTAAAATATAAATTTAATTTATTTAAAATTACTAATAGAACTGAAAAAACAAAACGTAATTTTGGTTATAATGTTTTTTATCAAAATATTACAATTGATGAATTAATAAAAAAAGAAAATTTATTTATAGTAGCATTAGATAAACATTATTGGCAATATTTAGATAAATTTCCAGATTCAACTTATATTTTACTACATGACCCAAATGAGTTAAAAAATAGAAAAAATATAAAAATAGATAAAGAAAATAATTTATTAATAAATACTTTAAAAAGATGCAATTGTTTAACTATAAGAGAAACAGTTCAAAAATATTTATTAGATAATTTTGATGTAAAATCTATTTGTAAAATTCATCCATTTTATGAATACGATAAAGATATAAATATTGAAAGTAATAATTACTATGCAATATGTAATAGTAGAATTGATTATGATAAAAATATAGAGATAATTTTAAAAGCAAATGATTTAAATAAAGACGAAACAAAAGATATATTATTATTTGGATTTGAGAATAGGATGTATGTTCATTTTTATTTAAAACAATATAATTTTGAGAAATATTGGAAGGGTCATTATGAAAAAACATTACCATTGATATATGATAATAAATCAATGTTAAAAAATTGTAAATTTGTAGTTGATTTATCAATTATAAAATTTGATGGAGGTGGAACTCAATATACATTTTTAGATGCAATTTATAATGATTGTATTTTAATTTTACATAAAGAATGGATTGAAAAAGGTGATTTATTTAAAAATAAAATCAATTGTTATGCTATTGGTTATACAGAAACACCGGAAAAAGAATTATTAGAATTATTAAACGATACAGATGAGGAATTAAATAAAGATATTATAAAGAATTCAAAAGATATTTTAAATAAAAATATAAATGTAGAATGGGATAATTTATAGTTTTATGATTAAATTAAGAAATTATTTTATATTTTTTTATAAATGAGCACTCCTACAAGTGAACCTTCATGTGAAGATCCGATATCACCAACATCAAAAACATTAAAATCTACTTCATCACAATCAGAACCATTAAATATAAATAATTGTGATACAAAAGAAGAATTATTAAATTACATTAATGAGAAAAAAAGAAAGATAGATCAAAGTAAAAGAATGTTAGAATTAAAGTATAATAATTATAAATGTTGTAATGATTTTTGGAACATTGCTACTATTTTTCTTTCAACCGGGTTAACTTTAATCGAATCTTGTAAATTAATTTTTTTAAATGAAGAAGATGGTGATACACTAACAAATAATTTTTTTCATTTAACACCTATACTTTTAGGTTCAATAATTACTTGTTCATCAAGTATATTAAAATTTAAAAAATATCAAGAATCAATGGAAGAATTATATATTGTAATTGATAAATGTATAATGATTATATCAAAATTAAAAAATAAAAGAGAAGAAATTAGATTGTTAGGAAATGATAAAGCAAAATTTGAAGAATTAAAAAGTAGTTATATTAAAGAATTATGTAATGAATATTCAATTGCTTATCAAGAAACTGAAAGATATTTAAATAATAAAGATTATGATATTTATCTAAAAGTATTAAATAATAGTGATTTTAGTAGACATATTTTACATCAAGATAAACTTAAATTTTTTGATAATTATAAACATAAAAAAGAATGTGAAGAATTGAAAACAGAAGCAAATGAAAGTAGAAGAAGAAATAATAAACGAGGTTGTGCTTAAAAAAAAATATATTAAATATTATGAAAACATTTAATTTCTATTCAACTTGGTTATTATTATGGAGTATATTATATTCTTTAAATTTATTACCAAATAATTATCATCCATTATATATTGTATTAATATTAGCATTACTATTTAGTATAATATTCCCATTATTTTATAATATAGAAATTAATAAACCTTATTTATTTAATATCTTTTTACATATCATTCCATTATTATTAATAACAAATAAAAGTCTAAAACGAGAAACTATAATAATTAATTTTATAGTTATTATTAGTTATATATTATATATGATTATTATGAAAAAAAATATAGTTAAAGAGTATGATGAATCATTAAAATTTTTTAAAAGAGCGAATAATATTAAAGAATTAATAAATAAATATTTAATAGAGAATTTTTCTAACTTAATTTAGGAAATTCTAAATCTGATTTCAAATCAAATTTTTTTTCTTCAACATATTTAATTTCATTTTGAGATGAGTCGAACTTATATTTGTTTTTGTTGAATGGTTTTATATCTTTTTTTATAATAGGTGTATAGTTTGGACATTCAATATAATTCAAATTAATTTCTTTACCATCTAAATGAAATTTATCAAATGTATAATTATCCATTACTCTAGATAATATACCACTTTCTAAATTATATTTACCTAATTTTCTTATGGGTTTTTCTAATTTGAAATCCAAATCAATATATTCAACTTTAATATTAAATTCTTTTTTAATTTTATTTTTCAAATCTAAGACTGTTTCATTTTCTTCACAAGTAATCTTGCAATCATTAATAATAAATGTAATCATAATTAATATTTATTAATTAAATAAATAATAATTTCAAATTTTTAAATATTTTGAATATATATATTATGACAAAAAAATGTAAAATAGTAAAAATAGTTAATAATATAGATAATGATAGTAAAATCCCAGAGTGGTATAAAAAAGATAATAATTATTCATTGTTTATAGATTTAATAAATAAACAAAAAAAATATAATCCATTGGAGAAAAAGTTAAATAAAGAAATACCAAAATTAACAGATAAGAAAATTTCTGTAGAATTACATAATGTTGAAAAAAATACTTGGTTTTTATATTGGGCATCTAATTCAACAAAAAAAGAAACAGAAATAAAGAATTCAAAAGATGCTTATAATGATTTTAAAAATCACGGTTTGGTTAAATCAAATTCTAAAGGGAAATGTAATTTTATTTTAAATTGTCCACAAATATATACTGAAAATAATATTACTTTTCCTAGACATATTCATTATACAACATTAAATAAAGAAAATAAATGGAAAAAAGAATTTAAAACAATTATAGTTAAATGTTTAATTGATTTTAAAAAAATGAAATTTTTTTCTGAAAAAAAAAGTATGATTATATTTAATGCACTTCCTAAAAAATATTATGATAAAGAACATATACCAAATAGTTTAAATTTATCATATAAATATTTAAAAAAATATTCAAAACAGGAACAATTTACTAAAATAAAAAAATTAATTGAAAGAAATTTAGATTTATATCCAAAAATAAAAAATTTATATGATTTAGGTAAAATAGATATTAAAAATTTACCAATTATAACTTATTGTGCTCATTGTGATTGCAATGCAAGTGATATTTTATTAAATATGTTAAATGAATTAGGTTTTGTTAATATATTAGAATATCCAGGAGGAATGAAAGAATGGAATGAAAAAAATGGAGATATTGAAACTAATGAATCAAAACCAGAAACAGAGTCAGAATCTAAAACAGAATTAGAATCAAAATCGGAATTGGATGATATTTTTAATTTAAATTATAAATTAGAGAAATTAATAATAAATAATAAAGAATATGAACATAATATTAATACAGAAGAAATATTTATAAATGATAAGAAAATAGGGTTATGGGATGGAAAAAAAATTGAACAAGATAATTCAAAATCAAATTCAAAAAAAGCCAAAGTAAAAGTAATAAAACATAATTATAATGATAAAATAGATGAATTAAAAAATACATTAGAAAAAATTAATAAAAAATCTAAAAAAAAATACTCATTTGAAAAAAAATCAAATAATTATGGAATATCATTCTTTTAAATTTGAAATATTTAATTATATTTAATAATTAAAATGATAAATAAATGCAGTTTTTGCAATAAAAAATTAAAAATAATTAGTTATAATTGTGATTGTAATGGAGTATTTTGTGAAAAACATAGATTACGTCATTCACATAATTGTATTATAATAAAAAATAAAGAAATTTTAAAAACACAAAATCCACAAATAATACCTCAAAAAGTTATTAAAATTTAATTAATTGAATAAATATTATTTAACTTTTTCAAAGCATTTGTAACTTTTTTTTCATTCATTTCAATTTCATTTATCAAATAATCTTTTAATTTATCTATATCCATTATTGATTTGAAAACAACTATATCATTTTTATCAATATTATTATAATATATATTAAAAATATCTCTTGATGTTTTTACCATATTTAAATATTTATCATAATTCTCTGTATCTAACTTAAAATTATATTTTTGTTCATGTTTTATTATTTCATCTATATTTTTATATTTCTTTATTAATTTTAAAGCAGTAATATTACCTAATTTTGATATACTCGGACAATAATCACATCCTGATAATATACAAAAATCTAAAAATTGATTACGAGATAGATTCAATCCTTTTATAATTTCATCATAATCAATTATTGATATTATATCAGATCTCTTTAAAGATTTATCCAAACAATTTCTAATTAATTTTGGACAACCATAAGCCATTGTATCCATATCCTCAGTTAAAACATAATCTACATAACCAGTTCTACACAATTCACTCGCATAAGCTTCCGCTTCTCCATCAGGATGAATATATGCAATACCCATTAAATTTAATAATTTTTTTATATCATTAATAAATTCATCTGTTAATCTTAAAGATAATTTTTCATGTTTAATTTTATCTTGAATATTATTACTTTTATTCATTAATTCCTTATTTTTTGATGCCTTATCATTTCTATCATTAATACACGCACGTTTGCCTTCAGGTGCCTTTCCATCAAACACAAAGATTAATTCAATATCTAATGCAATATAATTTATTATTTTATAAAATATACCGGTAACATGATTTGTAATTTTATTATCTTTATTTCTAAATAATGGTCGGTTTCCAATATTTAGTAAGTTTTGATATATTATTAATGAAGCATCAACAGCTACCTTTTTCCCACTAATTTTATGTAAATTAATATGTGAAATGGAATTTGGAGCTTCTTTTTTAATTATCGCAGTTAATTGTTTAATTCCCATTTTATTAGTATTATTTTTTTTTTACAAAACAATCAAATTTTATTTTAACTTATTCTTTTATTCTTAATATATTTCCTAAAAATATATTTGAATTTAACAATTCATCTTTATTTAATAAATTAATCCATTCATATTTTGTATTTTTTAACATTATATCATAAGGTAAACTTATAAATATTAATTTTTGCTCATTTTTAAATAAAATTTTATATGTTCCCAATAAACTATCTAAACCAATTAATTTATTATTATAATCAATTGTTCCATCACACTCACAAGAAAAATGTAATTGTTTTATTTTAGAACAATCTAATATTTTAGGCAAAACTCTTAATCCAGAATAAGAAGTTGAATTATCTATTTCATTTAATAATAATCTTTTATATTTATTCATATATAATGAATTTTTTTTACAACCAATTATGTAATTATTTGGATATAACTTATTATCACATATATTCATCTCTAATTTTGAAGAACCAAACGTTACCATATCATAATTAGATATTTTATTTATTATATTATTAATATTTTTATATATAATTGTTCCAGGAGATAAAAATAAACCACCATACTTACTTAATATAAATGAACTTAATAAATCAACTCTATATTTTAAAGAATATTCTGAATCACCATTCATTCTTATTGGAAAATCATCTAAATAATCGGATATATTTTGAGGAGTTAGTATTACTAATTCATATAATAAATTATTAATATTTTTTTTCATAATTTTGATACATGAAAACAAATAATAAGGAATTTTATTTTCGAAATTATATAATTGTAATTTTTGTTCTTTATTATATTTAGATGGTTCTTCAATATATGTAAAAACCTTTAATTTATTTAAAATATTTAATTTAGTAGGTTCAACTAAATCTAAATCTAAATTTGTTATCTTTTTAACTTTTTGAATATATTTTGTTTTATTTAATAAACAACAAAAACATAAATATAATAATATAATTATTAATAGTAATTTCATATTTTCCATATTATATATATATATATAATATATTAGTTTAATTTTTAAAATAAATAAATTAATTTATATTATGGATTTATCATTTTTTATAAATAAAACAATTCAAGAAATAAGAATGGAAATAAACAAAGAAAAAAATATGAAGATAATTAAAGAAGATATCTTAAATCCATGTATTGAACATGTTATTAAAGAGCTTTATCCATATTTTGTAAAAGGATTTATTATAATAATAATTTTATTTATTTTTCTAATTTGTATATTTATGTTAAACTTAAAAATTATTTATAAAAATTAATAATACTTCATATCTCTTGGAATACCATACTGACTACTAAATCCATCTAAAGCTTCATCAAGTTTTAAATAAGATATAGCTGGATAAATAAAAGAGTCTAATAGTTCCGGATTTTTTTTTTGAATTATAGCAAATTCGCCATCAATTGCTCTAATTCTTTTTTTTTTATTAATATAATTATAAATCTTTTTAGCAACTTCCCATTTAGGAAAAAAATATCCGTGAGTTGCACCTATTTTAAATTTACTTGAATCTATTTTATTTATTCCTTTTTTTAAATCTTTAATAATATTTTCATATGACCATGATTTATCATTCAAAGTTAATGAACGAATTATTCCACCAAAATATATCATTTTATCTTTTGGTATTTTATTTAAATTTAATTTATCTAATTTTTTAAAATCTACTAATGCATCATCTTCTATTACTAAAACATTATTTAATTTTTCTTTTATTATATGTTTCATAAGTCTTAAATGTGATAATAAACAACCAACAACATTTCTTTTTTGTTTATCAGAAACATTCCACATCATAATTATCTTTTTTAAATATTTATTATTTTTTGATAATTTTGATCCTAATGTTGCTGAGAATCTAATATATCTTTTATTTCGTTCATATTTTTTCCATCTATTTTTATCTTTATCTAAATTAATAACAAATATTTTAATTTTGTTTCGTTTCTGTTTTTTTTTTGTTTTTATATTCATTATATATATATATATGACATCTAAAAATAAAAAAAAAATAGATTATCATAAATTATTCAAACCAAATTTAACACCAAAACAAGTATTAAGAATGGGTTCATTTGGTGGAACATACTTTCGACCAATTTATTCATCAATTACTAATAAAAATTATAATTCTAACGAAGTTATCAAAGAATATCCTAAAGATTGGTTTGAAAATTTAGATATTGAAAAAATGGTAATATCATCTAAATATGATAAAAAAATAAATAAATATAAAGTTAAATGTGGATCATCTCTGGAAAATTGGGAAGAATCCGGTTGGATTACAGAACAAGATCCTTATGGATGGTTTCAATGGTATTGTAGATATCATATGGGACGCAGAACTGATGATGATGAAAGACAAATTAAAAGATGGTTAAATTTAGCAGGACCTCAAGGAAGATTCCGAAAAAGATTAATTAATATGATTAAAAATCAAAATAAACAATATAATGATACCAGTATATCACCAGTTATTAGACAAGTATTACAACACTGGGGTTATAAATTAAAAAAATCAGATTTGAAGTAAGTCAGTTTTTAAAATATTTTCATTATTAAAATAATTATAATATTTTATAAATTTCTCTAATAATTTACATTCATAATTATATTTTAAAATTAATTTCGTATAATCCTTTTTATTTATAATCATATGAAATATATATGAAATTACATAAAAATCATAATTACATTTTTCATTTGATATATATATTAAAGATTTACTAATATATCTATTATAATTTAAATCAAATATTTTATTATCATTTTTTTTTATATAATAAATTGGATAAATTATGGAATGTAAAAACATATAATTCTCTAAATCATAATTATTATTTTTTATAATATCATACTTATATTTTGAAGCTAAAATATTATTTTTATAAATTTGTATAATATCTTTCTTTTTACATAATTTATGAATATTTTCTAATATATTCAAAGATATTATATAACAATCACTAGAATTTAAATATAAATTTTCAATATTAAAATCCATCTCTAATATATTTTGTGTAATATCATTTATATCTTTACTAAAATCATTTTTACTTACAATGTTTAAATCAAATCCATTTTTTAAAAATTTAAGATTTGATTTTATATTATTAATATTTTTATTTGATTTTGAAATTAATTTGTAAATCTCATTATCATCAACTTTAAAATCTTTTAATAATTTTTTTGTAATTAATACTAATTGCTCTGTATTATAATTTAAATTAATTTTTATGCTTTTTTTTGATAAATGAATTATATTTTTATTTTGTGAAATAGAATTATTTGATATAAATATAATTGGATTCATTTTATACTTATCTTTATACTTTTTATACCATTTAAAAATACTATTAAACAATATTTTATCATTAAATAATAAATTTAAATCATCAAAAACCAACGCTTTAAAAATATTATTCTTTTCAAACATCATTGATATATTTTTTTTACCTAATGTTAAATCTAAATATTCATCTAAATTCTTATTTGTTTTATAAAAATTTATATCTATTCTTATTATCTTATAATCTTTTAATAATGTATTTGATAATAATGTTTTACCAATACCATTTGAACCATAAATAAATAAAGAATTATTTTTAAAATCATTATTTATCCATTTTTTTAAAGAAGTTATCATATTATCCGATAAAAAAAAATCTTTTAATTCCATAATTAATTTTAATTAATTAAACTTAAATAATTTATTTAAATATCAAAATTAATTTAAGATCTTTCAGCATCACTTACAGCTCTATAAATAGTTCCAGCATCTTCTAAAGAAGATGAAAATTTTTTATCTGATAACCAATTACCACCATTATCATTCAATAAATTACTAACATCATAAGTATAATTTTTTTTATTTGCAACTTGAGGTCTATCCATTGGAACATGCATTGATTGTAATTTTTTTTTATAATCTTGATATTGTAAATATTGAACTTCTACTTGCTCAAAACAAAATGATATTACTTTTTTATTTAATCTTTTTATTTCATCTGCAACTCCATTTGAACCTATTCCTGTATTCGCATATTGTAAAAATATAGATCTCATTACTGTAAATAATTCATTATAAGATTGTTTATCTATTTTTCCTTCATCAGGATTATTTTTGTATTTTTCATACATCTTATATCTAATCTGCAATTGAATTACATCTATATTCATTTTGGAAAAATATATTTCACTTAAAGGGGTTTCCTCTATAATACCCTTAACAGAATTAGAAGTATAATTACTAAACATATTCACATCACCTTGATTCTGCGCCATAAAACTAAATTGTGTGTTTGTTTCATTCTCTATATCGCCAATTAATCCATTCATTATTTTATATATATAATATATATATATATATTATGTTTAATAAAAATAACTTAGTTAAATATTTAATATTATTTTTTATTGTTACAACATCTACATATTATATACCAAATTGTAATATTATTAATAAACATGCAATATACATTGGTTTAATTGCTGGAACAACATATATATTATTAGATAAATATATGCCAAACATAATAATAATGAATAATCAAAAAAAAGTGAATTATAATATTTAAATTGTTGGGATATATTCCCAATTTAAATCACGACATATTTTTTTCCAAATATCATCTTGAGCTTGTAATTTTTCCCTAGATTTAAGTAAAACAAAATGAGGTAACAAATGATCTAATTCTAATAATTCGCAAAATTTATTAAGAACATAACTATAACTTAAAAAGTTCTTTCTATTAGATGGACAATTTTTTTGAAATGGTAATTGAATTTCCTTAAACATCATTCGTAATGTATCCTCGTCAGATCTTTCTATTAATGGAGCATTCTTACCAGTTATAATATTTAATATTTGAGGTATATTCTCATAATATTTATTTAATTTATTTTTTTTTAAAATTAATCTTAATTTTTTTACATCTAAACTATCCTTACTTATTTTTTGTTTCTTTAATTCTAATAATATACTCTCAATTAAATCTTTCGAAATATCTGTGCTTTCTTTCGCTTGAAATTGCATTAACCACTCATTAAAATGATTAATTCTTTTATAAGCATAGTGACTTGTTTCTCTTGGAATATCATTATATGAATTTTTATCTAAACTTATTAATGTATATTCTGAATTACCACAATTTTCACACAATAATACACTATTTGAATAGTCTAATAATAATACATTATTACAATTTGAACAAATATAATTTTTTGTTTCATCTTGATATATTAATTTTTCATCATCTATATTTGACATATATTTATCTATTAAATTACTATCCTTCTTATTTTTATCCATTAAATCAAATATTGTTTTTGTCGAAGATTTCGTCTTTTTCTCATAATAATCTGATAATATATTTGCATTATCAAAATAATAATTTATAATCTCTTTATCTGCTTTTTCGGACTCTTTTTTTAATTTATTTTTCTCATAATCATTACTTTCTTCTGACATTTTATTTAACAATTTTTCTTTCTTTTCTGTATTATTATGTACTATTCTTTTATGTAAAACATCAATTGTTACCCTATCATCATATTCTATCTTTTTTAATGGTTTATCTTTAAATGACATTTATTATTAATAAATAATATTTTCTTTAAATAAATTTATTTAACTGAAGATATTCATTTTAATTTTATTTACATAATTTAATTGACGAATACTGCTTCTTTTTATATCTTTACTATGTTTATTATTATTAACTGTATTAATCATTGTATCCCAAATTAATATATAATTCTCTCTTTTTGAATTTTTTCCAGGATTAACTTCGTTTAAATAATTCAAATAAATCTCATTCGCTATTTTTTCAAAATTTGCTTTATCAATATTTTTATATAATAAATCTGAATATCTTTTTGATATTGACCAATTATTTGCTCTTTTTTTATACAAATTATATTCTTTTAATTGTCTATCTGTTTTTGTAATAACTTTCATTTATTATAAAATATAATCTATTTTTTAAATTATTTTAATTTAAGATATCTTTTTATTTTATTAA
>MDSZ01178835.1_pt1 | contig 13164 bp, 15 predicted proteins | sample 811201 | NCBI WGS metagenome assembly MDSZ01 (sample SAMN05326647, study PRJNA326480) | marine metagenome | isolation source: seawater | place: Indian Ocean: North | collected 2010
ATCGTCAACTTCATCAAAAATATCTTTAGCAATTGAAGATTTTTCATACAAATCAGCTCCCATGCCTATTACTTGAGAACCTTGTCCAGGAAATACAACAGCAGTATTTTTCTTAGTGTCAATCATCAAACCTTCTTACTTAGTTATGAAATCCACGACCTTTTTTTCTACAACAGGAGAATCAACGTAATAATTATCCTTGTATATTCCACATTTAGGACAAGCGTGATGAGGCCTGACAAAAGTTGGGCAAGCAGGACACTTGTTTAATTGGATTCTAGTTTTTCCCATGTGAGCTCTTGATCTTCGCGTCCTAGATCTTGAGTGCTTTTTTTTAGGTAGTGGTGCCATAGATTTATAATTATTATTTTTAACTATGTGAATTTTACATGTAATAAAAATAATATCAATAAGTTTAGTAGCAATTAATTTAACAAATTGATAGATGTAGGGGAGAAAATTAAAATATTTTCTAGGAATTTATTGTTTTGGAAAGAATAATTGGAATTGATATAGGTTTAAGAAATACCGGATACGGTATATTAGATTTTGGTCAAAATACAGAAAAAATCATTGAAGGGGGTGTTATAAAGACAGATTCAAAAGAAAATCTCGATGAAAGACTTCTAACGATATTCAATGATTTAGATTATATATATAAAAAATACAACCCTTCAATTACATCAATGGAGGACCTTCATAGTAGATACCGAAATCTTAAAACAGCTATAATAATGGGTCATGCAAGGGGTGTTGCTTGTGTAGTTGCAACATTAAATAATGCTCCAGTTTTTCATTATCAGCCAACTCAAATAAAAAATATTGTTACTGGTTCTGGCAGGGCAGATAAAAATCAAATGATTAAAACAATTTCAAATAGGTTATCAGCTCCAAATATAAAAAATGAACATGTTGCAGATGCATTTGCATCAGCTATATGTCACTGGGTAATGTCTAGTTCAGGCAAAAAAGTATAATATAAAATTATGATAAGTTTCCTTAGTGGTGAAATTCGAAATATTTTTACTGAAAAGTCAATTTTAGAAATTAATGTATCTGGGGTGGGATATGAAATTGCACTTCCTTCGTTTGTAATGGATGATATTGTTAATACTGGAAAAAAGAGTGGTGAAAATATAACCCTTGAAATATATTACCATTCAACTGAAAGATCTCCCAAACCCCTTCTAGTTGGCTTTAATAACCAAATTGAAAAAATATTTTTTGAAAAAATTATTCAAGTTGAAGGTGTTGGGCCGTTAAAAGCAGTTTCTGCACTAATTTTTCCAGTTGCAGTTGTGTCCCAAGCTATTGAAAATGAAGATCTTACAATACTTAATCAAATGCCTGGAATAGGCGCAAGGGCAGCTCAAAAAATGATTGCCACACTCAAAGGTAAGCTTATAGATATAATTTCTGAATCTCGATCAACAAACAAAGATGAATCTGTAGAATATGTTTTGAGAGATGAAGTAGTTGAAATTTTAGTAGGTTTAGGATTTAAAGAATCAGACGCAATTTTAAAAATGAATGATGTAATTTCAAATAATCCAGAAATAAAAGATAATCTTGAAGAAATAATTAGAGAAATATTTAAATCAAAATAAAATGCCAATTGAAGAAATTATTAATAATAGTTCTGAAGAAAATAACAAAAAAGTATTGAAAGATTCAGATAATAATGACAATGTAAATGATCTGAGGCCTAAAATACTCAAAGAATATGTTGGCCAAATTAAAGTTGTAGATAGTTTAAGAACGGCAATAAAAGCATCTGAAGCTAGAAATGAAGCTATGGAACATGTATTGTTTCATGGCCCTCCTGGATTAGGGAAGACAACATTGGCTCATGTAATTTCAAAGGAAAAAAAATCAAATTTAGTTGTAACTTCTGGGCCAAGCCTTGAAAAGCCAGCGGATATTGTTGGGCTTTTATCAAATTTATCTGAAGGTGATGTTTTATTTATCGATGAAATACATAGGATTTCTAAAGGAGTTGAAGAATATTTCTATTCAGCCATGGAAGACTTTAAAGTAGATTTCATAACTGGTTCAGGAACTTTTGCAAAAACTCTTACATTTCCAATAAATAAATTCACTTTAGTTGGTGCAACAACAAGAGTGGGAATGCTTTCATCGCCCTTGAGAGATAGGTTTGGACTAACATATCACCTTGATTTTTATAATTTGGAAGAGCTCTCAGCAATAATAAAAAGATCTTCAAATATTTTAAATGTAAAAATTGATGATTTAGCAACCGAACAGATAGCAATGAGGTCAAGAGGGACTCCAAGGATTGCTAATAGACTATTGAGAAGGGTAAGAGACTTTCATCAAGTGAATTCAAAAACTGACAAGATTGATGGTGATGTTGCTTCTAAAGCAATGGAATTAGAGGGAGTGGATCAAAAAGGACTTGATAGATTAGATAGGCAATATTTATTGACATTGTCAAAAAATTACAATGGTGGACCTGCCGGAATTGAAGCTTTGGCAGCAACTTTAAATGAAGAATCTCAAACACTTATGGACGTTGTAGAGCCTTATCTATTAAAAATTGGATTTATTATTAGAACTCCCTCAGGAAGAAAAGTAACTATGGATGGATTAAAATATGCTGGAATTCAAGTAAGAAAAAAAAATGAAAATCAAAAAAGAATGTTCTAGCTCAAATCATCAAATGATGACTCATTATTACTCCAAAGTTTCCAATACAAATTTTTATTAGATAGTAATTTTTCATGATTACCTATTTCAACAATCTCGCCTTTATTTAAGACAATTATTTTATCTGCATTTTTTATTGTTGATAATCTGTGCGCAATAATAATTCCTGTCCTATTTTCTAATACCCTATCAAGCGCATTTTGAATTTGCCTTTCAGTATAACTATCAATATATGAAGTGGCTTCATCCAATATGAATATCTTTGTGTTTAGTAGTAATGCTCTAGCAAAACTTAGTAATTGCCTTTGGCCTACTGAAATATTTGCTCCTGATTCCTCAAGTATTGTGTCGTATCCATTAGGTAATGTCATTACGAATTCATGAGACCCAACTATTTTAGAAGCTTCAATGACCTCTTCTCTTGTAGCTTTAGCTTTATATTTTATGTTATCTTCAACTGTTCCAGAAAATATTATTGGGTCTTGAAGAACCATGCTGATGTTATCGCTTAATGAACTTTGAGTTACTTTTTGTATATCCTGATCATCAATAAAAATATTCCCGTTTTTTATCTCGTAAAATCTATGAATTAAACTTGCAATACTTGTTTTTCCAGACCCTGTAGGCCCAACTAGTCCGACAGTTTCATTTTCTTTAATTATAAAATTTAATTTATTTAGCACCGGTTCGTTAAAATTATATTCAAAATCAACATTTTTAAATTCTATCTTTCCTTTCTTCACACTTATATCTTTAGCATTTTCAATATCCTTTATATCAATTTCTATATCTAATAGTTCAAAAATTCTATGACCAGATGCCATTGCTCTTTGAAGTGTGCTGTAATGCATTGTTAATGCTCTTATTGGATCAAAAAACCTTTGAACATATAGTAGAAATGCAATCATAACTCCTATTTCTACTGAACCTCCAGAAACTAAATATCCCCCCATAACAACAATTAAAGACATTGTAGCTCCAACCAATATTTCAACAGGAGGATGTATTCCTGCACCAAATTTTGCAGCACTGTTAGTATCATTAAAATTCGTATTTACTTCTCCTTCAAATCTTTTTTGATTAATATCCTCTCGGATCATATTTTGTGTAACTCTTACCCCATTTACATGTTCATTAAGAACTCCATTTACGACTGATGATGAAGCCCTTGCTTTGAGAAATGCCTTCCTCGCTTTAGGAAGCCAAAAAATTCTAAGGGCCAGAAATACTGGCATTATCATAAGAATTCCTAATGCCATAGACCAATTTAATGAAAATATAATTATCGTTATTATTATCAAAGTTAACATATCTCCAATTGCAAAAACTCCAGCTTGAAATAATTCTTGAAGTGCACCAACATCACCAAGGACACGGGACATAATTGAGCCGTATTTACTTCTATCAGCTACTGACATAGATAATTTTTGTAAATGAACAAACATTTTTGACCTAATATCAAATAATATATGTTCTCCGATTTCTCTAATAACTCTTTGTTGCACATAGTTTGAGATAAAGTGCATTAATGCAAAACCAATTAATATAATAAATAAATTATTTAGAAGACTTTCATTATTCTCTGAAATTGCGTTATCAATTGTAAATTTTACTAAAAGAGGTATTGCTAAAACAGCTATTGTAAAAGTAATTACTGATATTACTCCAAGATAAGCCTTCTTCTTATACGGCTTAATGAAGTTAAAAAATCTTTTTGCAACTTCACCATCGTATGAAGAAAGCTGTTCAAGATCTTCTTCAATAGCATTAACAATTTTTTTATTTTCATTTACTGATGTTGCCATTTAATGTTTTACCTGCATTTTTGGATTTTGTAGTTCAAAAATCGTTTTATAAATTCCTTCTTTATTTAGCAAATGTTTATGTTTTCCTCTATCAACAATATTTCCTTGATCTAGAACCAATATTTCATCTGAGTGAGAAATAGTACTTACTCTTTGAGAAACAATTATTGTTGATTTATTTTTTTGAACACTCACTAATTTTTCGCGTATTTTTTTATCTGTACCTGTATCAAGAGCACTAAAGGAATCATCAAAAATTAAAATATCAGGATTTTTAAATAAATTTCTTGCTATAGCTATTCTTTGTTTTTGACCTCCAGATAATGAGACCCCAAACTCTCCAACCATTGTCTCGTATTTTAGAGGAAGAGAGTCAATAAAATCATGAATGTCAGCAATTTTAGAAACTTTAATTACTTCTTCCAAATCACAATCTGGCCTTGAATATGCAATATTTTCTTTTAACGTGCTGTTAAAAAGAAAAGTATGTTGAGAGACTAATCCAATTTTTGAACGAAGATTATTTAAATTTAAAGTTTTTAATGGAGTTTCATTTATTAATATTTGCCCATCTAAAACATCGTAAAATCTAGGTATTAGGTTGGCTATTGTTGATTTTCCTGACCCAGGAGGACCTATTATTCCAATTATTTTGCCAGGGCTTAAATCTAAATTTATATTGTTAACGTCATTTTTTTTTGATTTTGAATAATATTTAAATCCTACATTCTCAAATTTTAAACTTTCAATTTTTTCAATTGAATTTGAATTTTTTATTGTCTTTATTCTTGGCTTAGAATCAAGAATTTCAAATAATCTTAACCCGCAAGTAATAGCTCTTGCGTAAGAATTTACCATAAGGCCAACAATTCTTACTGGTCTTTGAAGCATTCCAAGATAAACCAAGCATTGAGTTAGTTCGCCAATAGTTAATTGGCCGTCTATAATTTTGTGCCCACCAACCCAAATTATAAAAGCCCATACAAGTAAAAAGAAGAAACCAACAAGACTTGTGCCGGTTGCATCAACTTTTACGCTGCTCATAGTATCATCAGTAACTTCCTTATGTGATGATCTAAACTTTTTAATTTCATATTCTTCTCCTCCAAAAGCCCTTACAACTTTTACACCAATTAAATTCTCTTGAAGATTTGTATTTAAAATCGAAAATTCTTTTTGAATCCTATTCCAGATTTTTCTTAACCTGAGCCTACTTATTGTTGCAATCATTGCAACTGGTATTATAAATCCGAATGCAATTAAACCTATCTGAAGATCTGTTCTGAGTAATAAATAAGATCCAAAAATAATCAAAGTCATTATTTCAAAAGTTCTTAATAATCCTGTAGTAACAAACATTTTTACACCTTCAATATCCAAAATACCTCTGGACATCAAGTTTCCTGTATGTATCCTGTCATGATATTTGTATGTTTGAGATTGAAGCTTTTGATGAAATGAATTTCTTAAATCAGCTGAGATACCATTTGCAATTTTTTCACCATTGTATTGTAATAAAAAAGCAAAAATTCCTCTTAGTAAACTTACAAAGATTATTAAAGAAGCTAATATCCATAGAATATTAAAATCAGATGAATTAGAACTAATTTTTTCATATGCCTTATCAACCGATGTTCCCAGTAAATAAGGTATCCAAAGCTGTGAACCAACTAAACCTCCAACACCAAGAAAGCCAAGTGTAATGAGTTTTTTATATTTAAAACACATCTTAAATATTCTAATTAAAACAGTAAGTTCTCCGATATGACTATTCAAATGTAATGGAGATTTAAATTTTATATTCACTATAAATAAGTTAAATTGATAATTATAAGTATTCTATTTAAAACAAAAGTAATAAAACAACTATTTAGAAAACAATTTTTATGAAAATTAGAAAAGCTGAAATCAGGGATTTAAATGTTTTGAAAATAATTTCTAATGAGCAATTTAAAAATGAAAATTTACGACCTAAATTTAAACTCCTTCAAAAAGATGCAACTTATCAAATAAAAATTATTGAAGATGGAGGTATTATTTTTGGTTATATCGTAATTAAATATCTTGATAAATATTTATTTGATATTTATTCAATGGCAATTAAACAAGAATATCAAGGAAAAGGATATGGTTATAAATTTTTACGTTACATTTTAGAAAGTTCCAATGGACATAAATTTAATTTAGAAGTTTCTGAAGAAAATAATGCAAAATATTTATATTTAAAGTGCGGGTTTAAGATTGATGGAATTAGGAAAGGGTATTACGGAAAAAAGGATGCGATATTGATGAGTTATTATGTATTTAAGCCTGGTTCTGAAGAATCATAGTCATATTTTTGAGCTTCTTCGATAAATTGTGATTCGTTATCAGGTACTTCATCGTCTGGGAATATAGCGTCTACTGGACAAACAGGTTCGCAAGCTGCACAGTCTATGCATTCATCTGGATTTATAAATAAATGAGTGTCACCAGGCTTAGAATAGATACAATCAACTGGGCAAACATCAACGCATGCTCCGTCAGTCGTGCCTATACAAGAACCTGTAATTATGAAAGCCATTTTAGCAGCCGCCGGCACCGCATGCACATCCACCACCATTTGATCCGCAACCACCTCCACCTGATGGGATATTAGGGTTGGATATTACAAATCCAGATCTTTGCATGCCTTCAACATAATCAATGTTAGAACCTGAAATTAATGGAATGCTGCCTGAATCTACAAGCGCCTTAACTCCGTTAGAATCAATTACAGTATCTGCCTCATTAGCATTGTCTTCAAGACCGAATTCATATCCCGCACCACCACCTTCAGACATTGTCAAGGATATCCTTAGAAAAGACTCTTTGTTACCTTGTTCCTCAAGAACTTCATTAATTTTTGAAGCAGCAGCTTCTGTAAAAGAAATTAAATTTTCTGTTGTCATTTTTCCCATTTCACTAGGTTATAAATCTATTTTACACAAATATTACAATATTTGGAGATATTTAAGAGCTATTTTTTTACAAATTTTACAAACGAAATTCGCAATATGTGATATTATCTGAAAATAAATTATGGACAAACTTGATAAAAATATTGTTGAAATCCTCAAATCAGATGGAAGAATTTCTAATGCAGAGATCGCTAGAAACTTAAATGTTAGCGAAGGAACTATTAGAAGAAGAATAAAAATAATGAAATCTGAGGATATATTAAATGTTTATGCAGTGCCAAACCCAAAAAAAACCGGATATAATGCAGAAGCATTAATTGGAATTCAAGTCGACCCAAACAAACTGGATGAAGTTGGAAATGCAATTTCAAATCATGAATATACAACTTGGGTATCAAGAACAACAGGAGGATATGATATTTTTACTTGGGTGACAATTCCTGACAGTAAAGAATTGACTAATTTTTTAACTTACTATTTAGGTAATTTAGAAGGTGTAAACAAAACAGAAACTTTTATAAGCTTAGAAGTTTTAAAGAGAGGACTATAAATGGTAACAGTAAAAAAAATCAAATCTGATTCAAAAAAAATATCCATAAAATCTCTATTTAGTAATGAAAATGCATTAATTGATAAATTTATTAATTCAAACACATTTATCAACACCATTTCGTTAATTGGCATATTTGTAGTATTTCAATATTTATTTTCTCAAATAAGATTTTTTATTCCTGACAACCCAGTCCCAGTAACAATGCAAACATTTGGCATACTACTGGTTGGCGGACTATATGGGCCAAGATTAACAATGCTATCAATTTTTTCCTATGTGATAATTGGCATCATTGGTGTGCCTGTTTTTCAGAGTCATAGTGGAGGAATTGATTACTTCTTTGGAGTAACTGGTGGATATCTTGTAGGATTTATTTTTGCTTCAGTGGTTATATCTATCCTCTCAAATACTGGACTAAAAAAAGGCCTATCCATATGGGCAATGATTATTGGAAATATTTTTATATATATACCCGCACTAATTTGGCTATCAATTTATGATTTTGGGTGGCCTGAGAATGGGAAACTATTTTCTCAAGCAGTATACCCTTTCTTAATTGGCGATTTCATAAAATTAATTCTAGCTTCTCTTTCAATCAACATTTTATGGAAGCTTTCAAAAAAAAATAATTAAAAGGGAGGCAACTTGTATAAAGACAAGGGCTGCGGGAAAGTAAATTTAGATAATGTTGATCAAGTAATTAATTTGGCCGGCTGGGTTGATTCTTGGAGAGATCACGGATCATTGTTATTTTTAGATCTCAGAGATAGCACAGGCACAATTCAAATCGTTTTTGATAAAAGTGTTAACAGTACTAATCATGAATTAGCATCATCTATAAGAAATGAATGGGTCATTCAAGTTGAAGGTATAGTAAAAAAAAGAATTGAGGGTGCCGAAAATCCAAATATTCCAACAGGCTTTATAGAGGTTAATGCAACAAAATTAATAGTTCTTAATTCGTCTAAAACTCCTCCGTTTGAAATAAATAATGAAAGTGTTGATGAAACAACCAGATTAAAATATAGATATCTCGATTTAAGATCAAACAAGATGCAGAAAAATCTAAGATTAAGGCATGAATTAATATTAGAAATATGCAATTATTTAAATGGCGAAGACTTTGTGCACATTGAGACTCCAATTCTTATAAAGAGTACACCCGAAGGAGCAAGAGACTATATTGTGCCTAGTAGAGTTCATCCTGGTGAATATTATGCTCTTCCTCAATCTCCTCAACAGATGAAGCAAATGTTAATGGTGTCCGGTTTTGAAAAATATTTTCAAATTGCTAAATGTTTTAGAGATGAAGACTTGAGAGCTGACAGGCAACCTGAGCACACACAATTAGATTTTGAAATGAGCTTCGTTCATCAAGAAGATGTATTGAATAATTGCGAAAAACTATACTCTCACTTATCAAAAAAATTTCTTGGTAAAGAAATTTCTACACCACTTCCAAGGTTAAAATATGAAGAATCAATGGAAATTTATGGCACTGATAAACCTGATACCAGGTTTGATCTGAAGATACATAATTTAGAAAGCAATCTTGCAGGAACAGAATTTAATGTTTTTAATAATGCCCTGAAAAATAATGGAACAATAAGAGGGTTTTCAATACCTAAAAATGAAAAAATGACAAGAAAATTTTATGATAGTCTTAACGTATTTGTCAGAGATAATGGTGGGGCAGGAATCATTCCAATTTCTATTGAAAAAGAGATTAATGAAATTCAATTAGAAGATATAAAAAGCCCAATATCTAAATTTTTAGATTTAGATATTGTTAAGAATTTGTATAACTTTTTTGGCGTTGACAATAACCAAGTTATTTTGATTTGTGCTGGAGAAAAGAATATTGTACTTGAATGTTTAGGAAAAGTAAGAAATAAGCTTGCTAAAGAATTTGACTTAATTGATAAAGAAAAATTTAATTTTTTATTTGTTACTGATTTTCCATTATTTGAGTTTGATAGCGACAATAATAGCTGGGCAGCAATGCATCATGTTTTTTCTTCGCCCAATCAAGATACAATCGAATACTTAGAAAATGATCCAGGAAAGGTTATTGGCAATCTTTTCGATTTGGTATGTAATGGAGTTGAGTTAGGTTCTGGAAGTATAAGAATTCATGATAGAAAAGTTCAAGAAAAGGTGTTTTCAATTATTGGGTATGATGACACTCAGGTTGAAGAAAGATTTGGCCCATTACTAGAATCTTTTGAATATGGTGCTCCTCCACATGGAGGAATGGGGCTTGGTATAGACAGGTTAGTTTCAACTTTTCTTGGTGAAGAATCAATAAGAGATGTAATATCTTTTCCAAAAACTCAAAGCGCTTCTGATTTACTTTGGGGAGCACCATCAGAAGTAGATAAAGAACAAAAATTAGAACTTAGAATAAAGAACATTGAAGACGAGAAAGGTAAAAAGTGAAAATAGATAAAAGTAAAGTTGAGAATCAACAAATTACTTTGACTTTAGAAGTTGAAGAAGATGAAATTGAAAAATATTTAGTTCAAGCTGCTAAGAAATTAAGCAATCAGCTAAAAATACCTGGTTTTAGAAAAGGCAAAGCACCAAAATCCATTGTTGAAAAAATTGTAGGTAGAGAAGGACTTGTTGAAGAATCATTGCAATTTTCAGTACCAAATTTAGTAAATGAAGCTATAGACAAAGAAGCTTTAGAAGTTTTTGCAACCCCTAAGATATCAGTAATTGATTTAGCCCCAAAATTAAAGCTTGAAGCAAAAGTTGCATTAAAACCTAATGCAAAAGTTGGCAAGCTTGAAGATATCAAATTAGATGTAAATCAAGACAAGATTACCGCTAAAGAAGTAAATAATGTTATTGATCAGTCTCGTAATCAACATGCTTCTTGGATTCCAGTAAAGAGAAAATCTAAAATTGGTGATCTGCTGTCGCTTGATTTTAAATGTGAATCTGAAAATGAAGTAATTATGGACCATAAATCAATCGAAATAATTCTTGAAAATCAGTATGAAGATAACCTGAAAATGCCAGGGTTAATGAAAAAGTTAACTGGATTATCTGAAGAAGATAGTAAAAATTTTAAACTTGAATTACCTGAAGATTTTTTTAATGAAAAATTTAAAAATACTTCAGCAAAATTTGACGTGAATATTATCTCAATAAAAGAGAAGAGTTTACCAGATGTAGATGATAATTTTGCAAAATTAATGGACCCCTCAATTAATGATATAAAAGAATTAAAAAAACAAATAAAGAAAAATTTAGAATTGAATGCAAAAAATAAATATGATCAGGACCTTTGGGACAGTTTTATTGATAATGCAATAAACAAATCTAAATTTACGATTCCTGAAATAATGTTAGAACAGGAAACTGAAAATTTAATTAAACAACAAAAGGAAATGATTGAAAACCAAAAAATAGATTTTGAAAATTATCTTAATGGCATCAACAAAACAGAAGATGAATTTGAAGACGAGATATCTAAATCAGCTGACATAAGATTAAAAAGAGCTGTGATTATTGAAGAAATTGTCGATTATTATGATGTAAACATTGATGATAAAATAATCGAGAAGGAATTAAATAAATTTAAAGATATTCAAAAGAATAACAATTATCCTGATCAGAATATTAAGGATGAAATAAGATACCAGAAAAGAAGAGACGAAGTACTAAAAATAATTAAAGAAAACAATTTAAAAAAATAAAAGGTTGACATAGAACGTATCAAGTTATAATATATAAACTGCAACAATCTTTTTATGAAAGGATCATATGAATTTACCTTCAAATATTATACCAACAGTTTTTGAATCAGGAGCTAGAGGAGAAAGGGCCCTTGATATTTATTCACTGTTATTAAAAGAAAGAATTATTTTTCTTGGCACCCCAATAAATGATCAGATAGCAAATTTGATTGTTGCTCAGTTATTATATTTGGCCCGAGAAGATTCTGAAAAAGATATAAGCTTATATATAAATTCACCAGGCGGCATGGTTTATGCTGGAATGGCTATATATGACACAATGCAACACATACCATGTGACGTTTCTACGATCTCAGTAGGATTATGCGCAAGTTTTGGTACTGTTCTATTGACCGCAGGTACTGAAGGCAAGAGATTTGCATTGCCGAATTCAACAGTACATATGCATCAGCCATTGAGTGGTGCGCAGGGACAGGCATCCGATATTGAAATAGCAGCTAAAGAAGTTCTAAGGTTAAAAGATCAATTAACAAAGATAATTGCTAAGCATACTGGTCAAAAAGAATCAAAAGTCACTAAAGACTCTGACAGGGATATTTGGATGAATGCTTCTCAAGCAAAAGATTATGGCCTGATTGATGATATTTTGGAATACCCTGAATCTAAGTAAATTCATTCACTAAAATCTATATCTTCCAGTTCCTTTTTTAACTCAGTTATTTCTAATTCGGTTTTACTTAGTAGGACTTTACATTCTTTTGCGAGCTTAATGCCTTTTTTATAAAGTTCTTTAGATTGATCCAATGATAGGTCATTTTCTTCGAGCTTCCTAACTGTATTTTCAAGTGACTTTAATTTTTCTTCAAATGTATTATTTTCCATCAGTACTGCCTTTATCGTTTATTTTAATTGTTTCTGCCTCAAGAGTTTCGTTTAAATTCGATACTAATATACGATCACCTTTTTTAATATTTTTAAAACTCTTAATTATTGATTTATCAGATTTTAATTGAGTTAAAAAAAATCCTTTTGAAAAGATTTTATTGACATCTAAATGATTTAAGCTAATTTCATAATTTTCTAATTTATACTTTATTTCATTCAAGTTATTATCAAATATATTAATAATTTCATTAGTCAGCGAGTTAATCTTATAATTATTTATTGATGTTTCGATTTTATAATTTACTATTCTATCCATCGAAATAAAAAATCTATTTTTCAGATTTTCAAGAATTGTTTTAAAAGAAATTTCTAAATCTCTTGTTCTTAATAATATAAGTTCATTTAGGTAATCAATGTCAGGAGATATTATTTCAGCTGCTGCAGATGGTGTAGGTGCTCTCAAATCTGCCACTAAATCTGAAATAGTAAAATCTGTTTCATGCCCAATAGCAGAAATTATTGGAATTTTACTTTTAAATATTTCTCTTGCTACTTTTTCTTCATTAAATGGCCATAAATCTTCTATTGAGCCCCCACCTCTTGCTAAT
>MDSZ01007377.1_pt1 | contig 13162 bp, 10 predicted proteins | sample 811201 | NCBI WGS metagenome assembly MDSZ01 (sample SAMN05326647, study PRJNA326480) | marine metagenome | isolation source: seawater | place: Indian Ocean: North | collected 2010
GGTGGTAGTGCCGAATTCATTTCCGACCTCGGACATCTGCTTTCCTGGTCCCTTTTCCAAAGAGAGCTCTGTTGGGAATGGGCCATTCCCCACTCTTGTGGTATAGGCCTTGGTGATTCCCACGCACTGCTCTATGTGTCCCGGATGAATCCCTGCCCCATGAGTGGCATTGGCTCTGCAGGTCACTGATGAGGTTACGAAGGGATACGTCCCCTGATCTATGTCCAGCATTGCTCCTTGTGCCCCTTCAAGCAAGACTTCCTCGCCCCCCTCCAGGGCTTTGTCGAGCATGGGGCCCGTTGGTCGTATTGCATTCGAGAATCTTTCTTGAATCCAAGTGAGCTCCGAGAGCAATTGTTCGGGTGCAATCCTCTCAGTGACCCCGACGGTTTCTAGCTGCATGTTCATTCGATCAGAAATGGAGGGGGCCTCGTCCGGGTTGGAAAGCAATAGCGGGATGTCGACGAACCTGATTCCGACCCTCTCGGTCCTATCCCTATATGCTGGTCCTATTCCCCTCCCAGTGGTGCCAACGAGAACGTCTGCAGAGTCGTATAGTCGATGGAATGGGAGGATTACTGCTGCCCTCTCGCTGATGAAGAGTCTTTCTCCCTCGGGCCTCTCACCCGTTAGCTCGGCCCAATCTGCCAGCTCCTTGTCAAGCACCCAAGGGTCAACAACCATACCGCACCCCAGTACCAGTTTACAATTCTTGGAAGTGATTCCAGAAGGGAGGAGGTGCATCTTGAGTGTGTTTTCTCCGACCACTATTGTGTGACCTGCATTGTTCCCACCCTGGAAGCGAACGGCCCAGTCCGAATAAGGGGCGAGTTGGTCTATGGCCTTGCCCTTGCCCTCATCCCCCCATTGGGCCCCGAGCACTACTCTGGCAGGCAACGTGCCTAGCAACATGGCAGTATGCGTTTGAATGCTTTGGAAGTATTGTGTCCGAATTTGTTGAGAAGCGGTTATGAAGGCTAGGCAAGTCGCGAGGCAACATGGCACAGAGGCACCCGGAAGCCGAAAAGAGGCTGCTCCAGAAGTGGGTATGCATGAACTGCTCTGCAACTCATCGGGCCCACCGAAACATCAAACCTCCAAAGTCATGCAGAAAATGTGGCTATACAGGACTTAGAAAGAAGGCTGCTGAGCGCAGGAAGACCTGATTCTGGCTATGACCTACTAACTTGGTTGAGCATTTCCTCTAGAGCGGCTTGAATCTGCAGGCACAGTGGCCCGTAATGCCCGGGAAGGTTTGGATCGTTGAAAATCTCATCTAGGATGGAAGCTGTCATCCCTAACCTCACATCCATATCCTTTCCAGTGTTCATCAACCACTTATCCACTGCATCCTTGGATGCGGACCTGATGTTCCTGGGGACCTGATTGTCGTCTAGCTGTGAAAGTACCTGAGCAATCTGGTTGATGCGCGAATCCAAATCTGACAAGACACCATCTCCGAGGCTGCCAAAGGTGCTCCCTCCTTAAGCGCATCCCAGAAGCCGGGGATCATTTCCTAGCTATCCAAGAAGACCATGGCATGTTCGTGCTGTTTGAAACGCCATGACCTGTACCCTCTGATCCGAGAGCGATGATACCCACCTCTGCACCGTCTTCTACGCAGTTGTCCAATGCCCAAATCATGGACTCCTCTAGGTCATTCCCTGCGAGAATCCTCTCAGCCACCCTGTAGCTTAGAATACCCCTTGTGATGGCCTCCCCTATTCCCGTGGCGCCCACCCCCACACAATCCTGGACCCAGAATCCACAACCAGGAAGTGGGACGTCGCCCACCCTCCCAGACGGTCGGTCACTACACCCCCCCGTACTCGTAGCGCAAGCGATAGCCCCGCCCTTGTCCCTGGCTATTACCCCCACAGTGTCGGTTGCCTTCTCGAATGGGGGTCTCCCTTCTACGGGAGCTCTCTTGATACCCCTCTCGTCGGCCCATAACCTTGCACCTTCGCCTGTTAGTCCGTTAATTTCTTGATCAAGGAGTTCGGCGGCCACCCTGATTGGGTTTGGCGTATCTTCAATTGCAATTACAAATCCTATTCTGCCATCTGAGGTTTGTATTGAAGCATCCAGTTGCACGGATCCATCTGTACGGAAGACTGAGCCTGTCCCTGCATTGAAGACTGGGTCGTCCTCAAGGATTACGCAAGCCTCTACTGCCGCTTCTACGGCACTTCCACCTGATTCTAGTATAGTTGCTGCTATTGCTACTGCCCTCTCCACATTGGCAAGTCTCTCGGGCCCCGCTCCTGCACCCCCATGAGCAACTGCCGCTGGTAATGCCAAACTATCCCCTCATTGTGGTCTGATCTTGGCAGTAGAAAAGGTGTGCGGAGGATAATTACTCGGGACTGGGGCTTTTCCCGATATTGGCAATTTCATCCACCGAGGTTCTCTGATCCACCCATCTGATAATCCTATCTAAACCCAGAACTGGTTCCATCCCAGTTACTCTCCTGCCATCGAAGATTCTTACCAAAATCGTCTTTATTAGAACTTCACCATCTGTGTAGAGTTCGCCATCAACAATTCTAATCCTGCCGTTCTGGGATAGTCTGACGTTGCCTGCGTGGATATCGTCCAAGTTTAGACCGCACTCACGAAGTTGTGAGTTGAGTTTTTCAAATTGCTTCTTGTAATCCTCTGGGAGAGTGGAATCATCCAGAGAAATCGGGACAAGTTCCTGGGAGTAGCGAAACCTTTCCCTGCCAGGAATCCCCGTCCATGGTATTGCTTCTATGGAGTCATAGTAAATTCTGCGCCTCTCAATACCCACCATTTGGTACATTAGCATCAGATTGTGCATCACAACCAGGGCAAGTGGATTCCTTGGCCCACATATCTTGCTTCCAATAACCGGTGAACGGTGCATCGAGTAGTCATTGTGTCCCCAACCACATCTGAAAAGCTGCTTGACCACATTTTCTTCGTCCTGGGGGAAAATCTCAGTCCATGCCCCCCTGGCAATAATTCCCCTCTCCCTGAGATCCGCAGCCGGGTCTTTCGAGTAACGCGAGATTCGTAGATTCAGTAGTAGCAGGTTTGCTAGAACGAATATGAAAATTGTCGAAAATGCACCGATTGGCCCGTCCATTTTGTAGAATATTAATTCCTTCAAGAAGCAGAAAAATAGGGCCTCGATCGAAAATAACGAAGTTAGTACGATTAGGAAGAACGGCAAGGACCCGAGCCAAGGCGCTTTCTGGTGATATGGCGCCATAGCATGTTTGTCAATTAATTCGCGCCTCGACCCTATTGGATTGGTGATGCCCGACACTCTAACTAGATGGTTGTCCTTTCGAAAATTCAGATCCCCGTAACCCAATAACACACCGATGGACCTTACCCTCACTTCTACACTAGAATCCCTGACATTCCAAGAGTGCACTTTATTGAATCTTTGAATTCTCAAGTTTTCTCCTTCAAGAGAAATGCTGGTACTTTTCACGTAGTACAATGCCAAAGATATCTGTAATGAAACCAATGTTAGAGATATGGCAGTTCGATCCACAACTAATCCCGAAGACGCAAGAGCAAATTCGGAGATTCCCGCTAATGCAATTAGTATTGATTGGGAGGAATTAATGGATGAAAATCCCATTAGGTTGTAAATTATAGCAAATAGGACCAATATGAAACCGGTCAGTATTGAAACGCTTGTAATTTCGAAGAAAATGTGAGAGATGACATCGATGGCAATTATCTCAGCTGAAAGGAATACTGGGTTGAACAACCAAAGAGGCGTTACTGAAATTCTAGACTCCGTGCCCTCCCCTCCAACGATTACCCGAGCAATATATGATATCAATCAGAGCCCGGATTTGGGGTTCTCCTTATGCCCATCTGAATGATTAAGCCCATCGCTGCAACCAAGCCAGCGGCTCTGAATACTGTGTGATATGTCCAAATCCCCGAGCCATCAACGGTCTCGGCCCATATGAAAGCTGCCAATACCGGGCCGATTATCCGCGAAAGGGCCCCGAACCCTTCTTGGGCACCCATTGCCCTGCCCAGTTCTAGCCCGTACAACTTCGCTTCTGATGTTAGCAAGGTGGACTGAGTGGGTCCGAAGAGTCCGTGACCCGTAGAAACTAGGACTATGACGAATACCCCTACCGCCTGAGACTCTCTAGTAATGTAGGGTATCCAACCAAGACCAACTGCGGCCATCGAGATCCCGATAATCATGAGGATTCGTGGATCATACTTTCTGGCCAACGGCCTGATTAGCCACCCCTGTACAATGACTCCAATCAGACCAACCACTGCGAAAATGTAGCCATTTTGCCTTTCATCGTATCCGAGGCCTCCGTCATCGACGGGCATCGCAGTGAACAGAATCAAGGTAGCGTGCATCATGGTGATAGCGAGAAGGAAAGAGGCATTGACGAAAATGAGACGCCTTACGGGGGGGGATAGGTCCCTGATGGCTAGCAATTTGGAAAGTTCGTTACGAAGGCCCCTGGGTTCCTCTGTTTTCGGACTCATTTCTTCTTTGATATGGCTCTCTGGTAGCATTCTGATGGCCAAGAGGAATGAGATCGCTGAAAGCACACCCGCGAATAGGCAGGGTAGGAAGTATGGGTGAGCTTCCCACCACTGAGTTTCAAACGGCCCTCCGAAGACATGGAATGGGTCAGTCAGAACCCCGCCAAGAAATGGCCCAATCATGAAACCGAGGCCGAATGAAGCGCCTATGAGGCCCATTCTAGCGGGAATCTGGTCATCTGAACTGATGTCCCCTATATAGGCACGTGCAACGGCTATGTTTCCATTGCCTGCTCCGGCTAGAAACCTAACAACAAGTGCCATCCACAGGGCAGAAGCTAGTCCGAACAAGATGAGGAAAACGGTATTGCACACCAAGCCGAATAGAAGGACTGGTCTGCGCCCAATCCTATCGGACAATGACCCCAAGAAAGGTGTGAAGAGGAACTGCCCCAAAGTATAGGACGCGAAAACTATCCCTACCCATCGATCTCTTTCTCCTATGTTGCTGAAACCGTCAGAAGTAGCTAAATCCTGAATAAAGTAGGTCAAGAATGGGATTACTAAGGTGAATCCAATCATATCGATCAGAACAACGAGAAAAAGGATTACCATTGGGTACCGTTGGCTAGTCGGCATTGTCTAGTTGCCCTCACTCTAGCACTTCAAGAATTGGTCGGAATCAGGCTGAAGGTTGCGTGTCGGTACCCGATGAGAATGTGTCGATTACCTTGGATAGCCTCTCTACTAGGCTGACCTTCTCGTCCTTCCCGACCAAGGCGTGCTCAAGAACCTCGTCTAGAGAGTCTACAGCAAGAATCTCCACCTGCTCCTCGTACTTCTCGTCAATCAGAACATCCCTGATATTCGACTTCGGGATAATGACTCTCTTTATTCCAGATTTTGCTGCCGCCTCAATCTTGGCGGATACCCCTCCGATTGGTAGAACCTCTCCCCTTACTGTCAGAGAACCGGTCATTGCCAGATTCTGATCTATGGGGACTCCCTCGAATGCACTGATAATTGCAGTGGCCATTGTGATCGAAGCACTATCCCCATCGACATTATGCGTCCCGGGGAACTGTACGTGGAGATCGAAATCCTTGATGTCCTTCCCGGTTAGCTTCTTCACAACTGCACTGATATTGGTGACGCTCTCCTTGGCTAGATCGGATAACCCCCCTGTGGCAATTACTTGCCCAGAGCGCCCCTGAGAAGGGGTGACCATCGCCTCAACAGGTAAGACTACGCCGGAGTAGTCAGAAAGACCGGTGTCTGCACCCAGTACTGCCAGACCGTTCACTCTTCCGACTCTTTCCCCTTCGTTGACGAGCATGGCATATTCTGACTGCCTTTCCAAGTATCTGTCCGCAACTTGCTGCTCTAGAGGCTTAGCTATTGCCCTGGCTCTGACAACGTGCCTGGAGTGTACTAGTTGTGACTCGTCCTCAGCAGCTAGATCACCGGCAATCCTAACCAAGCCACCAAGCTCCCTTAGCCTCAGGGAAAGCTTCCCTCTCCTGCCACTTCTCCTCTGAGCTTCCTTCAACACTAACGAAATGGCCCCTTTGTCGAAATGAGGGATGGACTTGCCAGAGTCCTTGGAAAGCTCGTTCTTGACCTCCTGGGCAATGAATCTTATCAGACGTCTCCTGTTTCTCTCGGTGTCCTTCATGTCCGTATTAACGTATACCTCGTACCCATATCCTCGTATTCTGCTTCTTAGTGCTGGGTGCATGTTCTGGATACTGTCGAGATTACCTGCTGCGACCAAAATGAAGTCAGTTGGGACTGGTTCCGACTTTGTTAGTGCACCGGAAGACCTTTCTGAGCGTCCGCTAATGGAGAGTTCCTTCTCTTGCATTGCAACTAGAAGAGCCTGCTGCTCCTCCATCCTGAGCATCCTGATCTCATCTATGTACAGTACACCTTTGTTTGCTCGATGGACTGCCCCCGGCTCAACCCTCTCGTGGGCTGGGGTTGCTAGGTCAGCCCCAGATTGGAATGGATCGTGCCTAACGTCTCCAAGTAGGGCGCCTGCTAGAGTCCCCGTGGCATCTACGAAGGGAGCTTCGTCGCTCCTTTCGTGTTTAATCAGAAGCTTCGGGATGTTTGATTCTTCTCCCGCGTTAAGGCGCGTTCTGAGGAAGAAGTATCCAAAAACCAGAATGAAGGAGCCGAAAATGAATGTTAGAATCTCTCCCGAGCTAATTGTGGCTAGAAGGAGGGCTGCTCCAACCACTAAGGCAATGAATAGAAGTGTCCGGTTTGTCCTCTCCCTCTGCTGCCTTACATGGGCCCTCCTCTCTGCAATTAGCCTAGAGCCCCTGCCTGCAGGTACTGTCCTGACCTTGGGCTCGTTTTCGTCCTCGTGATTCCTGTACACGAGGACATCCTCCAGTTGCTCGGGAGGTAGGAACTCAGTCATTGATCTAGCTAGCATAGACTTGCCAGTCCCCGGTTCCCCTACCATGATCATATGCCTTCTTTGCTCAGATGCCTTCTTCACAACGATTGATGCGGCTTCCTGACCGATTACTTGGTCCACTAGTCTGTCGGGAATCGGTACTTGCTCTGTCGATTCTATTTTGAGGTCTTTGACCCATTCCTCCACGGGAGTCTCGCAAACGGGATCCTTGTCTTCGGAAACCCCGAAGGCCGATCCTTCTTCCCAAGACTCCAGATCATCCTCCACAGGTGAATCCTCCATTTGGGGCTCCTCGTCTTGATCGGGCATAGTGTTCCCTCGGGGTTATCCCTGCTCGTGGCACCTTCTTGAAGGTGTGTCTGAAAGATCTCAGGAGATTTTGACTACTTGTTCCTCTCAATCCACTGATCGCCGTAGTATTTCCACTGCTCCATCGACCATCCCTCCGGGAGCCCGCCCTCTGGAATTGGTGGGTGATCCGGTTCGGTATTTTCGAAATCTATCACTCCATCTTTTTCTGTTTGGGGTTGATCGTGAACAATTGAGTGATTTTCAACCATTGAAGGTGTTTGAGTTCCGTATGACTGCTCACCACCTAGGGCGTTTTTTGATTCCATAGGAGGATTTCCGAAATAACCTGAGAAATAGAGTCCGACCAGAGCACCGCCACCTATGAAAACGATTAAAATCAGTATTCCCGCAATAATCTCCAGAGTGGTGAATCCGGTATCTTCGCCGACATTCTGTTGTTCCTGATTAATTTCATCAGCTTCACTTGGAATGGTTTCTGGTTTCTCATTTGTTGTCGGAACTAAAATCTGAAGAATTTCGCGAGTTTCTCTATCCCATCCTTCGCTGTCCTTTGCCTTCACGGAAAGAGTGAGATAGTCACCAACGGACATACCACCTCCGTCAAAGGATGCGGCTTCGAAAGGACCGAGCCCGTCTACTGAGCCTGCAGAGTGACAGATTCCCACAATACTGTTACAGATGGACCAACGGGTCTTTATCTCACTGAGTTGAAGGGGGCCTAGATTGTTGATCGTAATGATGGGGTTTTCACCGACTTGCAAATTCTCAATCTCTGGCTCAAAATCCCCATCCTGGAAATCTGAATTCCATGTGATTGGTTTAGAGTCCAAAATTGATACTTCGAAGTGCGATTCGCTCCAATCCCCATGGCTGTCAATCAGAGTCAGTGAGACTGAGTGGATTCCTGGTTCCAGCCAGTGCATGTTTAGAACTCCGTTGATGTGGTCGAATTGTACCGATCCCGGGACAGCGGTGTTAACTTCTACCCAGATTTCGTCATCGGGGTCGTCTATGTCCCCCATAAGGGTAGAAATATCGACTGAAGATTGCTCGCCTGACCTCAAAGTGAGGCCTTCTAGGGTAGAGAGGTCTACGGTTGGAGGGTCGTTTACGTTAATTACGTAGAAAACTAAAGTAGTCTGGGAGGACTTTGCGCCATCGTTAGCATCCAAGATAACCTGGGCGACTCCATTTGAGTCCTTGTCCACTGTTGTTGCTGTTATTGTGTGCCCGTCCACAGAAACCTGTACCAGTTCCTCATTGTCGTTCGAGACTACGGATAGAGAAAGAGAGGAAGAAGAGATTGGATTACCATCATCGTCAGAATCCGTGAGGAAGGGCGTTAGGGATACGCTTGCTGAGCCACCCTCGAAAACTGGTTGAGTGGGTACTGGAGACCACCTAGGTGCCCCGTTCTCAATGACATTGAACAGAAGCATTCCCGTATTCTGATCCTCATCATCTCCTATTGTGATGAAGACTCCCTGGGGGATGGGGTTGCCCGATGGGTCATTTTCTATCGAGGAAAATCTGACTGTGATTTCTGATTTTGCTGAATCCCAGCCCAAGAATTCCGGGTCGTTGCTTTGGATAGATAACTGCGACAAGGGCGTCTCTGCGTCTCTGACGAGGCCTTCAAGACTGACTTTCTCCACGGTCTCTACCTTTACCGCCGGAATTCCAGCGAAGTCGGAGTCTTGGTTGGTAAGTACTCTGGGCAGGGCGTTCTTGAGTTCGAAGGCATTGTTGGTTTCTAGCCACTCGCTATGCTGACCGGCCGCATCCTGCCACTTCACCCTAGTGTCATAGTAACCCGCCTCAGCGTTTGGGGGAGAGTGGATTGTTAGGACGTATAGCTGATTCTCCCCAGAACCCACAAGTTCGGGTTCCGATACCCAGGAATCATCCCATGAGCCTATTCCAGATTTAGAATACTGCATATAGGGAGTCATAGTTGAGATTTCATCTACGATGTCATTTGGAATTGCTGAAACTTCGAAGGTAACCTTGTCGCCCCTCTCAAACGTGGTAGTTCCGGTTGCTGCTGGCTGCGAAGGAGTAGGGGGGAGGTCATGTGGTGCCATTTGGTCTTGAATATTGTTTGAAGAATTCCTGTCTCCTCCAAGATCGTTAAGCCTTGCCCTGAACGTGGAAACACCGGAAAATTCCACCTCTATTTCTGAGGTGTCGAACTCCATTTGTAGGGTTTTACTCCCCGAAACATCGAGGGTCCCTATTGGCTGTTCTTCAAGTAACAACTCTTCCAATCCACTAATCAGGTAGACTCCCATGCTACCGCCTGAAGAATATGCCTCCACTCCGTTGTTAGTTACCTCTAGAGACAAATCAAGGATGTCTCCGGGGATGAAGCCATCCATCAGATTTCTGTTTTCGAGAGTGAAATCGGAAATACCAACGTCCACCATTGGCCCCATATCGGGATCTATAGCAACGAAAAAGTCGTTGTATGTAGAATGGGGGCCATCCATTAGGGCAAGTACTGGCCAGAAGTTCTCCCACTGGGTGAGGCCAGAACTGCCCCTAACTTGGCTAAGTGGAGTGGTCCAGGTGTGCTCGGACCAAGTGTCCTTGACTAGTGAAAGTTGTTGGAAACCGGTGTTTGCTGAGTTTAGAAGCCATCCTCTCCAATTGTGTCCGGGCCTGACGCCGTTGTCATACGAATCTGCACCAATTTTCTCGGTTATTGCGCCGTAAACATATACAACAATCGAGGCTTCTGGACCGGTGTATATCGCCTCCAGCGTAACTGCCACATCACCGCTAGTGGAGTTCAGAACCATGGAGAGGGATAGTTCGAAATCACTAGATTGGGAGCTCATGCATCCGCCGTTGGAAAAATCACCATCGTAGTAATTGGAACCAGCGGCACCTACCTTGTAACAAGGTGCTGACTGAGAGTCGGCAAATGAAAACGTAGGATAACCGGAGGAGGAGGACATTAGGTGATTATGGCGATTGATTGGAGAGTCGCTTGGCCATCCTCCAGAATCCGATTCGAAGAATGAGACGTATGTGAAATCCTCTGGGTTGGATGACTTTAGATTGGTCAACGAAGGGGACGCGCTGTTCATGCATGGGGGGCACCAATGAGCCCCGACATATTCCCCGAATACAGTGTGACCGGGACTTGTGGCATACAGAGGAGCTGGCTCATGTTGCAGTTCTACCCTTTCATAATCTTCTGCTTCTTCAGCGATTAAAAGTGCTAGAAAAGGCGCTGATAAAAGCGAAAGGGATACCCAAAACGAGGGTTGCAGCAGCAGTCTGACGACTCGCTTCATCGAATTTTCAGCTTGTGGGGTCAGTATAATCATTCTGTTCGCCCTAAAGGGCGAAGAAGAGAAGTGTCGACCAAATGAGTTGAAACGTCCGTTCAATCTCGGAAATACGGGGCGAGAGGATTTCTGAATGGGTCGCACTTAGAGAGGATGACGGGAGGGCATATCTCGTCAAGAGATCGCCCGGGGAAGTCAAAATCAAGGGTCTCGGAAGATTTGACGCCGAAAGGCTGCTAGAAGGTTTCTCGGTGGGCGACAGGATTCAAGTAGGTCAGAAATCACTCTCGATAGTGGATGCTGGACTCCCAGAGGCTAGGAGAAACATGTTCAGAAGGGCCCAGGTAATTGGGGCCAAGGATGCAGGATTCCTAGTCTCTTGGATGGGGATAGGGGTAGGTTCCAGGGTTCTTGAGGGAGGTCATGGTTCTGGGGGCCTAGCTATGCACATTGCCAGCGTACTGGGAGCCTCGGGAACTCTGATATCTGTCGAGACTAGGTCCGAACATGCTGAAGTTGGAAAATTGAATATGGGCAGACTCAAAGAAGTGCTTCCAGAGTTCCCGGATTGGCATTTGATAGAGGGGGATCTATCCGAAGTTGGTGAAGAAGTAACTAGAATTTGTGAGAGTCTGGATGCAGTGATTGTGGACATGGCAGAACCATGGAAGGTAATGGCCGAGCTGGAACCTTTGCTAAGAGTTGGAGGAAGAGTTGCTTGCTACTGCCCTACAAGTTCACAATTGGAGAGATCTTGGGAGGTTTGCGAGCACCTGGGGATGGTCGTAGAATGGTCGGGAGAAATCATCGAGAGAAGGTGGTCCAAGGCCAGCAAGGGAGGGGTGAGGCCGGGCAACCAGCCAATGGGTCATACTGCCTTCTTGTTGATTTCTGCAAAGGTTGCACCTACAGAGGAAGAGTGAGCTACTCAAACCATTGAAAGGCTCATGCCGTCACGTGGCCTCATGAGAGACAGCAGGCAGTGGGAGCCGACATCCTACAGAACCCACACCATTGGTCAGGTTTTGAGCCTAGGGGAGGAGCTTGTTGGCTCTGAGGTCACGATTGCTGGATACGCTGAGACGGTAAGGGGCAGGGGTGCGATATGCTTCCTGATGCTAAGGGACGGGACCGGAAAGATCCAAGCATTCCTGAAGAAGGACAACATGGACGGATCCCTCTTCGACTCGATACAGTCTACCACTCGTGAGTCGACTATTCAAGTCACTGGAAAGGTTGCCAAAAAGAGACCACCAAAAGTCGCTGAAGGGGAGCCGATGCCCCCTCCAGAGTACGAGGTGAATGTTGAGTCGGGTTCTATTCTGGCTCATGCATCCACTCCTCTTCCAGTAGGAGTTACTGATGAGGTTAACGTTGGGCTAGACGTACGTTTGGACAACAGGCACCTGGACGTTAGGAGGGAACATGTAAACGCGATGTTCCAACTGAGGAGTAAGGTGCTTCAATATGGAAGAGAACACCTAATCTCCGAGGGTTTCCAAGAAATAAACTCACCGAAGATTATCGCAGCGGCAGCAGAGGGAGGGACCAACCTGTTCCCAATGAAATACTTCGATACTGACGCTTATCTGTCACAGAGTCCACAGCTATACAAGCAACTGGCCGTACTTGGAGGATTGGAGAGGGTATTTGAAATCGGTCCTGCCTTCCGAGCAGAGAAACACGACACATACAGGCATCTGAACGAGTTCGTCTCCTTCGATATAGAGGGAGCATGGATGGATGACGAGGACGTGATGTGTGTCCAAGAGAGGATGATTCATCATATCTGGAAAATGGTCGCCGAAAATGATCAGAAGCTAATCGACTCGATCAACGAATTCAGGCAGTCCCAAGGAAAGGAACGCGTCATAGTGGATGTACCAGAATTGCCCTTCCCAAGAATACCGTACTGCGATGCTATCGAGATTGTTAAGTCGGGCGGGGGCGAAATCGAATGGGGGGATGACATAGAAAGCCATCACTGTGACATCATAGCTGCCCAGTATCCCGGGTTCCATTTCATTCCAAGGTGGCCGATGTCCATGAAGCCATTCTACATACACCACAAGAAGGAGGAGAGGGGTTCTTCAGGCGGTCAGCTAAGTAGGGGGTTCGACCTAAACTATGGAAGGGACGAGATGACGAGCGGTGGTGCCAGAGAACACCGAGTAGAGGTTCTTGAGCAGAATCTCAGAGACATGGAGCTGAATCCAGCGGACTTCACTTTCTACACAGACGGCTTCCGCTATGGGGCGCCCCCGCATGCCGGATGGGGTCTTGGGGTGGCTCGTCTCCTCATGGTATTGACTGGTGCTGGAAATGTCCGTGAAGTGGTTCTTTTCCCTCGAGACAGGAGCAGAGTTACACCCTGAGGGGCAGGCTTGTATGACTCCTGAGAATTCCAAGATGATCTGGGACTACATTCGAGGTGCAGGGGACAAACTGATTGGGAGGCTGCCACCCTCCAACAGGCATCCTGGAGGGAGGAATTCTTACGCGCACGTCGCGATATGCGTGAAGCACAAGTTTGGCGGCTCGTACAAGGATTTGCCTGATGAGATTATTGAAGAAATTATCGAGTACATCGACTGGTTAGTTGAGAATCCATCCTGATCAGAGA
>MDSZ01084781.1_pt1 | contig 13162 bp, 15 predicted proteins | sample 811201 | NCBI WGS metagenome assembly MDSZ01 (sample SAMN05326647, study PRJNA326480) | marine metagenome | isolation source: seawater | place: Indian Ocean: North | collected 2010
GAACCAGCAACACACCAGCGCAACATTTCACGACCCTTCTTATTGATCATCTGGAGGTTGTTTTCTCCATCATAAGATGACTGATCAACGAAGGTCATTCTGTAAGATTCGAGTGGCAATCCAGTCTCAGGGTGCTTCTTAGAAGCCTGAGCAACAGGACCGTGATCGAACAATGGAACCTTCACAACGTTCACACGGTGACCATCAATGTGGTCGTATGACGTGAAGTAACCCGTGATTCCGAGGTTACGACCGCTACCTGTGATGAACTTAGATTCCGTAGTAGTCAAGTAACCACGCTGTCCAGCAGTAATACTGGTAGCAGTACCAGAACCACTAGCGTAGTAGTTACGAAGAGCCTTATCGAACTCACGTGCACCACCGATACCGGTGAACAACGTGACTTGCTTGTCCGTAGCATCAGTCATGCCGTAGAACAAGTCACCGATAGTGTCCTCGATTTTCTTCTGAGTCAAGGTAGAGTAAGTGTCCTTGTTGATGATCTGCTCGAACAAGCCAGGACCAGAAACAACTGGTTGACCGTTTTCATCGACCATCTGAGTACGACCAGTGTCGTCATGTGTACGCTTACCATACCAGTAGTACATCTCACACTCTTCCTTAAACTTGAGCATGTGACGGTACTCTTCGTAGTCCATCCACAACTTGGTAGAAGAACCCTCTTTCATTGGGAGCTCGAACTCAGCAACGTAGTCCTTTGCGTTACCAGAGAACTGGTAAGACTTACGCACAGTACCGATCTTAGAACGGACCATACCTGGTGCCGTCCAGTTAGATGCGTTACCGCGTGAGAAGTCAAGTCCAACGTTTGCATACAACATGCCCCAGAGAGCACCTACAGCCAAGTCACCGCTACCATCAGCATCAGCATCCAAGCCAGAAGCTCCGGGTTCAACCAACTGCAAAGTGTACTGATAACCATCAGACACAGCAACTGGTTCCTGCATGATACGCGCGAGCTTACCAGATTGGGAAACGAGCGTGTATGGGAAAATGAACCACTTGTCTGGGAAGACAACAGTGAAAGGAGTGTTACCGCCACCGATAGTAGTGTTAGCAGGGTCCTGACTTGCATCAGCACCACCAACACGAACAACGGGACGTACGTTGACCTCGTGGGTCTTCACACGGTACTCGTATTCGAAGCGGTTAATAGATCTAGTATTACCAACACCTTCGGTCAGGAACGAGAGAGGAAATTTCTTCTCTTCGCGGCCTGCGAGGTGGGTAATGATTGGAGACAGCTCTTCGGGCTTCTCCATCAACGCATTAACCAACGAATTGCTGTCGGTCATCTGCGAGTCATTATAGTACGTTTTCAGTACTTGCATCAAAGCCATGATTGTTTATTTTAAAAGTTAATGCTTAACCAAGAAGCGCGTTTATGTCCAGCTGATCTGGATCAAATGCTTTTTGCTTTCTGCGTTGTGCACCCTTAGCGCTTCTTACTCTCTCTTCGTTCGAAATAATTCTCTCTCTGAGATTGCGTGCACTCTGCGTTCTAGCTTTTGTATTTATAATGCCCTCAAGGTCAAATCCGCTGTAAAGCAAATAATCCATCGCGAGCTTAATGTCCATATCTGACTCAGCATAGTCGATGTCTCGTTGCGTCTGCCCCTCTTCATTGACTGGTGCTGAGATGTATTCGAAGAAGTTTGCTTTCTCAACGTCAGGGATTGTTACACCCCCAAAGCTGTTTCCGCCTTCTATGACGTCTGCTACACTCCCCCAGAACTCTTCTTGTTCTTCTTGGAACTGAGCATACTCCTCTTGCTGCATTTCAAACATTTGCTGGCGTTGCTGATCTTGTATAGCTGCCAGCTCTTGTTGTGCAACCTGTGCTTTGCTAAAGAGCTTACCGCTATCCTCGTAATCATTGAGCATTTCCTCAATGAATCCTTCAGGGTGGCCCTTAGTTTCAAAGTACTGTGCAAGCAGAGCTTTTTGAACTCCTATGTCTCCTTCTTCTACTCGAAGGTTACCATAGTCAAGTTGTGGGTTGTAGGCTTGGAAGAACTGACCAGAATCACCGCCTGCAAGCACATAGTCAAGATGCTGTTGAACCTCAGGGAACTGCCTAAACAAATCCTCGATCTGGTCTTCTGCAACTTCCTGAGCCATGTCTTTGACATACTCGGTAAGTCCTTCTACAGTATCATCGTACTCATGCTCCATTTCGAAGCCCAGTACGTTTGAGATCTGGTCTGCGATAGTTGCATCTTCGTCCAGCTCATCTTCTACTGTATACTCTCTGTCGTCATCTTCGTACTGTTCGTCAACGTAGTCCTCATGGTCTTCATCTCCATGGTCCTCGTATTCGTCTTCGTACTCTTGAATGTCTTCATCGAGTTCATTATCTACCTCATCATACTCTTCTTCGATAGGCTCCTCAACGTCTTGAGGTTCCTCTAATGTTTCAGTGACATCGAGCCCTGGAGCTCCATCTCCGACTACGTCGTCGAAGCTTATTGCACTGAAGTCTAATTTGTTGTTTGGATCTGACATGTTGCAAAAATATTTGTTTGTGTTTGTGGTTTACTTATAAAATTATTTTATACAGTAGCTATTAGTATATAGCACTTATCTAGCTTTCCTTTTTCTGGCTCGTCTTATCTTAGTCTTAGTGCTGCGTTTAGACTTGCCTGTTTCTACCATAGCACCTTGATAAGTAGCTGCTATGTTGTTGGGGTAGAGTCTTCTCAGTTTTGTGGTCTGAGTGCCGTCTATTGGATTGCCGTTTTCATCATATTGGCCTCCCATATTTCCTCCCATTACTTCATAGTACGTTTTGCCGTTTTCGTCAACGCCTGTACCTACAATGATGTCAGAGTGTGAGCTGTATCTCTGTCCCTTTCTACCTGCTTGTTTGAAATCCTTGTATGCCCATCCTTTGGTATTACCTCTGCCTCGGAATAGTATGTCACCAACTTCGTACTTCTTAGTACCCTTGGTCTTCTTACTCTTGTAGTTACCTTCCCCCTGGAATGCTCTGTTGATATAGTCAGCATGCAAGGCACTGCCCTGGAACTCTGGGTCTATCTGCTTAGCAAAGTGGCTAACAGTTGCTGCACTCCATGGTGCATCTACTGAGTTGAGCTCAGGCTTGCCTACATTCTTGAACATGTTGTTGATGTACATAGCTGCTTGTGGATCATCCTCTCTGCGGAACTTACCGGTGGATGTGTCTACCATGTGTGACATGAAGTTACCTACCGCATAACTCATTGTATCCTGCCTGGCTCTTTTTCTAGCCTCAGGCACTGAGATTCTTTTCTCTCCCTCCGCCGGAGCGAATACATCCATTAAGTTCTGGTTGCCTATGTATTCAGCATCAAACTCACCAGTTATCATATCCTCTTCAGGACCTCCAGGACCTCCCAGTGATCTTCTTCTGATTCCACCTAATCTATTCGTATACCCACCCGCTTTGAACTTAGGTCCAGAGAGCGTACCAGAGGGTACATTTTCCATGGCCGCCACTGCTTTATCTCCAAGGTCTACGTAGTCTGCAGTTTTTGCTGCAGTGATAGCTGCTTCACCCCCATGGTGCATAAAATGTGCTGCTCGTGACACCGTCTTTGTTTCAGCAAGTGCTTTTGCGTTTTTTGCTACCGATGCAACTCCAGCTGCGTTACCTATGACTGGTATTGCAGCTGCTACGTTAAGACCTCCGAGTCCTGCATACTTTGCTGCATTTGTACCATCTCCTGTTAATGCATAGTATCCCGATCTACCAAAGCTGATAGCTGCGTTAATCAAGTCAGCAGGTACACTAATAACTTCTCCTACACCTGTAGCAGCGGCAGCTAGTGACCCAGCCCCTAATGCAATCTGTGCTCTATCCAAGTAGTCTTTTACTGGTGTACCTTCTACTGGTACGCCCATAGCACTGGGATCGATTCTAGCTGCTGCAGCACTTGCTTCTGGGGGACGTTGTGTTCCCTCTTCAGCTCTACGTCTACCATACTTACCTCTAGCTCTGAGATCACCTGCTGTTACTACACCTTTGAATGACGATATACCCGGGGCGACTGGTGCACTGCCAACCTTACTTCCTACACTCTTAGTTTTAATCGGTGGCCTTGCCCCGATTGTATTGACTGGGTTGTTAGGAGGATTATTTGGGAGGGCCATAGCCTGACCCCCGGGTTCGTTGTAGGGCTTTAGCCCTTTCATCCGTTCTTCTTCAGTGACAGCCAGCTTAAGCGGCGCTGCAGGATCTCTAAACAAATCCACATAGCTACCGTCATAGCCTGACGCTTTCGCGTTCTCTATAATCTCTCGCCTCTGCTTATTGTTCATACCCCGTTAGGTTCTGTATCACCTTCTACATCAAGCGCTCTTTCTTTTAGTGCAATGTCTTTTTGCTTCAGCTCGAAGTCCTTGAGCATCTTCTCGAGGTCAAGCTTGAGCTTGTCCGTCTGATCTCTAGACTCTGCTGCTATGAGCGCCTTCTCTATTTCTACCTGCCTGTCTTTGTCTTTCTCGAGTCTCTCCTGCTCAAGCTCCATCTGCTTCTGCTTAGTAGCTTCCTGAGCTTGTATCTGTTGAGTCTTTGCTTGTTCTTCAGCAAGCTTAGCTGCTGCGTCTTCTGCACGCTTGATCTTATCCTTGATGCCTGCGTAGTTCTCAGTATCGAACAGGTCCATAACTGCAGATGCAGGTGTACCGTTCTGAATCATAGACTGAGACAATGCCTTAGCCTGGTCGAGCTTATCCTGATCTCTACCAGAGTCAGATACAAAGATGCCGTACTCGCTCTCCATGTGTTCGAGCGTTTCTATATCGATCATTTCGATCGTTTGGTCCGGCATGACATACATCGCCTTCTTTCCAGTAAGCCAAGCTTCCTTAGAGTAATCCAAAAGGCCCTGGAGTTCGCGCTGCTCAAATCTTGCGAATTTGCGGAAAAGATCTTCAGTAATGTGCGATGACTGAACGATTGCTTGTTGGGATGCTGCTTTGCCTTCATAGGGTCCGATGCCTCCTTGGCGTTGTCTGTTTACACCTGATATCTTCTCCCACTCCTGCATGATAGACTCAAGCAGTTGCAGATACTGTGAGATAGTCTTTATAGACATATCCAGTACTGACTGGTGTTGTGGTGAGAGTTGGATACCCTCCTTATTGTAATCTACCCAGGCTATGCCTGTACCCTCGACGAAGTACATGAACTTATCCATGTCCCACTTCTTGGGTATCATATTGATATCGAACTGAGCTACTATGTCCTTGCTTCGTGCAATTGCAAGCTCCATGCGATACTTGAATATGTTGTAGTTAAGCTGAAAGGGGATGCCAAGCGATACAAGAGAAATGTTGTCGGAGTTGATGTCAGAATACTTCCGCCCATTTATAGGAAGCTTACACACCGACGGGTTATCAAGTGATGTACGTTGATTAGCTATGGGATTGATATTGATGTAGAACCGCCCATCTATCCTGGTTCCTTCCCATACTTCGTTGACCCATTCGTATCTTACTTTGGCACCCCCAGCCCTCGCCTCTGCGGGAAGTCTAAATCCTTCCTCTACCTCTACTTCTTCTGGCTCTCCTGTCAGTGGGTCTACATAGGTCAGGAAGCCAATACGCTTTCGACTCTTCCAGTACACCGTAATGCACTCTACCAGTCTGTTTCTGTAGATGTTCTCGTCACTACCCGTAGATTCTGCTCTATACAGCAGGTACGAGTCAGCAGATGCTTTCTGTGGATTCTCAAGCTCCAGTATCTGTTCGTCTGTCAGGTACTCCCCAAACGTATCGATTACAGATGATGCGTGTGCATACTTACGAACCATTGACCAATCCCCATCTTCTACGAACTCCAAGTCTGGATCTTTGTCGTAGTCAATGTCAAGTGGGTTGAGTATCTCGTAGAATGGCTCTTTGCGTCTTACTCCTTTGTGTGAGTACACCTCACCACATATCAGATAATGGAAGAAGCCTTTTTGGAACTTGTGATAGATCTCCTCATTCTGCATGATGTAGTTGATCGCTGCCTGTCCTTTGATAGCTCTTCTATCTTTGTAGTTCCGCTCAAAGTCTTGCATGACCTTGGGTGGCTTCTTTGGATCAGGCTCTTCTCCTGCAAGTGCGTCCTGGAATATCTGTGATGCTTGTGCTATCAGCTTCTTGTTCTTCTCCTCTTCCTTTAGAGAGATTGCATCAGCATTCTTTACTGTAACTGTGTAGTTCAGTGGGCGCTTTGCTTTTTCACCCAACAGCAAGTCAATGATAGGCTTGATGATTGGGTAGTTGCGGAGCTTTGATGGGAAGTTACTACGTGTCTTTCCATATGGCTTGAGGACGTATCTATAGTCCTGCTCCTCTATAACACCATTGTAGTAATCGTACAGAGACTTGAGGTAAGTCCTACGCTCTGTCATCCCGAACTTGGACAGGTTGATGAATGCTTCTACACACTCTTCTCTCCACTTCTTATTTTTCTTAGACAGCGGTAACCGCTGACGGGGTATATGGGCCTGTCCGTACATCGTTACAAATTTACTTATAGATTTGGTCGAACCAGTTATCTGCAGACCTATCGTTTACTATTTCTGTTACCTCTTTATTATATAACTCTCGCGTGTGGTACATACCTACCATAAACGCCATAACTCGGTCAAAGTTGCCTCTGTGGTTGAACTTGATCAGCTCCTGCAAAAGCGCTGGATCGTAGATTTTATGCAGGTTTAGAGTCACCTTACCATCTTCGTCTGTATGTCTAGGTGTAATCAACCAGTCCCGTATGTACAACTCACCTTGCCTTTTGCGTTGCTCGGTCATGTGCATACCATACTGACGTCTCACATTTCTGGATCTGAGTTCCCGTTTATCGAGCATCTCAAACTCCTCCTGTAGCTTATGTAGCTTGCGATATCTCTTCGCGTAAGCAATAAGCTCCCCACGGTCGTTCTCAAACCCGATTTTTGCATTGTAGTATTCAGCCAGCATAAATAGATTCCGGTTGTATTCATCTTGCGTTTGTGGTCTACCGACATAGCTAGCTACAATTATATCGTCCGGCTTGGACAGGTTATTGGGTCGTTTGATTACGTATGCAGCACCAAGTGACTCATTGCTGGTTGACTTGGATTGTGCATAGGGGTCGTGGCATATAAGATACAAATTATGTGGGACTTCTCCTTCCTTAGTTGTATGGGGAGATTGATATACCACTACACCCCCTTCTGTCCTATCCCCTTTCCTGTGAGGGAACTTATAAACCGGATGTACTTCGTTAGATGCGCGGAACTGGATCTTTGACTCTTTGTCGTAGTAGAGTACGCCTGCTGTCCCTTCTGTCTGTAGGTCATGTGCTTTTACTTTGTTGTATTGCTCCTTCAGAGAATTAACATCGAATAGGTTTGCTGTAACCTGAAGGGTTGCCTCCTGTGGTGTAAATGGGTGCTCCGCCACATACTGGTCAAGTGCCTTCGGGTCATTGGCCCCCTTCTTCTTTTCACGCTGCGTCTCTTCATGTTCTTTGGCTTGTTCTTTTAGTGAGTTCCCGTTTTCGTCAATGAACCCATCAAGGTTCTGGTAGATTGGGACAAAGTATCCACACTTAGTTCCCATAGCTCCTGCATCCCATTCGTTGTCGAATGCCATACAGTCATAGGATTCTGGGTGGTAGAATAGTTCTTCCATACCGTCAAAGCCTACGCCCTCTTCACCCCCAGTACCAAATGCTATCATGGTACCTAGTGTCTTGGAGCCTTGTCTCATTGTTGGCATAGCTACCTCCCATGCTTTTAGTAGGCCCCCGAATGAACCTGCCTCCTCGAAGAATATCAGATCACCTGCTTTACCACGGACCTTGTCTGGGTTGTCTTTTAGAGATACCCCAATGATTTGGGACTTCATCCCAAGTTCTACATCTGCACCGTTTACATTCTTCTTGTATCCTGACTGCTTGTGCATCTCTCGGTCTCTCAGCCGTGGCTGTGTCCAGGCTGTATTGTCATCGATAAATGATAGGAAGTCCCACGCCTTACTCAGAAGTCCATCACCGATCAGGTATTCTTTCTGCGATGCAAAGACATAGTTCTTTGAGTTACGCATCAGGAAGTAGTTGCGTGCTAGCATGGCACCAGCTTTGTACGAGAAACCTTTACGCCTTGCTTTCAAGACGACCATGTGCTTATTTGTTTTTCTGCACTCGTCTACCGCAGTGAAGTACTGGTGGTCTCCGTCGTAGAAGGCAGGAAATGTTCTGTCTCTTCTTGCGATCTTGGTACCGTCTGCTAGGTAAGAGTCTACGACTCGGTCGATAGGGCAGAAGTTTAGGTAGAAATAGTGATACCCCGTTATATCTAAATATCCCTGCAAGCATCGTTCTCTTTGTTCATCCCAGTAGTCATAGTACTCCCTTGTACCTGGTATGGCATCTGTGTAGAAGCCAAAGTCCAAGTAGTGTTGTGCTGCTGGGGAATACTTGACACTGTCTTTAAACATTACTGTGAGTACTTGTTAGTTACAACCCCACCTCTATTTGGGTTGTCCTTCTGCTCATGTCGTTTGACTATCTCCTCTAGTTCTTCTAGACCATTGACAACCTTTGCCATGTTTGCAAGATTGGAGATCAGGTCCTTTGCGTGGTAGATAGGTTTGCCGTTGTCATCTAGAACATTTAGGTTTATCGTAGCAAAGTATTTTTCTAGTTTAGTTACAGAGTTACGTGCAGACTTTAGCAGTTTTACTGCAGATGTCTCTGATAGTTCCTTATACTTGTCTATCGCTCCTCTTACTTTAGGGGAGAACTTAACCTTCAGATCTTGACTTATTTTGTCCAACCTTTCACTCTCGTCGTACACAGCGTACGGGGATCGGTGATCCGTGTAGAAGTACACAGCCCCCAACTCTTGGGATTTCAATCCTTTGAATTCGTTGATGGTCAGTGCGTAAGCGCTTGGAACAACTACGTTATTGCTTACAGTTATCAAGTCCCTCATTAAGCTTATCTAACTGTACTTATTTTCAGCACGTCATTCCAATTAGTGACCGGCGGGTCGCATTCTGTATTTGGTGTGCATATTCTGTTAGTCTCATCAAACTTGGCTCGTTTACTAGTAAAATTGTTAGTGACTATCTTGCTTGACCCCAGAATAAATACATTTACAATAACAGTATTACTTGCTGCAACAGCTCTCATCATATTTGCCACTGCGGTGGCTATGCTATTGCTTGTAGTTATAGGTGTGATAGTAATACTTATTGTATCTGTATCAAAATCTGAGTCTGCAGTTCCTGTCTGCTCCTTGTTAGTTGCTCTTAGTGGTTTGAAGTGAAGTCTCATAGACTGTGCTCCAGTATCTCCTGCAAAAGCTGTTGCTCCTAGGAAACTAGATACTGGGTAGTATGCTTCACTCCCATTAGCTCGCCTAAATCTCAGTAGTTTTTCCATTGTTTAAATGCTTTAGTCTTCCTGGGAGTACATGAAACTTGCCTAGGTATGGTAGCCTGATCGGTTCGAACTTCCCGGCCTTGATTATATCTGATACGTATTTGAACTGGTAAAATACGGCTTCTTCTACTTTATTCAGCGGGAGGTTGTACTTCGTCGCCAGTTTCTGTATTATCACTTTTGTCATTCTTCTTCAGCTTTACCTTCTTCCCGTTCTCACCAATAACTATTTTTTCCCAACGCTCTACTTCTTTGTCTGGGCATTTGGCTGTTGCCCACTTTGCTTTGTGTTCTACCAAGCATCCGCACAATCCACACCTATCTACTTGTTCTTTCAGGTGTGGGCACTCCTTGCAGGCGTTTAGTCTTTTCTTGTATTGGAACGGTGTTACGTGAGGCGCACCTGCTTTGGCATAGTCTGCTACCTCACTAACAAAGTTCTTGAACATTTTAACTACAGATATCATCTCTCTATGTGTATTTCAGTTGTACTCTGGAGCAGTTTAGACAACTTGTAACCATCAGCTGTCTTCACTATAGCTCCTTTGTCCTTAAGTCTCTTAACGTAATTATTGAGAGTGTTTGGGTCTTCTATATCCATGGCCTTTGCGACCTCCTTCTTTGCATCTGCTGAGCATATGTTCACAGATTTGGAGAGATCAACAAAGTTGGATAGCACTACCATCTCTTTGTCTGTAAGCTCTAGTATACCATTGAATACCTGTATATACTTGTAGGTAGTGTCTGCCTTGATATTAATCTTCATCCTTGAATACTATTTTGGCTCTTCCGTCCTCCAACGTTATACGACATGTTTTGGACTGCCTGTTAAACTCATCCAGGTATTCCTGTATGTGTTCACGTGTGCACATGAATGATAGGAATACTTCCAACTCCTTTGCTGCACGGTGCATTCTAGTCTTTCTGTCCTGCACTCTGGCGGACTCACTGCGCAGATCTTCGAAGTCTTTCAAGGATATCGTTACTGATCCGTTCATTGTGGGAATACACCACAGATTTGGAATTCATTGACCATAACAAATTCACCCTCCTCCAGTTGGATTATAAGTCCTTCTGAATTTGGGTGAACCATTACGATATCTCCTTCCTTGATGCTTTCACACTTAGGTCCTGCGGCTATCACCTCGAGGACGTTAGTACGGAGTGAGTTCTCCGCACCCCCGGTAAGTAGGATACCTGCTTCAGTCTTGTCTTTGCGTGACATAGGAACTACAATCCAGTCACGTGTTGGTTGGAAACTAATCTTTGCCATAATGTTTGATTTATGACAAAGATATAAAACTACATCTTATATAACCAAATAGTTTACAGGATATCTGAGAACTTCTCGCTTACTTTAAAGCTTGGGCATGCTTTGCTGGCATATTCATTGTGCCCATGTAGAGTAAGTTCTTTGTCCCATACCATGCGTAGTGAGTATATCAATTCTCGCATAGCTTCTTCCTGGCACTGTAGCATTGTGTCTTTGGGGTTCATGTCCTCATCTGCTCCCCCGATGTAGCATATACCAATGGAGTCTGAGTTGTGACCTTTTACGTGGGCACCTGCTATATCCAGAGGCCTACCACTTTCTATCTCACCGTTAAGTTTGATGACGTAATGGTACCCGATATCTGACCACCCGTTTCCGTTCACGTGCCAGTCCTTAATTGTTGCTGCGTCTATGTCTCTACCTTCTGGTGTAGCTGAGCAGTGTATGATGATGCGGTTTATTTCTCTCATGGATACAAGTATTCCCCCTTGGTTTTTGTGTTTAACGCTGGATTTCCACTCGCCGTGTTTAGCCTGCGTGGGGGCATTTCTGTCAGCCTATAGCCTTGTTCCCACCCGAGTTTTATACCAGCGCACTTTTCGAGACTACCGGGGACAACGTTCACTGCCTATAGTGACAGCTACTGTAACCCGATGTCTAGGCCCCTTTTTGGTTACCGAGGGCCGGTCGCTTGTGCGGTCTCTTTGCGAATATACGGCAACTTAGAAGTCGCTCAAAATAATTTCATCTACTACCTCCTGAACTTCTTCTGGGGTAGCCTCCATAGTCATCATGATGTTGGCTTGGAAGCGTTCTACTTCCTCACCCTCATTGAATACAATGATCGTAGGTACTACTACAATCTTGTGTTCTACCTGCATCTCTGGTTCTGCAGAGATGTTTACTCGTACGTGTTTGCACTCAGACAGACTCTCTATCCAAGATACGCTGTTCTGCTTATTGAAGTCTGCGTTAAATTCTACGACACATATCCCGTCAAGCTCAGGCTTTGAAGGGGCAGTGGCCAAGAATAGCACAGAGAATAGTGCAGCTATTAGTGCAGTTCTCATGTTTCATTTTAATTGATCTATTTTTTCTTCTATACGCTTGATGTCTTCCTTGATTTCGGTGACATCTTCCTGTGTACTCATGATAGTTTGTCTGACCAGCTGGTCTTTCATGTCAAACTCCATGCGCGTAATCTCGGGGGCTGCAGGCTCTGGGAGTTCCTTTGCTTCTGCTATATCTGCTTGTAGTACAAACCACATGCTGATCAGTGCTCCTAGTCCTGTGACAGCTAGCCCTATTGTTTTTAGGTCCAGTGTTATCTGGGTATCCTCGCTTATATGCTTAGCCATTTTAAATAAGTATGTAGTTCAACCCCACAGAGAAGTCATGCCACTCTCTATCCCAGTACCTGTTGTACTTACCCTCCAGGAATACCCCAAAGCTTTTGCTGAACTTAGTTCCAAATATAATACCTATCGAGTAATCTACCCACTGTGAGCTATTTACAAAGTTGTGGTAGGAATACTCCCCATTTGTGTTTACGTGATAGGGCATCAAGTTACCCCAAGAGTGCAGCCAGAAGTCTTTGTCGTAGTGGTAGAAGTCATACCCTATAACCGCTGAATGCACCCACTGGTCTGGTAGTTCTGATCTTTTCTTGGATACGTAGTCGTTCAATACTTGTGGTACCACTACCTGCTCCCATACAGCTGGGTCGTTGGCGACAAGCTCCCCTTCCGGGTTAAAGAACTCCCCTGTATTAACATTTATTGTATACCCTTCCTGTATAGCCAACGATGTGTAGTGTATCTGATCATCCGTTAGCAGTAGTTCTTCTAGTGGGTTGTATCCGTAGGGTTCGGATATCCTTTGCACAATCCCTATGTTGAGTGAGAGCTTGCTCCCAATCTTAGCACGCAGCCTTTGTGACCCCTCGAAGTATTCTATGTCTGCAAATCCATCCTGCAGGTACTCAGCCTTTACCAACCAGTGATCATCTACGTATCGTATGAAGTAGTCCTGGTCTAGGAAGTTACGACCTTGCTGTCTTCTCCAGTCTGCTTCTGCAAGGAACTCGAGTCCGTTTCTTTTTCCGACGGTTGCAGCGTCCCCGTACGTGTTCTCAGTGCCATCATAGAATACATTAGCTCTATTCTCATAACCAAACCTCGCAATTTTTCTAATACCAAGCGTGAGGCTATAGTCGAATGGGGTTTCAATAACATCCGTTGTAAGTGGCCCGGAGGAAACGGAATAGATGTTCTCGTCTGAAACTGAGTTTCCCCCATTTGCTGCAGCGTAGAATGTTGCTCTGCGGAGGACTTTGTTGTAGAAGTCTTGTGCATTTGCATTAAAGGTAAGTGCTAGAAGCACAAGTGTGATGAAATATCTCATTGTCTTACGATTGTTTCTTTGATGACTCTACCCTTGTAGTTTATCACCAGAGTGTATAC
>MDSZ01128642.1_pt1 | contig 13162 bp, 12 predicted proteins | sample 811201 | NCBI WGS metagenome assembly MDSZ01 (sample SAMN05326647, study PRJNA326480) | marine metagenome | isolation source: seawater | place: Indian Ocean: North | collected 2010
CAATTATTCCAGATTTTGAAGCTGCATAATTTGACTGACCAGTATTCCCAGTATGGCCTACTATTGAAGTAATATTAATTATTTTACCATGCTTATTTTTTAACATCTTTTTAATAGCGAATTTGCACATTAAAAATGTTGAGGTTAAATTAATATCTATTACTTTTTTCCAATCGCTCTCTGATAATCTCAAGGATAAGTTATCTACAGTTATACCAGCGTTATTTATTAAAATATCTAATCCTTGTAGCTCATCAAAGCAATTATTTATAAAATTCTCAATATCTGAATGGTTGTCTAATTTAAATTTTATTATTTTAAGATTTTTATAGTTCAGTTTTAATTTGTTTAATTTTTCTTCATTAGTACCTGTGGCTAAGATTATTGCACCAAGATCAGTAAACTTTTTGACAAGAGAGTTACCTATTCCTCCGGTGGCACCTGTTATTAAAACTTTTTTATTACTTAAATTCATTTTTTAAATTATTGATATCATCTACTGAGTTAATACAAAAGGTTTTTGACTGCGCATTTGTTCTTTTAACCATACCTGTTAGTGCTTTACCAGGTCCAATTTCTATAAAACTCGAGACTCCCGAGTCTACCATTTTTATTATACTTTCTCTCCACCTCACTTTAGAATAAATTTGTTTTATAAGTAAATTTTTAATTTCCTCAGGCTCGTCACATGGACTAGCAGTGACGTTACTTACTATCTCTTTGTAAGGTTTTGAAAATTGTATTTTTTTTATTTTGTCTCTCATTTTTTCAGCTGCCTTTTGCATCAAAGAACAATGGAATGGTGCACTTACAGGTAACACTATAGATTTTTTTTTATCGATTTTTAAATTTTTTTGCAAATCAGCGATTAGGTTAGAAGAACCACTTACAATAATTTGACCCTCTGCATTATCATTGGCTACTTCACATACCCCTTGGGTTGAAAGTTTTTCTAAATATTTGTTTAATGTCACATGATCCAGGCCTAAAACTGCAAGCATACTACCCTTTCCTAAAGGAACAGCCTCTTGCATTGCTTTTCCTCTTTCATGAAGTAAAAAAATAGCATCAGCAAAGTTAAGAGAATTTGTGCTTACTAAAGCACTATATTCACCTAGTGAGTGACCTGCAAAATATTTTGTATGATTTTTAATATCTATCTCTTTTTTAAGAATACTAAAGATTGAATGGCTAACAGTCAAAATCGCTGGTTGGGTATTTTTTGTCATTTTTAATTCGCTATCGGGTCCTTCTAAAATAATTTTTGACAATTTAAATCCTAATTTTTCATCTGCCTGATTAAATATTTCCCGGGTTAATTTAAAATTTTCATAAAATTCTTTACCCATTCCAACTACTTGTGATCCTTGACCAGGAAAAATAAATGCTTTCATACAAAACTCGTTATAATTAATATATAAATCTATTGAAATGACTTATTTTTGATAGTATAAGACCGATCTTAAATTTAGTAAATAACTATTTATATGAGCTTTTACGAACACACATTAGTAGCTAGGCAAGATTCGAGTCAAAAACAGCTGACAGATTTTGATAAGAAATATAGCGAAATTTTAAACAACAATTCTGGTAAATTAATTAAGACAGAAAAATGGGGATTGTTAAATTTTGTAAGGAAGATTAAAAATTTTAATAAGGGATATTTCTTGCATTACAAAATAGAAGCCGAGAAAAATGTTATAGATGAGTTAAAAAGGAAAATAAAACTTGAAAAAATTATAATCAGAGATTTGATTATAAAATATAAAAAACTTGATACTAAAACTGAATACTTTAATAAAAATAATTAAAAAAAATGAAGAAAAAAAATAGAAATTTTAAAAAAAACTCAAACCCATTAAATAAACTTAGTTTATTTCAAAAAAACGATGCCAGAGGATCAAAAAATTGTCCATTATCTGGAAAAAATGCTCCAATTATTGATTATAAAAATCTCAAAGTTCTTAAAAAATACTTAACAGAAAATAGTAAAATCTTATCCTCGAGGATAACTTCTGTTTCTCAAAATAAACAACGTAAAATAAATCGAGAGGTACGAAGAGCTAAAGTTTTGGGGTTATTATAAATGCAAGTCATACTTTTGGAAAATATACTAAAGCTCGGAAAAATTGGTGAGCAGGTAAAAGTTAAAAATGGTTATGGAAGAAATTTTTTACTAAAGTATGGTAAAGCTTTAAGAGCTACTAAAGAAAATATTGATTATGTGAGCAAAAAAAAAGACGAACTCAACAAGAAAAATACGCAAATAAAACAAAAATTTTTGGAAGTTGCAAAAAAAATTAACAATAAAGTTTTAAATTTTAAAAAAGAAACAAAGGAAAATGGAGATCTTTACGCTACTATAAAACCAAAAGAGATTTCCTTTGCCTTTCAGAGTCAGTTTAAAATTGAGATTAAGCCAATTCAAATAATCCTTAAAAATGAGATAAATAAAATTGGAGAATTCAAATTTGATGTGAATCTTCATGCAGATGTAACCTCCACAGTAAAAGTTAAAGTTAGTAAACTTTCATCTAGTAAATAAAAAAATTACTTTTCCACAGGTAGTAAATTTAGTGTGTAACTTTCACTTTAAAAAGTTTAATTATTCAGTGATAAATTGTAGATGGAAAAATTAAATTTAAAAAAAGAAAATACTATAGAAACAAATCTGCCTTCCAATATAGAGGCAGAACAATCATTGATAGGCTCTATTTTAGTAAACAATGATATAATAGATGAAATTTCAAATTTATTAAATTCTGAAAAATTTTACGACCCAATCCATAAAAAAATTTTTAAAGTCATTGAAACACTAAATAATAAAGGAATGATTGCAAATCCAATTACTCTAAAAAATTATTTTGAGAATCTAAACGAACTGGAAGAAGTTGGTGGAGCAGAATACCTGGTTAAACTCACGAGATTTGCATCCTCTACAAGGCAAACCACTGATTACGCTAAAATAGTTCATGAAAGTTATGTTAAAAGAGAACTATTAAAAATATCAAATAACATCTCAGATGAAGCATTGCAAAATGAAGTTGATAAATCATCTGAAAATATTATCGAGGATGCTGAAAAATCTTTATTTGACCTTGCTGAAAGAGGAAATTTCTCACAAACTTTTTTACAATTTAATCAAGCAATCGACCAAACCATCTTAATGGCTAAAACAGCAATTAAAAGTGACAGTGGTATTGTAGGCGTACCTACAGGACTTACAGCACTTGATGAAAAATTAGGAGGGTTACATAAATCAGATTTAGTAATAATTGCTGGTCGTCCCTCAATGGGTAAAACAGCCCTGGCAACAAACATTGCTTATCATGCAGCAAAAAATTTTTATGAAAACGATGAGAAATCATCAGTGGCTTTTTTTTCTTTAGAAATGTCTTCAGAGCAGCTTTCAACAAGAATTTTATCAGAACAATCTCGCATACAATCCAGTGATATTAGAAAAGGTAAGGCGTCTGAGGAACAACTTAATAGATTCATTGAAACATCTAGAAATATCTATGACATACCACTTTACATCGATGAAACACCTGCAATTACAATTTCAACTTTAAGTAATAGGGCTAGAAGAATTAAAAGATTATTTGGTTTAAATTTAATAGTTGTTGATTATATACAGCTAATGAGAGCAAACACAAAAAAATATGAGGGTAGAGTTCAGGAATTATCCGAAATTACTCAAGGGCTTAAAGCACTAGCAAAAGAGCTATCAGTGCCTGTAATTGCTTTATCCCAGCTATCTAGGGCTGTTGAACAAAGGGATGATAAAATTCCTCAATTGTCTGATTTAAGAGAGTCTGGTTCAATTGAGCAAGATGCTGATGTTGTAATGTTCGTGTATAGAGAACAGTACTATTTAGAAAAAAAAGAGCCAAAAGAAGGCTCAATAGAGCACGCTGAATGGCAATCAAAGATGAATGATATATACGGTTTAGCTAATATTATTATAGGTAAACAGAGACATGGCCCTACAGGAAATGTTCAAGTTGAATTTGAAGGTCAGTACACTAAATTTAAAGATTTAACTCGTTAATAAATCATAATTTAATTTTTAGTTATAATATTTTTAAGGTATATCTTAAATAATATATGTTTTTGAAAATATATAAAAAATTAGTCACTGATTTTTCTCGTATAATTCTCACATTTATTTTTTTTTTATTAATTATTGCTCTTTATTATTCAAAAAATTTTAATCTAGATGCTTCCTCAGATGCACTTTTGTTAGAGGGAGATCAAGATCTTGAATATCTCAGAGAAATAAATGAAAGATATGGTTCCAGAGACTTTTTAGTCATGACCTACTCACCAAAGGCTGGCTTTGATAAGGAGGAAACAATAATTGATCTTCAGTTTTTAAAATCAAAAATAGAAAAATTATCTTGGGTCGATCAGGTAATTACATTGGCTGATGTTCCATTGCTTAAAAGCACTGACGAACCTCTTATGGAGAGATTGAAGAACTATAAAACTTTATCGTACCCGGAAATTGACAAAAAAAGAGGTTTAGAGGAAATTTTATCGAGTCCGATATATAAAAATTTCTTAATTAGTGAAGATGGTAAAACTTCAGCTATTGTAGTTTATTTAAAAATAGATCAAAGACTTCAAGAATTCATAAAATTAAAGAACAAATATTTAATACAATTTCAAAAAGCTAAACCATCTAATATTGAAAAAGAAAAATATAAAATTTTCAATAAAGATTATGAAAATTATAAAAATTTATATAACAAAAGAAATCATCAAAATATAAATGAAATCAGAGACGTTATTAGTAAGTATAATCAAAACTCAAAAATTCATCTGGGTGGTATTCCAATGATAGCCGATGATATGATGACATACATAAAAAACGATATCATTGTTTTTGGTGTTGGAGTTTTCCTCTTTATTGTTCTGACCTTATGGTTGATTTTTAAAAACCCTCGTTGGATTTTAATACCTTTAATAGGATGTAGTTCATCAGTTATATTTATGATTGGTTTAATAGGATTTCTAGGATGGAAGGTTACAGTAATTTCATCAAATTTTATTGCATTAATGCTAATTTTAAATATGGCTATGAATATTCACATGACAGTAAGATTTTTGCAATTAAGAAAAGAAATAGATAAGCCTAATAACGAAATAGTTATTGAAACATGCAAAAAAATGTTTTTACCAATACTATATACAGTGCTTACAACAATTTGTGCTTTCTTGTCTTTAATTTTCAGCAATATAAAACCAATTATTGACTTTGGATGGATGATGACTATGGGCTTATTAGTATCGATAAGTTTGACATTTTTTTTAATACCTTCTTTATTAACAGTAGTCTCAAACAAAGATAATGTAAATGTGAGCTCAAAAGAAAAATCATTTATTACGTCAACATTTGCAAAAATTTCAAAAATGAATGGAATTTTAATCTTCGGTTCAACCCTCATTGTAATTATAACAAGTTTTTATGGCATTGCAAAATTAGAGGTAGAAAACAGTTTTATAAACTATTTTGATAAAAATACTGAAATTTATCAGGGAATGAAAAAAATTGACGATGAGCTTGGTGGGACTACGCCTTTGGACATTATTATTAATTTTCCACAGATGCCAAAAAAAGATAGCGACGATGAATTTTCTGAGTGGGATGAAGACAGTATTACGGAAGTCGACAAATCGACTTATTGGTTTACTAGAGATAAAATAGATAAAATTCTTAAGGTTCATGATTATCTAGAGTCGATACCAGAAATAGGTAAAGTTTTATCATTTGGGTCGATTATAAGAGTTGCCGAAGATTTAAATAAAAAAGAATTACAGAGTTTAGAAATTGCAATTCTTTACAACAAAATTCCTAACGAAATTAAAAAAGAAATTGTATCACCATATATTTCGGTCGAAAAAGATGAGGCTAGAATAACTGTTAGAATAAAAGACTCTATGAAGGATTTGAAGCGAAATGAACTTATTAAGAAAATAAATGCCGATCTCAAAGAAAAAATTGGTTTAAAAGATGAGGATTTTAAATTAACTGGGGTGTTAATTTTATTCAACAATCTTCTTCAAAGCTTATTTAAGTCTCAAATTTTAACACTAGGTTTTGTGATGTTAGGAATTTCAGCCATGTTTTTTATTCTTTTTAGAAATGTAGCTATTTCTGTTATTGGGGTAGTTCCAAATTTTATTGCAGCTTTTTTTATTTTAGGAATAATTGGAATTCTGTCTATTCCCTTAGATATGATGACAATTACAATTGCAGCTATTACAATTGGTATAGCGGTTGATAATAGTATTCACTATATTTACCGATTCAAGGAAGAGTTTTCAAAAATCCAAAATTACGAACAAACTCTTGATAGATGTCATAACACAGTTGGTATAGCAATATTAAATACATCTATTACAATTATTTTTGGATTTTCAATTTTAGTCTTATCCAACTTCATACCAACAATTTACTTCGGTTTTTTTACTGGTTTAGCAATGTTTTTAGCACTGGTATCTGTTCTAACTCTACTTCCAAAATTAATTTTAACTTTCAAACCATTCGGAGAAGAAGGAAATATATTAGGTGAAAGATAATTCTATTTCAAATTTTTTAGATATATTCAACTTGTTTGATATGGCGTTTATATTTATTTTGATTTATTGTATTATCCAATGTGTTATTAAAGGTTTCACTTTAAGTTTTATTTCATTTATGAAGTGGATTGTCGCGTTAATAATAACAATAATTTTAACACCTAAGTTTCAACCTTGGGTATCAGAATATGTAAACTCACCGTTTATTAATGATTTAGGTTTAGGGATAGCAATATATGTCGCTACACTTTTTACCTTGATACTTTTAGGCAAAGCTTTCAAGAGCTCAATGAAGTGGACTGGATTTGGCACAATGGATAAGACTTTTGGTTTCTTTTTTGGTGTTTTTAAAGGATACGTGGTCTCAGTGTGTATATTTTCAATTTTAAATTGGTTTTATCCTTTTAATAAATGGGATATTGAAGTATCAAAAGCTTTATCATATGAAATAATTAATAATGGTAGTAATCTTTTGATAGAGGAATTTCCAAAATACAGAGACTTTGAAAAAAGTAAGGAAAAAATTGAAAAACTTTAGAACTGATAAACTCAGAGAAGAATGTGGTATCTTTGGAATATCTGACCATAACGAAGCATCCAAATTAGTCGCTCTTGGTTTACACGCCTTACAACATAGAGGTCAGGAAGGTTGTGGAATAGTAAGTTTCGATGGAAAAAATTTTCATTCTGAAAAAAGACAGGGACTTGTTGGAGATCATTTTACAAATCACTCCACTCTTAAAAAATTGCCAGGAAAATTTGCAATTGGACATAATAGATATTCAACTACTGGGGAAACATCTTTAAGAAACATTCAACCTTTTTTTGCTGATTTGTATGGAACGGGAATGAGTTTAGCGCACAACGGAAACTTAACAAATGCTATAGAACTTAGAAACAACTTAGTAAAAGATGGTGCAATCTTTAGGACTACTAGTGATACTGAGACTATTGTTCAATTAATAGCAAAATCCAGAAGAACTAAAATGCTTGAAAGAATCATAGACGCTCTCTTTCAAATTCAAGGAGGCTATTCCCTGGTTATGATGACAAATAAAAAACTGATTGGCTTAAGAGATCCTTTAGGTATCAGGCCTTTGGTCTTGGGTAAATTAAAAGACTCATATATATTTGCGTCTGAAACGTGCGCTTTAGATATTGTTGGTGCAAAATTTATTAGAGAGGTTGAAAACGGAGAAATTTTAGTAGTTGAAAATAAGAAATTACAAAGTGTGAAACCATTTCCCAAAAAGAAAGCACGACCTTGTGTATTTGAATATATTTATTTTTCTAGGCCTGACAGCTTAGTTAATGGTAAGTGCGTATATGAATATAGAAAGAAATTTGGTGAAGAGCTCGCAAAAGAATGTAGTACGGAGGGGGATTTAGTAATTCCGGTGCCAGACTCGGGTGTTCCAGCTGCATTAGGATATTCTCAGCAAACAAAGAAACCTTTTGAATTGGGGCTAATACGAAACCACTATGTAGGAAGAACTTTTATTGAACCATCACAAAGTATAAGAAGTTTTGGGGTAAAATTAAAGTTAAGTCCCTCAAAATCTTTATTAAAAAATAAAAAAATTATTTTAATTGATGACTCTCTAGTGAGAGGTACCACTTGTAATAAAATAATTAAGATGATTTATGATGCGGGTGCGAAAGAGGTTCATGTAAGAATTGCTTGCCCTGAAATAATTTATCCAGATTATTACGGTGTAGATATGCCAACTAGAGAGGAATTATTAGCATATAATAAATCAAACAAGGAAATGTGTGATTTCATAAAAGCAAAAAGTCTGCAATTCTTAAGCATAGAGGGTTTATATAGGGCCTTAGGTCATGAAAAAAGAAATAACGATTATCCGCAATTCTCAGATCATTATTTTACTGGTGATTACCCAGTGAAACCAATAGATCAGTTGGGCTCTAATAAAATTACTCAATTATCTCTTTTAAGTGGGAAATCAAATAATTAACCCAATTTAACTAATTTTTTACCCGCAATAAAATATAAATATCCATCAATATTTATTATAGAACTCTGCGAATAATTTTTGGATTTAAAGACTTTATTTATTTTTTTTTTCTTTAGGTCAATTTCTATAAGGTGGGACTGGTTATCAAATAAAAAAACATTACCATTGATTAATTTCATTTGATTGATTTCATTATTTTTTAATTTTTTACCAATTTTTTCTTTTATATCCTTAGACCATAAAACTTCACCATTAAGACTAGACAAACAGAGTAAATAATTTTCTTCAGTAAAAAGTATTATAAGTGAACCAGATATTATTGGTTCAAGTTTTATATTGTAACTTTTTTCCCAAAGTAAATTTCCAGTTAGAAGATCAAAAACGGTAAAGGAGTTTTTACTAGAAATAAATACTTTGTTATCTTTTATAATATTTGACAAAGCATAGAATATATCATTTTTCTTTTTTAAAATATTATTTACATTATAAAACCAAATTGGGTTTTTGTTTTTGGTATCTAAAGAATAAATTGAACCATTAGTATTAAGTAATATTAAAAATGGATCTTTATAAGAAATGATATTTTTAAATTTAGTATTGATGTCGCTTAAATCAGTTGAGTATTCCCATATTTTTTCTCCATTCATTAAATTTATTTCATAAATTTTATTATCAATATTGGTTGCATAGATTTTATTATTTTCAATTTTTATATTTGAGAAAAAAGGAATGCCATAGTTTTTCGCCCAAATTAGTTTTTTTGTTTTTGTATCGATTGCATAGATGTAACCTAAATTATCTGAAACTATAAGAATATTTTCTACAGACCCTAGATTAAGGTTTTTTGAAAACTTTTTTAATCTATTCTTGTAGAAATTGAACTTAAATTCAACTAAATTTTTTTTTTCAGAGAAAACAATTATATTTCCTTTAGCGTCAGAGAAAATAAATTCCTCACCATTGTAAAGAAAGTCTTTTGATAATTCATGGCTTGAAATTTTTTTACTTTTAAATTTTATCTCATTTTTATTTGCATAACTCATATTATTTATCTGATTATATGAGTTTAAATTTATGTCTGGCCAATTGAGTGGTTTTGAAATTGAAGAAAGAAGTTTATCAAGATCAGTTTTTTTGTCTACAATGATTAAATTATCTTTTTTTTTGTCAAAAATATTTTTAGCATTTTTGAAATAATCTCTTTCATTTTTCGATAGTTTATCTTTTTTTGAACCATCCCAAATTCCAGATTTATTATCAAATGAACATGATATTATTAATTGTGAAATAATAATTAGTTTGAAAATTTTTTTCATATTAATTATTAATTTTTTTCGTTTTGTTTATTATAAAATTCTTTAGCTTTTTCTCTCTGATTTTGAGCAATATAGTATTTTTCTAAAAAACTAATAGCTGAGGTTCTCCAAATTGATTTGGAGTTGATTATTGGATTTAAAATTTGTAAAATCTCATTTTCATTTCCATCTTCAGAAATAAAGATCGCTCTTTTAAGTTTAAAAAGTTCTTTTTTATCTTTCTCTAAGCCTCTAATTTTGTCAACAAGATCAAAATATCTTAAAACTTCTGTTTTACTCGTTTCAAGATTTTTGTCTATAATTGTATTTAAAGCAAGAGGAGAATAAAATTTATTTTTCGCCTCAATGACATTAATTAACATTTTTTTCGACTGATTTTTTTTTTCATTACTTAGTAATATCATGGCTGAGTTATATTTTTCTGAAATATTGATGTTATTTTTTTTTTTATAATAATCTAAAAATAGATAAACGATAAACGCTGTGGCTAAAGATGCTAAAAAATAAATTAAGGCTTTTTTATATTTTAAAAAATAACTTATTTTATTATTAATATTTGTTTCTTCACTCATTTAAAAACTGTGTTTTTTTCTTGGAAATAAACTTTTCTTTACATCTTTATTAAATTTTTTAATACTTTTTTTTATTAAATTGTTAAGATTCACATATTTTTTTACAAATTTTGGGTAAAATCCGCTCATTCCAAGAATATCTTCTGTAACTAAAATCTGGCCATCGCAATTAAATGATGAACCTATTCCTATAGTGGGTATCCTAAGTTCTTTTGTTATTTTTTTAGCAACGACACCTTTGATGCACTCTAATACAATTGAAAATGCTCCAGCTTTTTGAACTATTTTTGCCTCTTGAATTAATTTTTTTTCTTCCTTGATTGATGAGCCGTGCACTCTAAATTTTTTATTAAACTGTGGAGTATAGCCTATGTGGCCCATGACCATTATATTATCTTTAACAAGTTCTTTAATTATTTTGAAATTTTTTTTATTATTTTCTATTTTGACTGCATCACATTTTGTTTTTCTTATAATAAATTTAGCATTTCTCTTAGCTTGTTGGATGTTATTATAAGAACCTTTTGGCATATCTACAACCAAGATAGATTTTTTAACTCCAAGCCTCACAGCTTTACCGTGATTTATAATTGTATCAATATTTATATTATGAGTATTTTTCATCCCATAAATTACATTAGCAACTGAATCTCCAACTAAAATCAAATCACAATAATCATCAATTATTGATGCCATTTTTTTTGTATAAGCGGTTAAACAAACAAGCTTGTGCCTATTTTTTTTTGTAACAAATTTTTTTATTTTACTCCTCATTATTCTAATTCAATTGTGCTAGGTGGTTTTGATGATATATCATAGACTACCCTATTTATACCTGGAACTTGATTTATAATTTTATTAGCAATGTCCTCTTGAAATTTTTCACTAAAATGATACGTGTCTGCAGTCATACCATCGTGAGATTTGACTGCTCTCAATAAACAAAGGTATTCATACGTTCTGCTATCTCCCATCACTCCGACAGTTTTGACCGGTAGAAGTGCAGCATAAGCCTGCCAAATTTTATAATAAATATTATTTTCAATTAAACTTTTTATAAATATATTGTCAGCTGCTTGTAAAATTTTAATTTTTTCACTATTAATTCTTCCTATAATTCTTATACCCAATCCTGGGCCAGGAAATGGATGCCTGTTAATTATTTCATTAATTACTCCCAAAGACCTTCCTAACTTTCTCACTTCATCTTTAAATAAATTTTTTAATGGTTCAACTAATTTTAGTTTCATTTTTTTTGGCAACCCTCCTACATTATGATGTGATTTGATTTTTGAAGTTTTGCTTCCAGTTGACGATCTACTTTCAATTACGTCTGGATACAAGGTTCCTTGGGCTAAGTACTTTATATTTTTAAATTTTTTTGCCTCATTCTCGAAAACTTTGATGAATAAATTACCTATAATTTTTCTTTTTTTTTCTGGATCCTCAACATTTTTAAGTTTTTTTAAAAAGAGCTTTGAGGCATTAATTGTTTTAATATTTAATTTATATCTTTTTTTTAAAATTTGATAAGTGTATTTAAATTCATTTTTTCTCAATAGACCAGTATCAACCATAATACATTTTAATTTCAATCCTATTGCTTTATTTATTAAAACTGCGGTAACACTGCTATCAACTCCTCCCGATAAAGCACATATAACACCACCTTCTTTTACGTTACTTTTAATATTTTTGATAAGATCTTTTTTTATAGAATTAATTTTCCAGTTTCTTTTTACTTTACAAATTTTGAATAGAAAATTTTGAAATATTTTTTTTCCGTTATGAGTGTGAGTTACCTCTGGATGAAACTGAACACCATATATTTTCTCTTTTTCATTTTCTATAATAGATAGTGGGGAATTTTTACTGAAAGAAATTTTTCTGAATTTTGGTGGTAATTTAATAACAGCATCCTGATGGCTCATCCAAACTAAAGCCCTTTTATTCTTAAAGAAATTTTTGGTTAAGATTGACTTTTGGCTTTCCAATATAAATGATTTTCCAAATTCCCTGTTTTTCTTATGCTGAATTACTTTTCCACCTAGTAATTTTGTTAGTAGTTGAAGACCATAACAGATCCCTAAAATAGGGATATTCCTCTTAAATATTTCTTTTGAAATATTTGGAAATTTTCTTTTTGTTACAGTCGATGGACCACCAGATAAAATAATCCCTTTTACATTATTGAAATTTTTAATTTTTAAAAAATCTTTTAAATTGTAAATTTCGGATAAAACTCCTAACTCCCTGATCCTGCGAGCGATTAGTTTAGTTAATTGAGAACCAAAATCAATTATAATAACTTTATCTTTTAATTTAGTAAATAAATGCTGCATTTAGTTTTTAAAAGAATTTTGAAGTAAATTATTTAGATCATTTTTTTTTGAACACATGGACTTACAAATCATGGAGAAACTTTCAATTAAATTTTTACTTTCTGAAAAGTCAGATTTTTTAATCTTTAACAGTATAAGTTCATATATAGCTTCTTCATTATTTGGATTTATTAGTATTGCTGAATTTAGATTTACCTCAGTTAAATCATCTTTTTTTTCCTCTTTAAATATTTTAGCAAGATAAAGATAAGATAATTCACTCTTTGGGTTAAAAACTAAATCCTGTTCAAATTTAAATTTTGCTTTTGAAAATTCTTTTTTTTCAAAAAAAATCAATCCTTCAGAAAAAAAATTATTTTCTGCCTTTGATA